>Ga0209812_10002605_pt1 | contig 10591 bp, 9 predicted proteins | sample JI71714BDNA_FD_187502 | JGI IMG/M metagenome (GOLD analysis project Ga0209812, IMG submission 187502) | Wastewater effluent complex algal communities from Wisconsin, to seasonally profile nutrient transformation and Carbon sequestration -... | ecosystem: Engineered > WWTP > Effluent > Algae...
ATCAAGTAACCAATGTTGCAGCAAAAAAATACCCTCATGACCGGACGGTGATGAGGGCATTCTGAAGCAACCAGAGGATCGGTCAACCGATCAGCATAGAAAGTTGCTTAACTGATCGGTGTTAGCCCTGATTGGGCGGCTTTTTTATCATCAGAACTTAGGCTTTGAGCTTTAACATTTCAAAGAAATGCGCCCGGGTTTTTTTCGAAAAGAAGATAAAGAAAAACGAGGCATAGGCATAAGAAATCAGCGTAGCCCACGCCGCTCCCTCAATCCCCATACGTGGGATTAGCAGGAAGTTCAGTCCGACGTTCAGCAGAGCACCAACGCCGTGGCTGAGCAGGCTTAGCGGTTCGTTGCCGGTGATGATCAAATGTTGGCTGATCAGGGCGCGAACAAAGATGAAGCAGCCGGCCCAGACATGGATCTGCAACACGGTTGCAGAGCCGGTGAATTTCTCACCATAAGCAAATAACATGATCCAATAGGCACTGATGGTCATCAGGATTGAAATGACCAGCGCCAGACCAAAAAACTGCAGACCACGCCGGCGCAGGATCAACAGATATTGTGGCCAGCTTTGTTCATAGGCTTTGAGTAAATCAGGATAATACCTGGCCGCTAACGTCACCGGGATCACGTACCAAAGTTCAGAAATCCGTGCGACAGCAGTATATTGACCGGTCGCCGCCACCCCCAGCATGCTCTCGATCATCACCGTATCAATTTTCAGATAGATCACCGAAACAATTCCAGCCACCCAGAGCCAAGACGAGCGCTTGATCAGCTCTTTTGCGATGGACCAGTCGAAGAACTGCCAGTGCCAACGAGCTTCCTGCGGTGCGTAACGGCGGTACCACAAATACTGGACTGCACCGGTTAACAGGAATTCAATGCCAACAATCAGCAGCAGGAAACTGATACCAGCACCTTGCATCAGGCCAATCACGCGCGCTAACAGTGTCAACACAGACACCGCGATTTTTGCCAGCGCGACAGCGCGGAAATGGCCGAGATAATTTTGTTGATATTCAAACAGGATTAACGCGAAAAAGCTTTGCAGCATAAACAAGGTAGCGATTTGCCAGGGCCCCGCCGCGAAATAATGCGGGTAGAACAGCATAAAGCCAGCAATCATCAGTAAACCAAACACAAAACCAGCAATGACCCTTAACCAGACTGCAGTTTGTAAAAACTGGATAGCCTTGAGCGGATCACTTTGCGTGCTGGCCATTTTCTGAACCAGATTGTTCATGCCCAGATTAGTCAGGGGGGCGAGGAAGGCGGCCCAGACCATCACCAGACCATAGGTGCCAAGCGCTTCATCTCCAAGCATCCTGGCGACCATAAAGGTCACGACGGCACCGGCACCTAAGCGGAAAAAACGCTCAATCAGCAGCACGACTGAGCGTGCTGCGAACACTTTACGGATTCTGTTTAGCACGTTGCTTGGCTTTGTAACGTTTGATAAAACGGGTGATACGCCAGATGTACTGTAATGACATCGAATACATGGCAAAAATCAGTAAGAACAACAACAGCATGATCAAATCCGGCACCATCAGGTATTCACCGACGACACCGACAGTTGCCAGCATTGCTGCGAGTGTCGTGATCACGACAAGCGCCTGACGTGAGTTCAGACCTAAACGCAAAAAGATATGATGTAAGTGTTCACGGTCTGCCATAAAAGGCGACTGACCTTTGCGGATGCGGCGAATCATTATCGCCACCATATCCATCAGCGGCACCGCAATCACCCAAAGCGCGGTGACCGGCCGAAAGCTCGCACTGTCGCTCTGGCTGCCGATAATCAGCAGCCAAATCACAGATAAGCCAATCAGCATACTACCGGCATCACCCATAAAGATTTTGCCTTTGCCTTTGCCGACTAAATCCAGGTTAAACATCAGGTATGGGATCAGTGCAAACACCAGCACCATTGGCAGCACCGCATGTTCCAGCTGTCCGCCAATCCCCATCATCAGGGTAAGCGCGACAAAACTGACGCCGCTGAGCATACCGGCCAGACCATCAATACCATCGATCATATTAAATGCATTAATGGCGGCGATGACCGCAATCACGGTAAAAGGAATGCCGAAATAGCCAAGGCTGACAGCGCCAAAGCCAAACAAGTCACCCAGATCAGCGACATAAAGCTGCAGGCCGTACATCATCACCAGCGCGATGATCACTTGCGCCACTAAGCGCAGTTTGACGCTTAAATCAAGGAAATCATCAAAGACACCCAGAATGACGATAGTGCCGCCACATAGCAGATAGTACCAGTGGGTATCACCGGGCAGGCCAAAATAACTTAAGGTCAGTGCAACGCCGGTAAATACTGAAATGCCGCCGATCAGAGGGATAGCACCGACATGCTGTTTGCGGCCATGAGGTTTGTCAACAAGGCCGATCCGGTTAGCAATTGGGATCAAAATAAAAATGGCCAACAGGGTTAACACAAAAGTGGTGATAAAAAGCACCATATGTTCGCGCATAAGCAGATCCCGCTAAGACTTCGTTGTTCTTGTTTTGTTATCGGCCGATTATAGGTGAACAACCCGACGCTGACTATCTGGCTCAAGTGAAATCAGCAGCTTAACTGCGGTTTATTTCAGCATTCAAGGTAAAAGTACGGAAAGGGCACCGGCATATTGGTTGTGACAGACGCGGGTTTACCAGTATGATCCGATGATTGTCTGACTTGTAGGGGCCACCGATGCAACAACCGTTGTTAATCCTGACGAATATGGGGCCCAAGCCCTCGGCGCCGTTTCAGGGGGTTTTTGTACGTAACCAGGTTGCAGCCCTCGCGGCACTTCACCCTGCTTACTTTCAGATGGAATGGCAGAGCGACCGGATGCCCTGGCGACTGCTGCGCTATCCGATTTTTTGGTTGCAGTTCGTTTGGCGTTTTGTCTTTAGCCGACAACAATTCGATGTGCTGCACGTCCACTTCTTTTATCCGACTATTTGGCTGGCACTGACCTATCGTTTTTTGCGCAACCGGAAAGTCAAGATCGTGGTGACTTGTCACGGCACAGATGTCTATGCCTACCAGCCACCATCACGTGGGTACAAACTTGCCGCCGCTCAGGTTGATCATTGGATTTTCGTCAGTGAACAGCTGCGACAGCGTTTCTTCCGTCAGGATATCGAATCTGAAGTATTGCCTGCCGGCATTCACGCGGTGTATGGTGACGTTGCGCCGTTAGAGCCTGCGGCAAAGGATATCGACGTCCTGTACGTGGGCACGCTCGACTTAAATAAAGGGATGGATCGACTGATTGCGCTGTTGCCAGCGTTGCCTCAACGCAAGGTGGTCGTCATCGGTCATGGACCCTGGCATGACAAACTCACTGCAGCTGCTGCCCGTTATCCGCAGCTGCAATTAGTCGCAGCCCAAGGGGCGGAGCAACTGAAACACTTTTATCAACGCAGCCGTGTTTTTATCAGCTTATCGCGCAACGAATCCTTTGGCTTGGTGATGACCGAGGCAATGGCCTGCGGTACACCGGTGGTCGCGACAAGGACAGACGGTTCAGCAATGCAAGTGCGTGACGGTGAAAATGGTTATCTGGTTGAAGGGAAGACAGAAGAAGTATTGCTGACATCCCTTGCAGAAAAAATTCAGTTGCTATTAAGTTTACCGGCGGCAGATTATCAGCAACTGCAGGTTTCTTGTCAGACCAGTGCGAAACCCTATCTGCTTGACAAGATCGCCGCGCGTTTAAGTGAAATTTATCAGCGGTTTAGTGCAGCACATGCTGCAAACCGGGAGTAACAACATGCAACAACCTGAAGTCGTGAATGTCGGTGGTCTGGACGTGATGGCCTTTGCCAGCATGCAGCAGCTCGTGGAATTTATCGTGCATGATGATGGTACCGTGTTTGCTGGTTCAGCCATCGCGATCAACCCGGAAAAAGTGATGAAGGCGCGCGAGGATGCCAGCCTCAGAGCCATGCTGAATCAGGCAGAGATCCGTTATGCCGACGGTATGGGCGTGGTGAAGGTGATGCGCAAAAAACTGGGGCGCAAAGTGGAGCGGGTGCCTGGCTGCGAAACCTGGGAAGCCATTATGTACCGCGCTGCCAGTCAAAAAGTGCCGGTCTTTTTGGTCGGCGCCAAACCTGAAGTGTTACAACAAACCCGCGACAAGCTGACAGCCGCAGGTGTCAACATTGTGGGGGCGCAGGACGGCTACTTCAAAGACGAAACGGCATTACTCAGCCAAATTCAGCAAAGCGGTGCCCGGATCATCACCATCGCCATGGGGTCACCGAAACAGGAATTGTTGATTGAACGGGCTAAAAAAGTGATTCCAGATGCCTACTTTATGGGCGTTGGCGGCACTTATGACGTGTTCACCGGCAACGTCAAACGCGCCCCGGAATTCTGGTGCAAACTGAATCTGGAATGGGCGTATCGTTTACTGAGCCAACCAAGCCGGATCAAACGACAGTGGAGTTTGGTGGAATATCTGTGGCTTTACCTGACCGGCAAGCTATAGAATCAAGGATCCTGAATGTCTCCTGCCAACCCATTGACTGAGAGCGATATTTTGACAGCTGAAACGCCTGAACGCGCAGAAAACACTGTGCCGCTGATAAGCGTATATATGCCAACCTATAACCGCAGTGAGATGATGCAACGTGCCGTCAACTCTGTGCTGGCGCAGGACTATCCGAATTTTGAATTGCTGATCGTCGATGATTGTTCGCCCGACAACACCTGGCAGGTGCTGAATGATTTATATGGCGAGCATCCAAAAATCCGCTTGTTCCGTCAGGACAAAGGTCAGGGCGCCTGTGCAGCGCGCAACATGGCGATCAAAGCAGCCAGCGGTGAATTCGTCACCGGCATTGATGATGATGATGAGTTCTTGCCAAATCGCCTTTCTCAAATGATGGCGGCCTATGATGATCAGTATTCGTGCGTCGTCACCGGCTACTTTTGGGATTACGGTTCAGTCCGAAAAGCGTTGTACACCGAACGCAAAATCGTCCGGTTACCCGAGGTGCTTGATGCCCATTGTTTGTCTAATCAGGCGCTGGTGCGGACCAGCAGGATGCTGGCGCAAGGTGGATTTGATGAAACCCTGGCCGCTTTTCAGGACTACGATATGTGGCTCAGGATGGTTGCTGCATACGGCCCTGCATTACGATTAGCGGAGCCAACTTACGTGGTGCACGTTGGGCATGAATTAGGGCGGATCACTACGTCGCCGAAACGACTGAATGCACAGGCTCAGTTTGTTGAGAAACACCGGCCGCTGATGAATGAACGTAATCTGCATAATCAAGCGTTCTATCGCCGGACCATGCAGCAGGAACCTTTGTCGCTCGGCGAACTACTCAGCTCCTGTCGTTACGGGCTGGTGGAAACCAAAGTACGTTATTATCTGAAGCACCGGATGTTGTGGCTGATTAAGCTAAGAAAGCAGCTACTGGCAAAAGGGATCAAAGGCTTATTCGGACCCAAATAATGTTGACAACCGAACTTGAATTCAGCGGCCAGCTCTATCTGGTCATCCGCCGGCTGAAATGGTGGCTGCTAGTCGTTGCTGCAGCCAGTGCGCTTGGCGCGGCGCTGTATGTGAAACAACACCGTTATGTTGCAAGCGCTGCCGGGCACTTTTCCTTAAGTGAACCTAGGGTCAGTTTGCTGGCGCAGGATTATCAGCAGGTGGCTGCTGGTAATCAGTTGTTTATTGGTGCGCTCGAAGTTGATGAGCTGGCGCGTTTTAGCTTACTGATCAACAGTGATGTTGTCTGGCAAAACCTGTGGCTGGATCCGCAATGGTGTAAAGATAACGCGGCTTTGTGCGGCAAAGATGCGGCGTCAGCGCAGTCTTTGACCCGCCAGTGGAAGCCCGCTTTTGCGCAGGAGCATAAGCGCCGCGGAAACCTGCTGTTCTTCCGGATGAAAGCGGAACAACCTGAGCTCGCTGCTGCAATTCTGCGGCAATTAATCCGCCAGGCTGAGATGCAGGATCAGCAAGAGCGGTTACAACGGCTTCACACACAGCAATTGCAACTGCAGCAAGCCCTTGATACTGCAACGACAGTTGGGGAACGTTCAATCCTGACCCAGCAATTGGATAGCAATTTAGCGGCTCAGAATCTATGGCGTCAGGGCTATTATCCAGCGTTAAAGCCGGTTGCTGAGCTGCAGTTAAAACCTGCCAAAGCGCCATCACTGATCCTTGCGAGCCTTGCGGCGGCATTGCTCGGTACTTTGCTGGCTGTGACGCTGGCTTTATTGCTGCTTCGCCGATGAAAGGTTTTTCGATGCGGCCACTTGCTGCAGAGCCTGCGTTTGCAGGCTCTGACATGCAGACTCCTACATTGGCGCCGTTGCTACGCCGGTTAGACCTGCTGATTTTGTTGCTGGTTAAAACCTATTTGCTGGTTGACGCGCTCAATGGATTTGTCATGCAGCAGTATGGCCAAGGGCTACCGCTGTCGGCCGCTTATAAAACGATGATCATGGCGCTGATGTTATGGAGTTGTGCGCTGACCTTAGGCCGGCGTATCGCCTTGCTCCCTGCATTGCTGGCATTGATGTTAATCGGACCTGTCATCAGTTTCTTCAATCTTGGACACAGCGCAGGTCTGAGCTATGACATTGGTATGTCACTAAAACTACTGGCACCGCTGCTGGCTGCCTGGTATTGCTATGGCTTGTGTCAGCGTGATGCCGCCTTCGCGCAGCGCAATCTTCATCAGTTAATGTGGATTGGCTTTGGCATCATCGTATTGAATTTGCTGTTGGGCCGTCTGGGTTATGGCTTGTCCGCTTATCTGCCGAGTGATTATTTTCCTGATCAAAAACTGGGTTCAAAAGGTTTCTTTAAAGCAACTAACGAATTGTCAGCGTTGCTGCTGGTATTCAGTGCTTATTTGTTTGCCTGGTATTGGCCCAGACAAAAACTGGTGTTTAGCGCAGTGCTGCTGTTGAGTTTGTTTTGCAGCAGTACCTTGCTGACTAAAACCGGTAATGCCGGGGTGCTGCTGCTTGCCATACTCATTCCATTATTACAGGCCCGGCCTAGCTGGCTCGGGCATCGTCAGTTGATCCGTTTTGCTTTAGCAGGTGCAACTTTGCTGGCATTGCTGTTAGCCTGGCAGCTCCCGGCGATATTGCCCTATTTGCCGTTGTCGGAAAAACAACAGATGGTGTTGCAGCAACAAGGTGCTATCGGCATTGTGCTATCAAATCGCGATTTGTTCGTACGCGACAACTGGCTGTTCGTCGAACAATATTTTCCGGCCTGGCAGCAGTTGCTTGGGGTGGGTAATGCCGGGTTGGCGGTTTATAGCAGCAAGCCATTGGCGGAAATTGATCCTGCCGATTTATTCATCTGGTTCGGCGTGGCTGGCCTGGGGTGGTATTTGTTTTGGTTTGCCGGGGTGATCGGCCTTGCCTTAAAAGCCTGGCGTGCGGCGCCGCAGTCTGTGGCTTCAGGTGTGTTGGCATTGAATCTGTTGTTGCTGGTGGTCGCTTCGATGGCTGGACATGTCCTGACATCAGGAATGTTATGGATCCCATGGGGGATGCTAAACGGGGCCTGGATTTTGTGGCTGTCGACAGAGACGCGGGAGCATGCGCATGCTGCGCAGTGATTTTGTTCGCAAACTGATGAGTAACAGCGTGGCGCAGGGTCTCAATTTCGGCTCGCGCTGGCTGCTGAATCTGGCTTTGGCGCGTCATCTGCTGGAGCAAGAGTTTGGCGTTTTTAGTTTTATCTACATGTTGGCTAATCTTTTTTTCCCCGCAATTGCATTCGGTGCCAATTTCTACCTGATCCATCACGCCGCGCAACAACGCCATATCAGCCAACTGCTACAGAGTTTGCGCATTAGCCTGGTGGTATTTGTGCTGCTGAGTCTGGGCTGCGCATTGCTGCTCTGGTTCACACAGGCGGAATTATCCTGGGATTTATACTTGCTGAGTTTACTGATTGGCTTGAGTTGGGCGGTGAATCAGGCGTCTTTTAGCTACTTAAAAGGCGCGCAAGAGTTTCAGCTGGAAGTTCGGAGCCAATTTGTCAGTGTCGCTCTCACTTTACTCCTGGTGATCGCGATATTTGCTGGTTTGTTTACAGAAACTGCGCCGGTATTGTGTCTGATTTTATTGATTAGTTTGTTTCCGCTATGGACGGCGCTGCGGGCGTTATTGCCGGAATACCGTGCATGGCGCCAACAGTCTGTCGCAGCCGGACCGGGACTGATGGAACAGTTGAAACAACGTTTCAGTTACGCCTGGCATGATGTGTTTGCAATTTATCTAACCAATATTCCGTTTGTGTTTCTGGCACTTTTCAGCAGTTTATTGGCGCTTGGTCAATTTCGAAAAGCCTTTGTATTATTTATGCCGGTCACGTTACTGCCCGTCGTCTTTTCGCAAGTCTTTCTCGCCAAGCTTAGCCAACAACCATTATTAGCCGATAAACTTCGTCTGTTTAAACGCACCTTTCTGTTTAGTTTCCCGTTACTGAGTTTACCTTATCTGATTCTGCTGCTGGCATCTCCATGGCTATATCCATGGTTGCTGGCAGAACCTTTAACGGCGCAGGCGCATTTAATTTGTACACTGGTGGTACTGACATTATGGCTAACCCTGCTAAAAACTTATTTCGAAGTCTGGATCACTGCACTGGGGTTGAATAAATGGCGGGCGATGAGTGTGACTGTTGTTGCGATCATCGGTTCAGCAGCTTATTTACTGGCCTATCGTCAGCTCAGTGCTGAGACTGCTGCCTGGATCTTTTTCTTCACCAACGCACTGGCGGTATTGTCGTTGATGGTGTTGAGTGCTGTTGGGGTGTCGGCTTACCAGCGAACCCAACAGGAAAAACAGCAAAAATAGTCTGGTCACACTTCAGCATTTTCAATGAAAAAAGGCGGATAAATCCGCCTTAGTACTGTAGCTAGCAGTGGTTTTTATTGACCTACGACGTTAATCACAGTTTTTCCGCTGAAATCACAGTGGGCAAAAGCTTTGTGTTTCACCAGGATCACGATGATATCCGCTGCCAGACCTTGCTCAATCGACACTAATTGGGCTTTGGTGTTGAGCTTGTTGGTGCTTTCAACATTAGGTTCAACAGCCAATACTTTACCTTCGTAAAGATCAGCCAGCTTGTTGACGATATGCAGGGCCGGGCTTTCACGCAAGTCGTCGATGTCCGGCTTAAATGCGAGGCCAAAACAAGCCACTGAAGGTTTATTTAATGCATGATTCGCGACGGTAGTCATCACTTTCTGCAGAACCCACTCTGGTTTGAAGTCATTGACTTCGCGGGCTGTGCGGATTAACCGGGCCTGTTCCGGCGCAGAATGCACAATGAACCAAGGGTCGACTGCAATGCAGTGGCCGCCGACACCTGCGCCCGGCGTCAGAATGTTCACGCGTGGGTGGCGGTTTGCCATCCGGATTAATTCCCAGACGTTGATGTTTAGCTTGTCACAAATCAGCGATAGTTCATTGGCGAAGGCAATGTTCACATCGCGGAATGAGTTTTCAGTCAGTTTTGACATTTCTGCGGTGCGCGCGTCGGTTTCCAGCAGTTCACCGGCAACAAAAGTACGGTATAACTGCTTGGCCATTTCTGAACAGGCTGGCGTCAGGCCACCGACGATACGGTCATTGGAAATCAATTCCTGCACGACTTTACCTGGTAATACCCGCTCAGGGCAGTAGGCGACGTGAATGTCCGGACTGTTTGAATCTGTTGGTAAGGTCAGGTCGGGCCGGACTTCTTTAATCCACTTACACATCAGTTCTGTAGTGCCAACAGGACTGGTGGATTCCAGTACGATCAGGTTGCCCTTTGTCAGGACTGGAGCAATGGATTTTGCTGCTGCTTCGACATAAGACAGATCGGGCGACAAATCATCGAAGAAAGGGGTGGGGACTGCGATCATAAACGCTTCTGCAGCAGCCGGTTTAGTTTGCGCTGACAGGTAACCGCCGGTCACGGCCGCGTTGACTAACAAATCCAAATCAGGTTCGATGATATGAATTTTGCCCTGATTGATAGTGTCGACCGCATGCTGATTTACATCGACGCCAATCACCCGAAGTTTGCGCGAGGCCAGCATGGCCGCAGTTGGCAAACCGATATAACCCAAACCGATGACTGAAACAGTCTTTAACATAGCGTCACTCCGATTGTTTGCTATTTTTCGCTTATGGTATCACAGCTTAACGCTGCGACATGCTGCGCTGCCAGTCCTTATCGGCATTTTTTTACAGTGAAAAACCTGCTTGTTTCTGCTTGGGGGCAACTTCATACTAATGCCTTATCCTGAACAAGCGGAGCGGCTGGTGAAAGACCTGATTGAACCTTTTTTATACCCGCATAATTTATTCTTCTGGGGCTTAGTATTTGCAGCTGTGCGTTATCGTAAATGGGGTCTGTGGCTGTTGTTAGCTTGGTTTTATGCTTTTGGCAATGGTTGGGTGGCCAATCAGGTCCGATATTGGTACAACGCTGAAATTGCCTCTACCGCATTCCCTGCAGAGTTTGCTGGCAACTTTATGTTACCCGGTTGTGGCGGTGATGAGCGTCAGATCCCG
>Ga0209812_10002608_pt1 | contig 10588 bp, 9 predicted proteins | sample JI71714BDNA_FD_187502 | JGI IMG/M metagenome (GOLD analysis project Ga0209812, IMG submission 187502) | Wastewater effluent complex algal communities from Wisconsin, to seasonally profile nutrient transformation and Carbon sequestration -... | ecosystem: Engineered > WWTP > Effluent > Algae...
CGTGGTGATCGGCGGCGGGGTGATCGGGCTGGAACTGGGTTCGGTGTGGCGGCGTCTGGGTGCCAAGGTCACCGTGATCGAATTCCTCGACCAGCTGCTGCCCGGCATGGACGGCGAAGTGCGCAAGGAAGCGCAGAAGATCTTCAAGAAGCAGGGCATGGACATGATGCTCGGCCACAAGGTCACGGGCGCTGCTGTGGACGGCAAAACCGTCACCCTGACCGTTGAACCGGCTGCGGGCGGCGAGGCCAAGACCGTCACTGCCAGCCACGTGCTAGTCGCCATCGGTCGCCGCGCCAACACCGACGGGCTGGCGCTCGACAAGGCGGGCCTTGCGGTCAACGCACGCGGGCAGATCGAGATCGACCATGACTTCCGCACGAGCGTGGACGGCATCTGGGGTATCGGCGACGTCGTCCCCGGCCCGATGCTCGCGCACAAGGCCGAGGATGAAGGCATCGCTGTCGCCGAGAATATCGCCGGGCTGACCGGCATCGTGAACCACGATGTGATCCCGAGCGTCGTGTACACCGCACCGGAAATCGCGGGCGTCGGCATCAGCGAGGAGCAGGCCAAGGAGCGCGGGCTCGCGGTCAAGGTCGGCAAGTTCCCGATGATGGCCAACAGCCGCGCCAAGGCCAACCGGGACACCGACGGCTTCGTCAAGGTGATCGCCGATGCCGCAACTGACCGCGTTGTGGGCGTGTGGATGATCAACAGCCTCGCGGGCACGATGATCGCGCAGGCCGCACAGGCGATGGAGTTCGGCGCGACGTCGGAAGACATCGCTTACACCTGCCATGCTCACCCGACCCACGCCGAAGCCTTCAAGGAAGCGGCAATGGCGGTGACAGGCAAGCCGATCCACATGTAAGCCCCGGTGGGTGGCCGCGCAGCTTTCCGATCGCTGGCGGCTTACCCTGCCCCTTGCAATCCCGTCGCTGGGCGGGCTGGCCTACCTTTTCGCTTTCGATGCCCCCTTGCGGTTGATCGCGGTCAACGCAGGCGCATTGGGTCTGGCGCTGGCATGGGTGGTGATGGGACGGTTGCCATCGGGGCCGAAAGCGCGCCTCGGCCTCACAGGCTTGGCGCTGACAGGACTGTTCCTGCCGCCATTGCTTCACCATGACGTGGGCGGAGTGGCGCGCTGGTTACCGATCGGCCCGTTTATGCTCCATTCGGGCGGATTACTTCTGCCGCTGCTGGGCGTGCTTGCCGCACGGGAGGCGCGAACCGGGCCGTGGATCCTCGCGCTTGCCATGCTGGCACTGGTGCTGCAGCCCGATGCGGGCTCGCTCCTCGGCGTTGCGGCTACTGGTGCGGCGCTGGCATGGGCGCAGCGCAGCACGGCCTTCACGCTGGTCGCCGGGGCAAGCCTTACACTGGCACTGGCGATGTGGCACGCCGGCACCCTCGAACCGCAGGAGTTCACCGAGGGCGTACTGACACAGGTCTGGCAAAGCGCTCCACTGTTCGCGCTGGTGCTGGCCGCGCTGGTGTTCCTTGCCCCGCCCGGCCTGTTGCTGCGAGAAGAAGGCTCGCGCCGCACGGATGGTTATGCGCTGGCTGCGGCACTGATCGGGCTGGCGGTGGCGGCGGTGTTGGCGCCCTTCCCCTTCCCCCTGATCGGCTATGGTGCCTCGTCTATCCTCGGCTTCGGCCTTGCGCTGGGGGTGATGGCAGCCACACCGCACACCGACACCGCCTTTCGGCCAAGCGCCTGATGCGCTAGCCTCCGCACCAGCCGGCCGAACCGGGGAGTTGTCATTGAAATCGCAGTACCGATTGCTGATCGCCGGAGCACTGGCGGGCCTGATGCTGCTGGCCGGTTGCAGTGCGTCCGACAGTTCGGCGGCAGATGCTCCGCCCCGCGCAACCGATCCTATCGTCTTTCCCAACGAGCCTTCGCGCGTTGCGGTTGACCTGCAAGTCGATCTTGCCGATCTCGAACAGGCGCTCGAACGCGAATTGCCGCGTGAATTGTGGCAGATTGATCGGCCGGGGAGCGAATGTATCGCGTCCCAACAGGTCGATCTGGCGCTGTTCAAGATCAAGTCGCCCAAGATCGAATGCCACATCACAGGCAAGGTCAAGCGCGGCAAGCTGCGGCTGAGCGGCAAGGGCGAGGTGCTGATGGTGACCCTGCCGGTCAAGGGAACGCTGGCCGCCCGCGATGTAGCGGGCATCTTCAAGGGCGAGACCGCCACCGGCGCTGCCGAAGTCACACTGGCGCTGAGGCTTGACCTGACGCCGGAATGGCGGCTCGCCAGTACAACCCGGCTGGACTACCGCTGGACGCGCGAGCCGGGGATCGATTTTCTCGGGCGGCGCATCACTTTCACTTCCGAAGCCGACCGCGAGCTTGGCCCGGTGAAGCGCGATGTCGAGCGGATCGTCGCGCGCGAGCTGGCTCGGCTTCCGGTCAAGGACACCGCTCAGCAAGGCTGGCGGCAGGCACACGCCGTATTCGCGCTCAACGAACGTGATCCCGCGGTATGGGGCAAGCTGACCCCGCAGCAATTCCTGTACGGCGGTTACACGGTCAGGGGGCGTGAGCTGACCCTTCGGCTGGGGCTTGATGCGCTGATGGAAACCTTTGTCGGGATGAAGCCCGAAAATGCCGAGCCTGCCGCCCTCCCCCCGCTCGCCCGCCGCGACAAGGCGGCCCGGACATCTGTGCTTCATGTGCCGGTCATCGCCGATTATGCCGTGCTCGAACCGGTGGTAGCCAAGGCATTGGCCAAGCGGGCGCAGCGACCTTTCGTGGTTCAGGACTACGGATCGGTCACAGCGCAGTTTGACGATATTGCTGTCTACGGCACCGGCGACGGTCGGATCGCGGTCGGCGGCGCATTCCGCGCAGATTCGGACCTGCCGCTGATCGAAAAGGCCAAAGGCACCATCTGGCTGACCGCCCGCCCGGTGAGCGAGCCCAATTCGCGCACAGTCCGCTTTGCCGATGTCCGCATCACCGGTTCAACCGATATCATCGGCGAGGCATTCCTGTTCGCGCTGGCCAATTCGCCTGACTTCCAGGGCGCGATCACCGATGCGCTGGCGCAAAGTTTCGAGAAGGATTTCATGGATCTGCGCGGCAAGATCGATCGGGCTCTCGCAGCGCGCAAGGGGCGGCTGACCGACTATGCGGTCACCATCGACACTGTCGAGACAGGGGTGATCACTGCCCATGGCGCAGGGCTGTATCTGCCGGTCGACATGACCGCGCGGATATCTGCAAAGCTGCGGCGTCTGAATTGAACAGCTAACTTGTTAAGCGGGCTTTTGCTGTGCCGCGCAGCCGATTAGACCCACTTCCCGAGAGAGTGGGGATAAATTTGCATGACCTATCCGCAATTGACCGACAAAGCCGGGGTGCTGGCGACTGCGCTGGCGATCCGTACGCGCAAGATCAGCGTGGCCGAAGCGGTCGATGCGGCGATCACCCGTGCAGGCCGCCTCGATAGCGAGATCGATGCGCTGGCCGTGCCCGATTTCGAGAGGGCGTGCGAGACCGCAAGGGCGATGGACAATGTGCCGCGCAAGCTCAACCAGCCGCTGTTCGGCGTGCCGATGACGATCAAGGAAAGCTTTGACGTCGCGGGCCTGCCGACCACTTTCGGCCACCCGCAATTCCGTGACCAGCTTGCCACCCGGGATGCCGCACTGGTGCGCAGGCTGAAGGCGGCAGGCGCGGTCATCATCGGCAAGACCAATGTGCCGGTCGACCTTACCGATTGGCAGAGCTTTAACCCGGTCTATGGCCGCACGGTCAATCCGCACAACGCTGGCCGCTCGCCCGGTGGCTCGTCAGGGGGCAGTGCGGCGGCTGTGGCGAGCGGGATCGTGCCCTGCGACTATGGCACCGATATCGGTGGATCAGTGCGGGTGCCGGCGCATTTCTGCGGGGTGTGGGGCCACAAGACCACCTGGGGTCTGGTGCCGAAGCAGGGACACGATTTCCCAGGCGTGTCGCGCCAGCCGGGCTTCGTTGCCGCTGCCGACAGCCCGCTCTCGATCGCCGGGCCGCTGGCGCGCAATGCGCCTGATCTGGCCCTGCTGACCGAAGTCGGCGCCGAAGTGCCGCTGCGCCGCCATGCCAAGCTGCTGTCAGAATGCCGCCTGCTGGCAATCACTGATCTGCCGGGCGCACCGGTGGACGCCAGCGTGCGGGAACCGACCGAAGCCGCGTTGGAAACGCTCGCCCGCGCAGGCGTACGGATCGACCGGTCGAGCGATCTTCTGCCCGATCAGGCGCAGCATTACCGCAGCTATCTCAAGATGATGAATATCGTCATGTCCGGCGGCGCGCCGGCGCCCGATGGCAAGCGCGCCACCGCTTCCGACTGGTTCGCGCTGATGAACGCACAGGCAACCTGCATGGCACAGTGGGATGCCCTGTTCGAAACGTACGACTTCGTCCTCGCCCCGCCCGCGCCCGTTCTGGCGGTCCCGCATAGCGACAAGGCAGTGTTCCGCGGCACATTGTCAATCAACGGCAAGGACGAGCCGGGCGGCAGCGGGCTCGTGTGGTCGGGCATGGCAACCTTCCCCGGCCTGCCATCCACCGTGCTTCCCATCGGCAGCGGCACCTATCTCGGCGCGGAACTGCCGTGCGGCATGCAGGTGATCGGCCCGCGCTGGAGCGATCTCGATTGCATTGCAGCGGCTGACGCCATCGGGAATATCTTGCACCGTTGAACAAGCTTGGTCATGGCGCGTGACATGACAAGGCAACCCGCGCCCACCCGCACGATGGCACGATTGGCCCAGTGGCATGTCTGGCTTGGCTGGCTGGTCGGGGTGCCGATTGTAATGTGGCTTGCCACCGGCCTGCTGATGGTTTCGCGCCCGATCGAGGAAGTGCGCGGCGAGCATTTGCGGCACAAGGCTGCACAGCCTGAACTGGTGATGCCCGGTAGCAATCTCGGCGCGCCCGGTGCCAAGCTTTCCGAAATGCGGGTGCAGATGCAGGGCGGCCGCGCCGTAGCGATCCTGACAGGACTTGATGGCAGCGTGCGCCGGGTGGACTTCGCCAGCGGTGCGGCATTGCCCCCGCTCGACGCCGCCGCAGCGCGCGCGCTGGTAGCGCGTGACATCAAAGGCGGCGATCAGGTTCAACGCGTGACACTGTTCCCGGCCGACCGCACACCGTTCGATTTCCGCCGCCCGCTGGACGTGTGGCAAGTGGCTCTCACCGACGGGACCAATGTCTATGTCGGGCGCGATACCGGCGCGATCGAAGCGGTGCGAACTCGCTGGTGGCGTGCCTTCGATCTGGCATGGGGCCTCCACATCATGGACCTGTCGGAGCGGGAGGACAGCAGCCATCCGCTGCTGATTATCTTCGCCGCCCTGTCGCTGACGGGGGCGCTGATCGGCTGCGTGCTGATGTTCCGCCGCCGCAAGGCGCGGCCCGCTGCTCCCCCGCCCCCGGCATGACCCCGACCGTCCTTACCCCGATCCTCGATCTTCTCGATATTGCCGGCATCGCCCTGTTCGCGCTGTCGGGCGCAGTGCTGGCGGCGCGGCTCAGGCAGACCTTCGTCACCATGGCCTTCTTCGCGCTGGTCACCGGCGTGGGCGGCGGGACGGTGCGCGATCTGCTGATCCGTGCGCCAGTGTTCTGGATCGACGATCCCTGGGTGGCTGCCGTCTGCCTCGGCACCGCGCTGATCGCGTGGTTCACGCCGGTCCGCTGGTGGGAGGGCAAGGGCTTTGCCTATGCCGATGGCGCAGGCCTTGCCGCCTATGCCGTACTGGGGAGTGCCAAGGCGCTCGCATACGGAATCCCGCCCGTTCCGGCTGCGCTGATGGGCGTGATCACCGGCTGCGTCGGCGGGATCATCCGCGATGTTGTAGCGGGCCGCCCGTCAATCATCATGAGCCCGGAACTCTATGTCACCCCCGCCGCGCTGAGTGCCGCGCTGACCGTGGCCGGCATGGTGGCCGCGCCGCTGCTGGGCGTGAGTGACGGATGGGCCTGGGCGCTGGGCTTTGCCTGCGGCTTCGCGCTGCGCACCGCCGCGATCCGGTGGGAATGGGGCCTGCCGAGCTATGGGGAGAGGGCATAGCCCCCTCCCGCACGCAGGTTACATATCGCTGTCGATGGTCTCCGGGATGACCTCGCCCGGGACCGGCCCGCCGGGATAGGCAGGCATCGCCGTGCTGGCCGCCGCAGTGCGCACCGGAGCAGTTTCGACCTGCATCGATGCTTCCTGCACCGCCATATCGGGACGGACGGTGCCGCCCACGGCCATGCGCGCATTGGCGTAAAGCTGGTCGTCCCACTGGCCGTCAGCCGCCCGGCTGTCGGACGCCGGAGCGTAGCCGAAATCGCGGAAACCACTGCCGTAGTCGATCGCATCGATCTGGCCGCTATTGCCGATCCGGCACTGGAACGGCGAACCGTTGAACAGCACACCACTGACCTGCCAGCCTGCGCCGGTCCGCTCGACATTCTCGACCGTGTCGACCCGCACATCGCGCTCGATCCGGTCAAGGCACTGGGTCACCGCATTATCGAGGCCCGACGCTCCATTACCGCGCGGCGCGGTATTGCGACGATCATCGCGCCGCTCATCATAGCGGCGGTCGTCATTGCGCAGTTCTGGCTGGCGCACGTCCCGCTCGACGATCACCACGTCGCGCTCGCGCTGGCGGCGGTTATTGGAGCTGGCGATGGCGGCGATCCCGCCGATAATGGCCGCGCCGATCAGCACGTCGCCTGCATCGACCCGGTTGCGCCGCCAGCCGCGACGGCCGCCCCAGCCGCAGCCCCAGCGGCAGCGCCGCCAATCGGCGGTGGCGCTGACAGGGTCATAGCGGCTGTGGTCAAAGCTGGCGGATGGCGCGCCGAGCGCGAGGCCGGAGGCCATGGGAGCGGCAGATGCGGGGACGGCGAAAAGGGTGGTACCGGCAAGCGCACCAGCCAAGGCCAGCGCACGGATCGTCAGAGCCATGATGCTCTCTCCTGTTGCAATACAAGCGCCCACCAAACGCCCTGATGGGGCAGGATTAACCGTGGCCAGCTTGCGGCAGGCTGAACCGTTTGCGGTAAAACGAAGCCGCCCCGCCGTCCGGTTAGGGACGACGGGGCGGCAGGTATACGCGCACCGATCAGGGGGAGAGGCGGCGCGCGGCAGGAGAGCGCCGCGTCAACGCAGGCCGCGAATGCCGTTGAAATCGATCAGCGGCGCGCCGCGACCGTCGAGGCGGCAAGTGAAGTTGCCGCGATCACTGCCGCGCCGGTCCCAGCCGCCGCCCACATCGATCCGGCCCTTCACGCGAAAGCCGTCACGGGTGCGGTCGATATCGCGGATATCGACGACATCGGCATAGCGGTAGCCGCCAAAGCGCCGAGCCTGGTTCTCGGCTGCACGGACGCAGCGATCCACCGCGCTACGCGGGTTGCCAAAGCCGCCGCGATCCCAGCCACCGCCGCGATCCCAGCGATCACCCCGGTCCCGGCGGTCACGATCGCGGTCGCCATCAAAGGCACCGGCGAGTGCCGCAATTCCACCGATCACCACCGCACCGGCGATAATCTCGCCCGCGCCAATCCCGCCGCGGTCGCGGCGATCATCAGCCATGGCAGGGGTTGCAGAAGCCGCGGTCAGCGCAAGGGCAGCGACCGCGCCGAGCGAAAGCCTGGCCGATTTGCCGGAGGCCAGCCGGTTGGTCTTGGTGGTCATCGAAAGCATTCCTCGTCAGGCACCGCGGGCGGGATTGCTTGCGGTGTCAGACGGGTTTTGCGCGATTCGTGGTGATGCGAAGCTGAATTGGCTTAGCAGGAATTGTTAATGTTGGGGGCGACTTTGCTGAATGCCGTCGCTCACTCAGCCGGAAGCGCGGCCAGCACATCGCGGGTAAATGCGGCGACATCGAACCCGCTGCCCGGCGGATCCTCGCCGCGCCGCACGATCACGAGGTCGCGCGACGGGACAATGACGATAAACTGCCCGCGATTGCCCAGCGCCGCAAAGGTATCGGGCGGCACGCCCTCCTCCTTGTTCAGCAGCCAGAACCCCGCGCCATAGCCAAAGGTGCCCATCGGAGGCTGCGGGCCGCCAGGCGTGGTGACATATTTCACCCAGCCTTCCGGCAAGATGCGCTCGCCCGATGGCAGCACGCCATCATCGAGATAAAGCTGCCCCAGCTTGGCCAGATCGCCAGCGGTCGACCACACTTGTGAAGACAGGACATACTCGCCGCGAATATCGGTCTCCGCGACCGTATTGTTCATCCCCAGCTTGGCCAGGAACTCGTGAGGCGGATAAAACGAGAGCCATTGCCCGATTGCCTTGACCGCAAGCAGCGTATCATTGTTGGCATAGCGGAACACGGTGCCCGGCTGGTGGATCACCGGCCAGTTCATGGCCGTCTCGTCGACGGTGGAGCCACCGAAATAGAGCGCATCGGTGCGATTGCCGGGCGTATCGGAATAGCGCCCTGTCGCCATGCGCAGCGCATTATCGATGGTAATCGCGTTGCGTGGATCGCTTGCGCCGCCCATCAGCCAGCCACTGATGCCGACTGGGTCTTCGACCTTTACCTCGCCGGCGTGAACCGCCGCACCAACAAGGGTCGCCGCGAGCGACTTGGCAACCGACCAGGTGCGTTGCGGCGTTGCGGCATCGAAGCCGGGTGCATAGGCTGATTGCTCGACCAGATTGCCGCGCGGTCGGCCGAAATGCACCAGCACTGCGGTGGTGCGGGCATTCTTGCCATAGCTGCCGTCCAACGCCGCCTGGAACACCTTGCCCAGCGGATTGAGCGGCTGTGGCTTGTCACCCTTGGCTACGGCCAAAGTAGCGGTGCCGAGAACTCTGCCCTGCGCAGGCGCTTCCTCGGCAAGTGGAACCTGCGGATTGCCCGCCTCCTCTGGTGCGCCGATGGGGAGCGATGAACAGCCGGTATCCTTGCCGTAATAGACCGCGATCCGAGGCGACATGTCATCCGCCCACTTCACCGCCACATACGCGACATGGCCGCTGGGACGACGCACGATCTCGTAAGGCAGTTCTCCGATGATAGCATCGTGCGGCGACTGGATGCCGGTCAGTTCGAATTGCTCGACACTTTCGGGCGTACGGGTAGTGCCATTGCGCTCGGCAATCGCGATCGCGCTGCACAGCATCAGCGACTTGTAGCCTGCGGCGAGCGCGCGGTCGTAGCGGGCGGTCAAAGCCTCCTGCTGCGTTTGTGCCGCCACGGGCGAGGCGGCAGGGACGGCGACGACGAGCAGCGCGGTCGCTGCAATGATGGTGCGGATCATGCGCGCAACACTACGCGGTGCTGCCCAAAATAAAAGGGCCGCGCAGATTGCTCCGCGCGGCCCGTGATCTTGTAGTGGGCGAGACGCCTTATGCGTCTTCGTATTCTTCGTCCGACTGCACCGGACCCGAATCCTGACCCTTGGCCGCTTCGTCACGATCGACCAGTTCGATGATCGCCATCTGCACCGCGTCACCGGCGCGCACGCCCGCGCGCAGCACGCGGGTGTAGCCGCCTTCGCGGTCCGAATAACGCTCAGCCAGCACTTCGAAAAGCTTCTTGAGCTGCGCTTCGTCGCCGAGGCGAGCCATCGCCAGACGACGGTTCGACAGGCCGCCACGCTTGGCCAGCGTGATCAGCTTTTCGAGGTAGGGACGCAGTTCCTTCGCCTTGGGAAGCGTGGTCTTGATCTGCTCGTGCTTGATCAGCGCGGCAGCCATGTTACGGAACAGGGCGTTGCGGTGACCGGTCTTACGGCCAAGCTTACGGCCCGACATACCATGACGCATTGTAATTTCCTTCGTTCGTAGGGAGCCCGTGCAAGGTAGCTCCATCCCGGTGACCGTTGCGGGCCGTCACCTTCGCCCGATATGCAAGCCCCTGCCGAAGCAGGGGCTCACCAATTCATTAGCCCAGAAGCTCTTGTTCGAGCTTCTTGGCCATCTCTTCGATGTTCTCCGGCGGCCAGCCCGGGATATCCATCCCGAGACGCAGGCCCATGCTGGAGAGCACTTCCTTGATCTCGTTGAGCGACTTGCGGCCGAAGTTCGGCGTGCGCAGCATCTCGGCTTCGGTCTTCTGGACCAGATCGCCGATGTAGATGATGTTGTCGTTCTTGAGGCAGTTGGCCGAACGCACCGACAGTTCCAGCTCGTCGACCTTCTTGAGCAGGTAACGGTTGAGCTGGTTGGCGTCGCTTTCTTCCGGCTGAACGGCATGGCCGATCATGGTGCCGACCGGCTGCGGGATGCCGTCTTCGAAGTGGACGAACAGGGTCAGCTGGTCCTGAAGGATGCGCGCGGCATAGGCCACCGCGTCTTCCGGGGTGACAGTGCCATCGGTCTCGACGGTCAGCGAGAGCTTGTCATAGTCAAGCTCCTGCCCGACGCGGGCGTTCTCGACCTTGTAGCTCACCTGACGGACCGGCGAGTAGAGCGAGTCGACCGGGATCAGCCCGATCGGCGCATCGGCCGGACGGTTCTGAACGGCGGGCGAGTAACCCTTGCCCGTGTCAGCGGTCAGCTCCATGTTGAGCGTCGCACCTTCATCGAGCTGGCAGATCACCAGATCCTTGTTCATGACTTCGATATCGCCG
>Ga0209812_10002610_pt1 | contig 10578 bp, 7 predicted proteins | sample JI71714BDNA_FD_187502 | JGI IMG/M metagenome (GOLD analysis project Ga0209812, IMG submission 187502) | Wastewater effluent complex algal communities from Wisconsin, to seasonally profile nutrient transformation and Carbon sequestration -... | ecosystem: Engineered > WWTP > Effluent > Algae...
TTTAGCCTGCGGAACGAGCTGGCACGCCTCCCTAATTGGCAAATATTTGTTGGAACAGTTAGCGAATATTCCTACTTCGGTGCAGTACGCTTCCGAATATCGTTATGCACCGGCACCGCTGACAGCCAATACTTTAATTATTGGGGTAACACAGTCGGGAGAAACGGCAGATACACTGGCTGCTTTGGGAATGGAACAACAGCGTCGAGCGGGTTTGACTGATAAATTTCGGGCGAGAATGTTAGCGATTACTAACAGGACAGAAAGCTCGATCGCCCACATGGTACCACACATTATTAACACCCATGCTGGTATCGAAGTTGGGGTGGCAGCTACCAAAACTTTTGTCACTCAGTTGATGGCTTTCTATTTCTTAGCCTTGGATTTGGCACATCAACGACAGACTATAAGTAACGAAAGATTGGCAGAAATCCTGCTTGGTTTGCGCCAGTTGCCTGCTATAATTGAAAAGTTTTTGGAGATTCAGGAACAGTATGTGGAGGAATTGTCCCACCAGTTTACTGAAACCCAAGATTTTATCTTTTTGGGACGGGGAATTAACTTTCCCATTGCTTTGGAAGGGGCTTTGAAACTGAAGGAAATTAGTTACATTCATGCCGAAGGATATCCTGCTGGAGAGATGAAACATGGCCCGATCGCTCTTTTGGATGCCAAAGTGCCTGTAGTCGCGATCGCCATGCCGGGAAGCGTCTACGAAAAGGTACTTTCCAACGCTCAGGAAGCGAAAGCTAGAGATGCCCGTTTAATTGGCGTTACCCCCAAGCAAGGTGCGGCGGAAGCGGATATTTTCGATCATGTTTTGCCCGTACCTTTGGTAGATGAATTATTGTCACCAATTGTTACCGTAATTCCCCTACAACTGTTGGCTTATCATATTGCGGCGCGACGGGGTTTGGATGTGGATCAGCCTCGGAATTTGGCGAAGTCCGTGACAGTGGAATAATTGGTTATTGGTCATTGGTTATTGGTTATTGGTTATTGGTTATTGGTTATTAGAATCAACAAATAACAACTAACAACTAACAACTAATACCATTTCTCTAAAATCGTGCAACAATCTTTGACCCCCCCTAACCCCCCCTTATCAAGGGGAGGGACAAGACTATCGTGCAACAATCTTTGACCCCCCCTTATCAAGGGGAGGGACAAGACTACTGTTGCATTCTTTTTTAAAATTGGTATAACAACTAACCAATGCCCAATGCCCTATTCCCCATGCCCTATTCCCCATGCCCTATTCCCTATTCCGCCAATTGCCGCCAACAGTAGCCAGCTTATAGTATTCACTCGAAAATCAAACACGGTGACATCTACGGTGTTAAATAGGGTACAGGCTGCGAAAGCTAATAAATAACTGAAGAAAATTAGCCGATCGCCTGAATTATATTCTTGACAAATTACCGAATTTATGATAGCAGTATCGGGAAAATTTGCCTCAGTTTGCTGTGTGGTTATTGGTGGCGGTGGAATATCCACAGGAAAATGCGATCGCCAATTTAGCAACAGCAAAACACCCCTAGCCAAAATCCATCCAACTAAACCCAAAAAAAACAGCGTTACTGGTATTCCCGTTTCCGCAGTCAGCATCAGTATCAAACTGTGAGGATGACCAAGCCATTCGTGCATTTGAGCTTCATAAAGAGCTGTAAAATTTCGCAACCCCCAACCAGTCCAAGGACGCTGCTGAGTCATCGACCAAGCAAATTGCCATTGAGTAGTTCTTAAAGTCGCTGTCGGCCGATTGGGAAACATCTCATCCGTGAGTCTCGCCCAGAAGAAAGCCGGAATAATAGTTCGTAAATATTGCCGCAAAGGTTGGGGGCCAAAAGCGGACAAAAAAACTGCACCAACACCACTAAAAACCGCAGCTAATATTTTTTTCCAACCTGCATAAATAGCAAAAGCCACAGCAGCCAAAACGGCCAATCCCCAAGCATTACGAGAATTAGTAAAAATTAAGCAAACAGCATTTCCTAGGACGGCAAAAGTTAAAAACAGGAATGGGGAATTGGGAATTGGGAATTGGGGAACCCCCCCCTCGCCCCCCCCAAGGGGGGAATTGGGAATTGGGAATTGGGAATTGGGAATGGGGAATGGGGAATGGGGAATGGGGAATTGGGAATTGGGAATTGGCAGTTCATTACTTGTTTCCCTTATCCTTCTTCCTTCTTCCTGAAGCGGTTCCTGAGCCCTTCGGCGTAGTTTATCCTGAGCGTAGTCGAAGGGCTCAGGATAAACGCAGTCGTTGGGCCTTATTCCTTCAATACACAATCCCAAAGCTAAAATAAAAACAATAGTTAGATAACAAGCTAAAATATTGGCATACATAAATACAGAAGCCATCCTACCAGGAGGATTGCCTTTGGGTTCGAGTACCCAGCCAAAAACGGGCTGTAATTGAACAATGCCACTCCACCCAAAAAATTGCTGTCCCAAACCCAAAATTATGACGGGAATTGAACTAATTACGATTATCCAAGACAATTGCCGCAATTGAGTGGGAGTTTGAATTAAACGACTGAATGCCACAAAAAGTATAAAAAACGGCAAGAAATTACCCAATCCTAAAACAGCCTCGATGTGGTTGTTAGCAAAAACCGCCGTGATGACTAGCAACACGCTGAGAATTGCGAAGCCTCGATTCACCGGGTGACTGCTAATTTGGCTAAATTTTTGTTGGGAACAAGTGCCGATTAATCCCAGGAAGATTCCTAAAGCTCCCAAAATCGGAATTACAGGAAAAATCAGCACTCCCAATTGAGCGAAATTCCAAGGGGTTTGCAAACTGCGATCGGGATGTTTTTGAAGTCGAGATTTGAGATTTTCTACTGTCAGTTTTACACCTAATTTTAACCGTTTTTTACTATTCACCGACACTCCTAATCTAAAATCTACAATCTCAAATCTTTAGGCTAATTCCCAGGTGCATTCCGATCGCGTTAACCGAATTTGAGCCAAGGCAAAAATGGTAGGAATAATCCGACTATAATTAGTTGAAATCGAGCGCCAGCCTAAATCAGCTAAAAACCACGTCCACAATACCGGACCGAGAAATGAAAACACACTCCGCGTCACACCGTAACGAGCAGCACTTGTCGCCATAGAGCGTCTGGCCGTCTGAATGGCGACATAATTTTGAAACTGGGTGGCTGCGGCTGTTCCCCCGGCGATCGCTGCTTGTTTTGCCATTTCATAGGTGGCAAAGTGCAGTGCAAATTGATGGGCCATGAGTTTGAGTAAAACTGGTTTGACGATGGAACTAACAGCTAAAGCGCTACCACCTTTGAACAGTAAACCCAAGGGGTCTTTTTCCGCAGAAATTGGCAGAGGTTCCGAGAGTTTAGACTCGACAATTGCTCGCTGTACTCGTACAGTCAAGGCTTGTTTTTCTTGGGAAGGTAACTGCTTCCAGGCGCGGCCCATTAAGTGCAAAAATACTTCTGCTTCTAAGTCGGTGGTTGACAACTGTTTGGGATAGGGAATTTTGAGATAGCGACAAACTTGAATTAGGGCTTGTCTGTAAGTTACTTGTTCAGTCCGCCCTCTGAGTACCGTCAATCCGTCGGCTGAGAGGTAGCGAAACCGTTGTTCTACGGCATCTAGCCAAGCTTCGCGATCGCGACTTTGGACATCGATCGGTGCTGGGGTTTGCACGTAATCTAAAGGGTTAAACCTGCGGCTGAACAGGAGTTCTGTCAGTTGTTGCAATTCTTCTTCTGTAGCCAATTCTAGCGCTGCTCTGAGTTCGTCCAAGATTTTTGCCCTCCCTTATGGGATTTTAGATTTGAGATTTGGGATTGCTGTTGTTTGACAACGATGGGGTTGGGAAATTTGCCTACAGTGGCATTTTTTTTAACTGGTCTTAATCACGGATTCGTGCTGTCCTTAATTCTACTACTTGGTGCGGGGCGATGGCGGGGAGCCGCCCTAGCTAGGACTGTCAACACTTGGCCGCAAGTGGAAATAGGGGACAGAAACTTCCCCCAGAGCCTTTAAGCTGATAAGTGGACATCTGCTAAAAAGCTAGTCTTGGGTGGGCCCAATGCCTATCCCACAAGAGTTTTTGGAGATGTCTCATGACTAATGACTATTGAGTATTGACTAATTATGTTTGATGTTGCGGTGATTGGTGCTGGTATGGCGGGGCTGAGTTGCGCTCAACAGTTGCGTCTGGCTGGTTATTCTGTGGTGGTTGTGGAAAAATCTCGCGGTGTGGGGGGCAGAGTTGCTACTCGTCGTGTTAACGGTACTAGGGCCGATCATGGGGCTCGCTATCTGGAATCCCAGGGGGATGCGGTGCAGGGGTTAATTGATGTTTTGGTCGATCGCGATATCCTGAAACTGTGGACTGATACTGTTGGGGAATTCCGAGAGGGAGAAAATGGAGTCGGGGGAGAGGTTTTTTCGATTCCCAGGGACTGTTATGTTGCACCTGCTGGAATGAATGCTGTCGGTAAGTACCTGGCTGAGGGTTTAGAAATTTGGTCAGGGCGTCGCGTAGAAGCTATTTCTACTACAGATAACCAAAGGTGGCATCTTTCTCTGGAAGTTACTGATGATAATTTTAACAAGCCTCAAGAATTGATTGCTAAGGCGATCGTAGTCGCAATTCCTGCACCCCAAGCTTTACTGTTTTTAAAGGCAGACCTGGGATTTTCGCCAGATTTTCTTGACAAATTGCACTCGGTTAATTATGACGCTTGCATTACGGTTATGGCTGGCTATTCTGCGGAACGCCAACCCGATTTGAGTAATCTAAATTACCGGTGGAAAACTGTTGATTTTCGAGATAATTCTGATTTAGCTTGGATTGGTTTTGATAGTAGCAAGCGACTGGAATCCCCTCAGCCTGTGTTTGTGGTTCACAGTAGTGCAAGTTTTGCCGATCGCTATTTTGAGGCGAAGGATTTGCCTAGTGTGGGTCAACAATTGCTCGATCGCACTTCTGAATATTTGATGCCTTGGCTAAAACAGCCTGAATGGTTGCAGGTTCACCGTTGGCGCTATGCTTTTTGTCGAAATCCTTTGCCTGTTTCTTGTTTGACTGCTGAGGGCACTTTACCCTTAGTTTGTGCGGGGGATTTGTGCGGAGGAAGTCAAATCGAAGGTGCTTTGCGATCGGGTTTGGCCGCCGCTAATTCGGTCAAATCATTGATTAATCAGATAAAAGTCGATCGCGGGCAACAGTAAAGTCACAAAATAGTAAACTAACGGTGCTGTAAAAACATAACTGTCAGTGCGATCGAGAATGCCACCGTGACCGGGGATCAACTGCCCCGAATCCTTAACACCGGCATCTCGTTTCATCATCGACTCAGTTAAATCTCCCAACAAACTGGCAACACCAATCAACAGACCAAAAGCAGCCCCAGTATAGGGCCAGCCAGGCCAATTCAAATACCAAGACCCGGTGGCGGCAACTGCTATACTGCCACAAACTCCAAACACGGCACCTTCAACCGTCTTTTTCGGGCTGATGTGGGACAGGGTAGTGCGGCCGAAGAATTTGCCGACAAAATAAGCGCCAATGTCTGCGGCCCAGATGCAAAGGAAAGCCAGCATTAGGGAAGTTAATCCCAAAGAAATATGGCTGATATTGATCCAAGACTGGGGATAAATTTGAGTTAGTGAATTGCTGGCCACTTTTTGACCAAATCCAGTTGTTGCTTGATAAACAGGGTCAAGTCCGACTCGCAGCCGTATCCAATAGCTGGGCAAATAACCGCCGTAGAACAATCCTAAAATTGAAGCGGCAATATCGGCGATCGTCGATAGCTTAGGCTGGAACAGCAGGTAAAAACAGATGAAGGTTCCAGCTAGGGGAAACATAGCATCTACCAGTTGTGGCGCAAGGGCGGCGGTAATTAGCAGAACTTGACTGACAACTAAGGTAGTTTTGGCAGCAGGTGCAATGCCCTTAGCCCTGGCTAGTTGAAAATATTCTAGTTGGCCCAGGTAAACGATGATCCCGAAGCCGACGGTGAAGTACCATCCGCCCAATATAATCATTCCCAAAGCAAGGACGATCGCAACTATTCCACTGAGGATACGAGACCAAGGCATAAAATGAATTTCTCTTGCAGACGGGGGCGGGTGATTCGATTTTGGATTTTGGATTTTAGATTTTGGATTTTTGTAGGGCACGGGTTCTTCCCCCATCAGTCATCCAAATATCTCAAGTCAGGCGGTCAATCGAGCTATGTTTGCCCTTAATCTTAGTATGAAGGTTAACGGGACTTAAAAAAGGTTAAGAATTACATTTAGTCATGAGTCATTAGTCCTTAGTCATTAGTCCTTAGTCATTAGTCATTAGTCATTAGTCATTAGTCATTAGTCCTTGGTCATTAGTCCTTGGTCATTAGTCCTTGGTCCTTAGTCATTAGTCCTTAGTCCTTAGTCCTTAGTCCTTAGTCCTTAGTCCTTAGTCATTAGTCCTTGGTCATTAGTCATTAGTCATTAGTCATTAGTCATTAGTCCTTGGTCATTAGTCCTTGGTCATTAGTCCTTGGTCATTAGTCCTTAGTCCTTAGTCCTTAGTCCTTAGTCCTTAGCTAGAGGCCGGGAAGCCCCACGCCATCAGTTGTAAACCCTCTCGAAGGTTAGGTATTACCGGGCAATCTTGGAGTTCTATCAAGGCTACAGAAAGCCGTCGCATTTATGCCTAGGGTTGTTTACCCTGATGACTGATGACTGCTGACTACTGACTAATCTAGCTTTTCGCCACTGAGAATAAATATGGGATTGACAGCGGCAAAGGTTTGACTGAGCCCACGAGTCTCTAGGCGGTTGACGGCGGACTGAACTACTTCAATGTTGCGGACTTGCAATTGGGCGAAGCTTTCGGAAAGGGCGTAAAGATTCTCTAAATTGCTGGCGGTGGCGACAATTCGACCCTGGGGTTGTAAGTACCCCCAGACTTCTTGGACAATGGCTTTAATGGGGCGGCCTCCTTCTATGCAAACTCGGTGGGGGGGGTGGGACAGATTTTTGAGGCATTCCGGGGCGCTACCTTCTATGACTTCAACGTTGTTGAGCTCGAAGCGATCGCAATTTCTGCGAATCAAGTTGGCTACCTCTTCATCTCTTTCGATGGCAATAATTTGACCTTTGGGACATAATAAACCTGTTTCTACGGCGATCGTACCAGTACCTGCACCAATGTCCCAAACCACTGAGTCTGCTTGTAGTCGTAGGTGAGAAATTAACAGCAGTCGGACTTCTCGTTTACTCATGGGAATACCCGGTAAACGTTCAAATAAATCGTCTGGGATACCAGGAGTGACGTAGGGCCAAAGCATAGTTGTTCTATTTGAGATTTTAAATTCTAGCCAGACCGCAGTTGGAAATGAGGAACCTTGAAAAATTCTCCCCATTTCGCCCAGCCTTAATATTTACTTTCGCACAACGTTGAGACTTTGGAGGTGGGTATCGCTGCAACCTGTCATTTTACCACCTGCGGAGTGGATTTGTTTGAGGTATTCCAGGGCTTTTTGGGTAATGATTTCACCGGGCATCAACACAGGTATGCCTGGGGGATAAGGACAGATGAGTTCGGCACTGAGTCGATCGACTGCTTTGTCTGCTGCTACTGTTTCTGTTGGGGAAAAGAAGGCCTCGCGGGGAGAGAGTGGAGGAGGGGGAAAGTCGGGGAGTGGGAGAGTGGGGGATGGGGAGAGTGGGGGATGGGAAAAATCTTGTTTCTTACTTCCCCCATTCTCCCCTTGGGAACCATGAGGGAGGGGTTCTTCTTCCTTCTCCTTCCTTCCAGCTAAAAGAGTACAAGCTTTAACTAAACTATCAATATCTGATTCTGTATTTCCCAAGCTGATAATAAATGTGAGATGTTGTGGCATTGGCAATTCTGCGGTAACGCCGAGTTGAGAGTGCAAAATTTCATCTGCTGCAAATCCTGTGATTCCCAAGTCAGATACTTTTACTGTCAGTCGCGTGCGGTCTAAATCGACAAAACCGGGTGTATTTAATGTTTCTAAAACTGATAAACCTGGAATTTTACTGATGGCAGATCGCGCTTTTTCTGCTAGTAGTAAAGTTTGGGTCATCAACTGTTGGCCGTGGAGGGCAATTTGTTGACGGGCGGAGTCTAGAGATGCTAATAATATGTAACTGGGACTGGTGGATTGTACTAACTGTAAAGCTCGATTTAATTTGGGGATATCTACCCTGGAACCCTTGACATGGAGCATTGAGGCTTGTGTCATTGCACCGAGAGTTTTGTGGATTGATTGTACTGTTAAATCGGCTCCTGCGGATAGTGCTGGTTCTGGCAAGTTGGGATGAAAGTTGAAGTGTGCGCCGTGGGCTTCATCTACTAATAATGGTATGTTGTATTGATGGGTAATTTTGGCGATCGCCCGCAAATCCCCACACACGCCGTGATAGGTTGGATAAAGCACCATGACTGCTTTGGCATCGGGATGCTGTGTTAATGCTGCTGCGGTAGCTTCTGGGGTGATGCAGTTAGCAATATCCCAATCCGAGTTGTACTCTGGATTCACAAAAATGGGAATTGCACCGGATACAATCAAACCAGAAATTACCGATTGATGGATGTTTCGAGGTAGGATAATTTTATCTCCCATGCCGCAAGTTGCGACAATTGCCGCGATGATTCCGCAAGTCGAACCGTTTGCTAAAAACCAAGTATGTTCGGCCCCAAATGCCTCAGCAGCTAAATTTTGAGCTTCTGCAATTACGCCCTCTGGGTTAAAGAGATTATCTAATTCTGGCAATTCGGGGAGGTCCGATCGAAATACTTGTGGGCCTAATAACTCAACTAACCGCCCTGAGATTCCTTGACCGCCTTTGTGTCCGGGGGCGTAAAATGGGGAGTGATGGTGATTTGTGCGATCGCGCAAAGCATCTAATAAAGGCGTGTTTGTTTGAGAGTTCATCCCTGATTTGTTTCATCCTGAGTTGATTATTTGACGTAAAATTAAGTTTTGTATAGCTCCATTCCCGAGATTACCTCGATCCCTTTCTCCTAAATTAACATAATTAATTAACCTAAAACACCACACCCTTTAAAATCATGAAAATTTATGAGTTATAATGCGTCCAGGAATGTCTAAGAATCCCAACTCGCTCCGTAAGCCGGAATTCCTTTGACTAAACACGCACTCACAACGGTTTTAGTGACGGATCTATTAGATACGCAAAATACAGCTTGAGCTCGAAATTCACGGGCGATTTGAATTGCTAAATCACCTACATTCGGTCTACCGAGTTCGCCTGTATCATAAATTTTTAAGCGTGAATGATTGGAGATTAATGACCACATTTTCTTGCCGTAAGTTAACTGATGATTATTGCCAATCCAGAGTATGTAAAGTTTATGCTTGTTTTCCAGAATATGAGGTAAAACAGGAGCTATTCCCGCTCCCGTTGCAACTACCACCACTCTGGAATAAGCATTAATTGAAAACATGAAACCGGGCGGTTTAAATCTTCGCACCCAAAGATGTTTGGGAATATCACCTGTCTGAACTTTGTCAATCAAGTTTTTAGTCCAGTCACCAGAGGCGCCAATAATTAGCTGGATTTGCGATCGCCCAGTTTTTCGATCAAAACTCGTTCCTGCCACGGAAAATGAATGCCATTCCACCAAATCTGTACTGATTCGGGCAAATGTTCCAACATCTCCCTTGCCAGGAAATGTCAAAAGAGCTACGTTTGGCGAAGGACAACATATCCTAAAATTATTATATTTCTGTACAGTTATCCAAGGTAAAAATATACTAAATACAATTAAATAAGGTGTAAGATTAGTTCGTTCCGTACTAATACGGCCAGAAAAAGATTGCCAATACTGAAAGTGGCTATCGGGGCTAGACTCCAATTTTCTGTGATGTAAATACTGGATAACAGCAGAACATTTACAATGGAAATTACTATCCACCAAAAGTGGTGCATATTCCAATTGTGTATCATCAAAAAACGGGCTTTTGTTTGATATTTTTGATAAATGCCGATGCAATATTCGCTCATGAGATCCTTCTACAATCAATCTAACTGTTTAATAAGGCAGAATTGTTTGGATGAATATCAATTAAGTTTAGAGAATACTGCGACGAAAGTAACCAGCTTAAAGTGGAGTTTTTTACCTATAAAAAAGGGTCGGCTAATGCTGACCTTTGGTTCGGTAAATAACCTGAACTTTTGGCTAGGTGGTAAGCAAAACTACAAGCTGACAATACCTCGTTTTAAGGCTGTAATCGCGGCCTGAGTGCGATCGGCAACTCCCAATTTGCCTAAAATATTGTTGATATGAAATTTGACTGTACTTTCGCTGATGTGTAAAATTGTGCTAATGTCATGGTTACATTTACCCGTTACGATGAGGCGAAGTACCTCCAATTCCCGATCGCTCAATTGAGCATTTTCCATGCGTTCAGCTAGTTTGACACCAACGGCGATCGGGATATACTTTTTACCACTAACAACCGTGCGAATTGCTGCAAAAAGTTCATCAGGTTCAGCATCTTTCAGCAAATAACCTTTTGCGCCAGCCCGCAGTCCGCGATAAATATCTTCATCACC
>Ga0209812_10002611_pt1 | contig 10577 bp, 9 predicted proteins | sample JI71714BDNA_FD_187502 | JGI IMG/M metagenome (GOLD analysis project Ga0209812, IMG submission 187502) | Wastewater effluent complex algal communities from Wisconsin, to seasonally profile nutrient transformation and Carbon sequestration -... | ecosystem: Engineered > WWTP > Effluent > Algae...
TAAAGAAATGAAAGGCAATTAGCCCCTTATAATTGACATCTGCCAACTCATACAGCACTTTGTGGACTAACTGTTCTGTCATACGTACCTTTTCTCTATCATCCTGAGATCTTGTACAAAATGAGCACGACCTGTTACAAAATGAATTTATTTCAATTGAAATCTTTTCAAAAAGAGGATAAGGTGGATTTTCAATCATACTAATTTAATTTATGAATAAAATTATCAATATTGTCAAAATATGTGATGTACTTGCGAGGAATTTCAAAAAATGATGGAGCATCATGTGCAAATCCGGATTTACAAGTTAATGCATTAGTGAATCCACTTTCTTTTACTATACTAATAGTTTCATCATTGTAATCACCATGCGGATAAGAAAATGAGTGAATTTGCTTGCCTAATAATTGTTCTAAATAATCTTTAGAATAATTAACTTGAAATTCCGCATCTGACTTTGATATTCGTGTTAACTTATGATGGTTTACAGTATGAGCACCTATTTCAACTCCCAATGTGCTCAGTTCTTGCAACATAACTTCTGATAAAATTTTTAGATGGGGGTAATGCTTACCATTTTGTGTAAAAAACTTACCCAAAAAGCCTGTGATTGGGTAAATAGTGGCTGTGAAATTAAAAGAATCTAGAATTGGAAAGATTGTATCATAAAACTTTTCACATCCATCATCAAATGTGAGTACGATATAATTTCTATCAACTTCTTGGGAATTAAATGCTAAAGCTTCATATAGAGATATTACTTTATAATTTGATTGCTTCAAAAAATGCATTTGACGATAAAATTCAGATGTGGTACAAAAACAATCAAGATTTATATCATTAGGTAGTATTTCGCCAACTTGGTGATACAATAAAATATTTATGTTAAAAGGTTTTAGCATTTTAGTTAAATTTAAGTGTTTATCAAGTCAATGATCAAATCAACTGAATTTTTAGCACCATTTAGGTTCAAATTTAAATTAGGAAATTTGCGATTGTTAATTGCATTAATAATTAGGCCTGGTAATGTATTAATATTAAGGTCAGTGTGTTTTAATATTTGCAAGCAGCCTAAATCTTCAAAAAGGTTGATTCGTATATCCTGTTCCTCGTTACCACCAGAAAACCCTCTTTTATATACCAACATTGTTTTTTTTGCTGATACAGATTCCATTATTGAGTTATACCCACCGAGTGAGATAACCAAGGCAGCTTGTGAGAGATAATTTAGGTAACTTGAACCATCAAAGCAAAAATACTTAATGTCTTCAGAATTAAGTCCAATTATTTTTTCCTCTTGTTCTTTGAACTCATTTTGAAAAGCTCCTGAGAATAAGATTAGCTTATGTTTTAATTTTTCTTTAACTAATAAATGACTATCAATTACTGCTTCTAATAACTCATTTCCTAAACGGCCGCCAGCAATCGAAGCAAGGATGATAGGAAATTTATTATCTACTCTTACAATACTTGGAATAGACCTCACAATGTAACCTGTGTGATGTATTGGAACTGATATTTTGCTTATTTCAGAAAAACTTTGTTTCAGATGGACACAATTTATATCACCGTGCACTAGAACTAGATCGTATAATTTATTAATCAAGTCAGAAATATATTCATCGTTTTTTCCTCCACCATTTGACTCTACAATGTCTCGTATGCTAGATATGATTTTAGATGAAGGATTGATCGACTTTATCTTGGATATTAAATGGGTTACTTCATTTTCGAACAACAATCCAAATGGGAAATGCTCTGTAATAAGTATGGATGGTTGTATTTCTTCTATTTTTTGCGTTATAATTATTTTTCTATTTTGGAAACATTCTTCTATACTCGAAGTAGAATCGACTGGAATTAATGTATTATTGTGCTCTTTCTTATAAATAGCAGGAAGCTGAATAAACTCAACGTTTTTTGGCAAATAGAAATTTGGTACGGTTTCACCACCATTGATTATAAACACCTGAAAACTTTTGCTTAAACTTTGAGCCAATTCAATAGTTCGAACTAAATGGCCAATGCCATACACGTATTGGCAATGAATAATGATCTTAGGGATAGAATTTAATACTACATTCATAAATTTAATACATTGATTTATAGTTTACAATTCCTTCTATTTCTCTGCTTTCGAAGTAAGCTTTAATAACGTCACAAGCATATGGAGCTTGGGTATCTGAACCTATATAGCCAGCAATATGTGGTGTTACTTTTATTGTGGGAACTATCTGAAAAGGATGACCTGACGGCAGTGGTTCCGCCTGCAAAACATCTAAGCAAGCACCTGATAGCTTTCCGTTTTCTAACCCTAAAAGTAGGTCTGATTCTACTAAATGTGCACCTCTACCTACGTTTATCAAAAATGCACCATCTGGTAAATGGGTAAATAAATTTGTATTTAAAATACCTTTAGTCTCTTTTGTTAAAGGCAATTGGCATACTAAAATGTTGGCACTTTGAGCAAAAATATTAAGCTCACTTTTACCAATGTAAACATCACTTATAACTCGCTCCTTTTGTGTATTTACCCATCCTGACGCACGGAGACCATAGGCTATGAGTTTTTGTGCAATATTTGATCCTATTATACCAAGGCCCATTATCCCTACATTTAGATTTGTTTTCCTGAGAACTTCAAAGATTACCTGCTTGTCACTAACTAAATCCGTAAATGCTAAATTAGGGAAATACTTTTCCAATATTTGAATTAGCACATAATCTGAAACACGATTTCTTAAATATTGATCGACCAGCCTAATTAAAGGAATGTGATGTGGTATGGGGGATAAATCAGCAAGATGATCTATGCCGCTTCCACATGAGAGTATTAGTTTTAAATTTGGTAACTTGCTAATGTAATCAGGTATAATACGCCAAATAATTACAACATCAATATCGGAAAGCTCATTTTCTTCAATAGAAGATGTAATATTATAAAGAGGTAAAGAATTACTTAATATATTACGAAATTCTTCTGCTCCTTTTACGTCAGGATGTATAAGTATCGTTTTCATTTTATATATTCTTTTACTTCTTCACCCCAAGGTGATTTTAAAATATTGCTTCCATCTTTTTGTTTCATGATATTAGAAGAATATATTCCAGACATAATCTGAACTGGAATTACATGGTCTTCAATTTGAGAATTGATGGATTCTTTTTTTCTTTTACCAATAAGATAATCTACAAATTCTTTCACAACTTCAAATTTTACCATTTCCATTGTAATAGTTGATTCTGTATTTGAGCTTCTAATATCAGTAATATCTTTATAGGTATATACTGATGGTTGTTTTGATTTATTTGATACCATTGGGTTACGGAAAACATAAATCTCAAAATGATTTTTGCCTCCTAGATAATCTTCATTTCCATTATTCTCATCGTGTTTGTCTGCTGCCTGATATGCATGAACTTGTATGTTTTGAAATGGCCCCTGCTGAATATTATAACTTTCGTGTTTGATACGACCATTTCCTTTATATAAGTCATCTCCTGGCATAATCCAAGTACGACCTGCAAAACCATTGTGAATAAGATTTACATTAAAATTGGCCATTGCCTCTTCATTCTTTTTAAGAGTGATTATGGCAGAGAGGTCAATTTCACCAAAATCACTACACAAGTCTTTTAGTTGCTTATCACTATACTGATTTACCGTGGCATACTGCTCGCCAAAAATCTTAATGTAATCTTTTTCATTTATCTGGGTAAAGAACCCATTAGGCTTTATAAATGAGCTTACAATTTCCATAGAATCGGCAAACTTATTTTCAACCCCGGCGGCTTTGTAAAACTGATAAATTGTATCAAAAATATGATAACCGCTGTGAGATGCTTTGCCATACCCCGAACAATAAGGGTGATATTCTTGATTGATTATTTCATTTGGAAGTCTCCACTGACCATCGCAATGATAAGCTTGAATAAAAGTTACTGGACAATTTGTTTTTTCGCCTATCTCTTTAATTTTTTCTTTTACAAATTCAAATCCTGCATGAAACCTTCTGTGTGAGTTGATCATAAAAATAGTTTCTTTCCTATGCTGCAAGCATCTGTAGTTCTCTAGTATTTGTAAAAAGTCATCCAATATTCCTACCGCACTTGCATTATTAGAAACTGCATTAGATCTAGCAGTTATGGGTTTATCCATGAGAATATTTAGCCCATTTTGTAAAGCCCAATTTGCATATGCTTTGTGTACGAGTGGCTCAGTTGCAATTATAACCCCAGAAATTCCATTTTCATTAACAAATTTTGACAGGAATTGTGAAAAATCTTCAGGAACATCATTTTCAAAGGGCTTGATTAATTGCAATTCTGTTTCTTGAAAGAATGTAAGTGATGATCGTACAATTGATTCTTGGCTTTCTAAATCAACTACTAAAACCAAATTTATGTGCTTTATGCTTTTTATGGCGGGAAGATAAACCCTTCTGGCATGCGGTCCGCAACCTATGAGTATAATTTTCGCTGCTTTTTCTTCAAAATCCATTATAATGTAAGTTTAATTATATAAACATTAAAAAGGCATTTCTCCACCAATTGTAATCCGTTTTAGGACTCGTCTTACATTTGAACCAAATGATGGTCTATAGTGTATAGTAGCCCTGTTATCCCAAAAAACCAAATCACCATTTTCCCAGTTGTGCTCATATTTACAGTTAAGATTAAGAATATGTTCATATAATGTTTTAAAGAGTGTATTGCCCTTTTCAATAGATATGTTCTCAAACTCTATTTCATATGCTATATTCATAAAGAGTATTTTTTCTTGGGTAAGAAGATGTGTTCTAACCAAAGGATGAGGGAATATATCTCCAGGTGGTATTTCTATATTTCGATTAACATATTTAGCCGAAACTGAACCAAAGGGTCTGAAAAAAGGGTTATAAGTTATTATTTTTAAGTCATCAATAATTGCTTTGGTTTCAGAATCCAGCATTTTATAACCTTCAACCATGTCGAACCAAATTGTAGGGGCAGAATTTGGCTGAATATCTAATGCATAAAGTAACGAAGCGGAAGAAGGACATTTTAACCATTGATGGTCAGAATGAGGGAGAACTTCCTGATGCCCCAAATATGATTTCGTGTATTCGTTTGCTTGATTTCCAACTATAACAATTGGATTTATGGAATGCTGACTTCCTAAAACAGGATACTTGTTGTCAGGTGTAAATGGAGGACCAAATCGAAATGCAAAATCACTTAATTCTTCATCGGATAAATGTTGATTCTTAAATATGACTACCTTATGTATATTTAGCAATTCTTGGATTTTGATAATGTTTGAAGACGATAAATCAGAGGCTAAGTTAATGTCTAGTAAGGTTATACCAATGCCGTTTTTATGTCTTAACGTAGTTAAATTGGTCATTTTATGTTTTGATTTTAATATAGATTATTATTAAAAAGTGCTTTACATTTTGCCATATTTTTTACAATGTATTTAATCTGAAGATGCTAATTAATTCTTAATATCTATTAATGCTATACTAGAAAATACTAGAGCGTAAAGTGCAAATATAAGAGAGATTTTTTATTGAACCTGAATTATGTAATAAATAGAAAGAAAACTTTTTATATAGATTTATTATGCAACTGAAAACAGACCACTAGAAGTGGTGAAAATAGGGAGTGGAATTTCTCCGATGCCTTTAGGCTCGGTTAAGGAATTTGTGAGGTACGAACACTGGCAGCCAGGTTATTCAGCCTTGAGCCTTGAAAATGCCATAAAAAACATACCACCAGAGGTGGTAATATAAGCAAGAAGAATTCTCGGGGCAGCGGGCCAGATGGTGCACACAGGAGAAATGTGAGGTACAAACAATGGCTGTGTGTATCAGATGGCCCCACATGGCTGCCCCAAAGACAAATAAAATGAACTGCGGTAGATGTGCCATGCAGCCTCATGATGTAAATGCAATGTTCCTGAAGGGATACATGATGTGGATGCGATGGCACAGATACAGGAAGCAGTGAAAGTGCAGCGTTATGGTGTGTCGTGATCGTGAATGTGCCATACCCCGCTCTGGAAGAGTGACAGAGTACCTGAAATGAGCAGTGCAACGTAAACGAATGAAAGGGTCTCTGGCAGGTATGGCGCAATATACGATACGATAACCACACCATAGACTGCACGCCATATAACCTGTGAAAGGGCGAACGCAGCGGACTGAAATAAGCAAGCGCCCGACAAATAAAGAAGTGCCTTTGGCACACAGCTTATGAAGCTAGGGATGTGAGTATAGGGTTTGAAAGGAGAGATAAGTTATAAAATAGGAGTTATGAGATATGAATCTAAAGAAGAATTGGAAAATCAAAATAATAGGCAACATCGAAGTTGCAAACTTCGACGATCAGTTTTGAAAGGAGTTTAAGGTGGAATTGTTTAAGGTTGAATGAAGGGATTTAGAGAAATATGGTCAAATAAAAAAATAGGAAACATCGAAGTTACAAACTTTGACGATCAGATTACAAACAAGTTTACAAGTCCAGGAGAATAATGCGGATATAAAAAAAGCCCTCATCACTGAGAGCTACAGAAAAACACTGAGCTAAAATGGTAACCGACTAATGAAAAACCTGCACCCAAAACACTGAATACATACCAAATCATAAGGTAACTTACCGAACTCAACGCCCACTGAAGTAGAAGCCACTCGAGAACACACTAGCCACCAGCCGAAGTACTGTCTCTTAAATATATCTCGTATCATGGTGCCGTGATAACAGGGCGGAGCTGACTAAAAGAAGGAATATGATCACGAAATACTACCCGAACGGTGTGGAGATTTCTGTCATATAGCGTAGTGGTACTTCTTGTGTCAGATTCATTCCCTGTACCTTTGCTACATGATACGTGATATATTTTTACCTACATATTTATGGAAACGGGACCCCAAAGAATCCTGCATAATGCATGGGTATCGTAGGAACAGAATGAAACTAATAAAAGGTATGGAATGGAGTAAGGGTAGCTATGATTTCTCATTTTAATAAAGGCAGATTACAGTATACACCGAAATGAATTTCGGTATCCATTAAAATCATAGCTGCTTACGTAATGGAACAGGGGTAGGGTTGAGTGGAATGGCGTGACGGAGATACTTATGCTAAAACGTAATCTTTCATGGTGGTGTATGACGGAAGCTCTCTGAGTGTATGAATGAATGGAATGCAATGGGAACGGAAGGCACTGAAGTGGGAGTGTAATGAAATGAGTGAAGGAAGGAAGAGTGCTGGAGGATCGTTTGGCTATATTTTATCTATGAGTTATGAAATGGCAGTCTTTAGTTGATCTGTGAGTAGATTGATTTTGGTGCCAATTAGGAATTGGTGTCTTTTATAGAGGTAGAGTTCTGTGATGATGCCAATTAAATGGTAGTTATATTCGATGGTTTCGTGGTTTTTTGTGATGGAAATAAACCAAAGGCCGCTGCCGGTCAGATCGTAGAGTTCTTTGGATTTGGTTTTGATGCCTGTCAATATTTCTTGTGGTGGTGCGTATGGTATGATGAAGTTATCTTCTTTGGTGTAGATGTGGTTGTCATAATAGTTGTCCGGTGCCATTGGACTAATTATGTATGATCCATTTGTATGGCTATCTTCTTGGTGCTGGTCACTAGTTGGTTTTGGGAAGCCGACTATTGCATATTGTGGTGTATCTTGTGCTTCATGGTTTGGGAGTATTTTGTCATTTGGAAGGAATTTGTATCCTATATTTATTAATGATTCTGCTATTGATAGGTCCAGGATGATGTAGGATATTGTAAGATTACTTTTTCTTTCTGATTCTTCTGTAGTGCCAGTACATAGTATATATTCTTCTGGACAAAGTTTTAAGTATAGGTGATTATTTTCAAATGAGTCTTCTACAACCTGCCTTGATGTCAATAGGCAGAATATCCCATAAAAGTCAACAAGTACTCCTGTACCTACTGGTGTATATGCTGTGGATCCTGATTTTCTGAATAATTGGATTGTGTGGAATCGGATTTGGTTGTTTATAAAGCTAGTGATTATGGAATTGATAATTGGGATTTGATCTTCTGGGGTTTGAAATAAATTCATTTGGTAATTGTTTTTTTTGAGTTCTTGTAAATCGAGTGTATATTGTTATCGTAATATAACAGATTGTAGAGATTTTAAGTTGATTGATGATACTGGTGTAGAGTGTATTATACGCTTGTAATCAAGTTTACAAGTCCGGTAGGTTGGTGGTATATGACCTAGATTATGTTTTAAATATCAAAGATGATATTCGAAAATGGGAATTCTCCTTCTGGTGTGTGGAATATTTTATTATCAAAATCTGCATCTAAAAGTTCTAATTCTTCTTTTGATGTTGTGATCATAAAGAGTCGAATTACTTTGTAGATTACATCACCAGAATAATCTTCACGTGATGTCAATGTCAGTCGAATACCCGATGGCTTGTGTAAAAGGTTTATCTCAAACATTCCGTAAGCTTCGTCCGTTTCCTTTCGAGTTGAGTTTCGATATTCTTCTGTCACGTATCTTAGAAAACTATCTGATGTAGGTAGTTTAGTCATTTCAGCCTTTAGGCCTAGATGATTTAGAATTTTATCTTGCTTTTCTTGTTGTGGGTTCATGGATAAATTTGTATTAATTAACATTGAAAAAGGTATTGTAGGATTTTTCTAAATGTATCTTTCTCCATTACATTTAAAACAAACTCCTTGCTCCACATGACTGTATTCTGGAAACCAACCTGCACCATAACATCTCGGACAAACCTTTCTTCTTCCAATAATGTCCCCATTTTCATCCAAAACATCAATTTCCGTATTTTTATGCAGATTTTCATGGCAGAGCCAACATAATGTCTGTAATGCACTATTTGGATATTCCCATGCCATTGTATTTACTTGATAATAGTTATGGTGTATATGAAGATTTGAAACAAATCTCCATTTTAAATCATCTAAATTACTATGAAGCTTTTCAATTGAATAATCGGCCTTTTGAAATAATAAAAAAGGTTTATCGCTATCAAGATCACCAAAATAGGATACATTGAATTTAACTTTTAGGTCTAGTACAGATGTTAAGTAGTATTTTTGCTTATGCTGTAAATAGGTTATGAACATACCTTGTTCCAGAATATTCTGATTATTATATACTTCTATGTAACTTGTTTCAAGAGTTACAAAGTCTTGAAAGTTAATTGTAGTAGGTTTTTTATAAGAGTTATTATCTATTCCACAGATTATTGCAACAGATGAATTTTCGAGATAGGATTTATTATGGCAAATTTGACATTTATTTGAATCCCTTGCTAGAATAGACGACCTTTTGGATTTCCAATTATCTGTGTTTAGTTGATCGATGTAATTCATATTATAATTATTAAAAAAGTGGGATTTAAATTACTGGTTTTATATTTAAAATTTTCTTATACTCATCAGATTTCTCAATTTCATCAAGAATTATTTTAAGATCGGTAATATGCATTCTCGTAAAATAAATATCCATTTCAAAATTTACATTTTTGATTTTTATATAATGTCCTTCATCTTCGGACATTTCTTTTATGGCCCATTTTATATCTTCTAAAAAATTGTCATGAGGTTTTACTAGATATTTGTACTTTGCTGCACAATTTGGGCATAACGCTAAGTGTGGTTTGTCAGATTCCTTTACAATGTATTGTTCTTTAAAAATTTCAACACTTTCAAAATAATATTTATTATCTACTTTGAATGGCATTGAGAGATGACATATTTGGCAGATTAGTACTCCTAAAGAATTAGTATATTGGGTGGTTAGATATTCCTTAATGGCGGGTAATACACTCCGTTTGGTGTTTCGTAAATGCCTATTTGATTTAGTAAACAATATATCTCTTGCTGAGTGAAATTCCTTTTTGATTTTGGTTCTACGATCTTCTTTGTCAATAACTACTTTTTCAGGTAATTCATGGCTGTTGGGTAAATATTGTATAAGTGAAGAAATAGGTTGGTTTCCTAACATTTTTTTCACTAATAGATAATCATTATAGTCATCCATAGACTTAATGCCTAATTCTTTTAATGATTTAATTTTTTCTGCTTCTTCTTCACTCTTTAATTTTACGTTTTCCCCGAATCCTATTAATTCAAGCCAAGCAGATGTGTTTTTGTAATTTTGGAAATCTTTATGAAGTAAATCGGCAGATATGTCTTTGGCAATACAAATATTACCATTTTGATCTGGGATCCAATTTGATGAAGATAACAAGTGGATAAAATATGAAGGAACTTTTCTTATTTGATAATTGGAGTTGATTCTATATTTTGCATAAAAATATTTTGGATCCATAGAATCCATTGTTGACCAAAGCAATTTTAGTAAATCAAAATTTTGCGAAGATAATATTGATTTCAAGTTTAAAATTGAAAAATCTTCTGCAACTTTATACTGACTACCATCATTGCCATGCATCCCTTCTCTTAACTGATTCCATAAAGGATTATAATACACTGGGTGACTTATTATTGCAAGAGAGTCTTCAATACCGATCATTTGAATAAAATCTCGGAAGGTTTCGCTATAAAGGTCCTTGT
>Ga0209812_10002615_pt1 | contig 10568 bp, 9 predicted proteins | sample JI71714BDNA_FD_187502 | JGI IMG/M metagenome (GOLD analysis project Ga0209812, IMG submission 187502) | Wastewater effluent complex algal communities from Wisconsin, to seasonally profile nutrient transformation and Carbon sequestration -... | ecosystem: Engineered > WWTP > Effluent > Algae...
ACCATCTGCGTGCAGGCCTTCGACATTTATGGCCCCTATGATGCCCCGAAAAACCGCATCATCCGCCATCGCATGGCCATCACCGCCAGCATATTGTCAGGCCAGGGCCACACCGGCACCTTCGGCCAGGCCTTCCGCCTCGCGCCCCTTCTGGCCGCTGGCGGCCCCAAGAGCGATGACTGGCCGTTCGTGCTCTATGATCACGAACTTATGCACCGCATATTGAAGGTCGGCCGCAGCACCCACGCCGCTGATCATGTCTGCTGGCCCGCCCCGCGCCGCACGCAAAAGGGCCATGTGCGCTGGAACCTCACCGAACGCCTGCTCTATGCGCTCACGCCATATGGGGTGAAGGACTGGTTCTTCTATCGCTTCCTCGGCCCCCGGCTGCGCGCCCGCGGCATGTTCGAAGCCGGCCTGCGCGTGCGGGACTGGGAACAATGACAGTGGCGTCCGCGCTGCCGCCGCCCACAGTGCGGCGCAAAGGAGCGGCGCGATGCAACTGGCCTGGAGCAGCGATGATCTGAAGTTCCGCGACGAAGTGCGGGAATTCCTCGCCAGCGAACTCACCCCCGATCTGAGGGCCGCCGCCGCCGGCATGACCAGCGTCTATGCGCCGCCGCCGGTCGCAAAGGCCTGGCAGAAGAAACTCCACGCCAAGGGCTGGGTGGCACCGAGCTGGCCGGTGGCCTGGGGCGGCTGCGACTGGTCGGTGGCCCGCCGCTATATCTTCGCCCGCGAGACCACCGAAGCCGGCGCGCCGCCCTTGTCGCCCATGGGGCTGGGCATGTGCGGGCCGGTGCTGCTGCATTATGGCACCGAGGCACAGAAGCGCCGCTTCCTGCCGCCGATGCTGGCCGGCGATGAATTTTGGTGCCAGGGCTATTCCGAACCCAATTCAGGGTCCGATCTGGCCTCGCTGCAGATGAAGGCGGAACACGACGGCGATGATTTCATCTGCACCGGCCGCAAGATCTGGACGACCCACGCCCATTATGCCGATTGGATCTTCTGCCTGGTGCGCACCAGCCGGCTGGAAAAGCCGCAGCTGGGCATCACATTCCTGCTGATCGACATGAAGACGCCGGGCGTAAGCGTGCGCCCGATCGTCTCGCTGTCAGGCGAGCATGTGCAGAACGAGGTGATCTTCGACGAAGTGCGCGTGCCGGTCGCCAATGTGGTGGGCCGCATCGATGATGGCTGGACGGTGGCCAAATATCTGATGGAGTTCGAACGCGGCGGCCATGCCTATGCGCCGTCGCTGGCCAAGCGGGTCGATGTGCTGCGCCGCCATCTGGCCGAAACCGGCCAGGCCATGCCCGGCCGCATCGCGGCCCTGCGCAGCGAAATCGAAGCGCTGGACGCGCAGGAGCTGATCTTCAACGCCGGCCTGTCCAACGGCGCAGCGCCCGGCCCGATGGCTTCGGCACTGAAGATCATCGGCACCGAACTCAGCCAGAAACTGACCGAGCTGGAGGTGGAAGCCGCCCTGCCCCACGCCGCCATTTTCCAGCCGCACCGCACCCTGCCCGGCGGCGATGTGCCCGGCTTCACACCGCCCGCCGATGGCCTGGGCGTGGGCCCCGATTGGGCGGCGCGGGCGATTCCCAAATATTTCAACGATCGCGCTGGCTCCATCTATGCCGGCACCAACGAAATCCAGCGCGGCATCCTCTGGCAATATCTGGCCCGCCGCAACGGCTGACCAGCGCCGCCAACATCGCATATTGTCGTGGCCGTTCTTTGCTTTAGGCTGCCACACATCATGATCGCCAGACTTGCCCTCGCCACGTTCCTCGCCTGCACGTCCGCAGCACCGGCCCTTGCCGAAAAGATCCAGGCCCAGACGCCATCCGGGCAGCCCGAAGTGGTGTTCGCCGCCGCGCCGGCCGCTGTCATCGCCAAGCTGGAACTGGCCTGCCGGTCCATGCAATATTTCGTGCTGACATCCAGCGCCGGCGAAGTGAATTGCGCCAATTCACCCGGCGGCGTCGGTCCCGCAACCGCAGCCAAACCACGCGCGGCCCTGCGGTTCACGCTGAAAGACGGGCCAGACGGCGTCCTCGTCCGCGCCACTGGCTGGCAGGAACGGCCGACCGCAAGTGGCGTCATGCAACGCACCGATTATTCCGGCGCCGCCTTCCACAACGGCGCCATGAACATCCTGACCGGCCAGGGCGGCCAGTTTCCGGAGGGCACCAGCTTCCCCAATCATGCCACCCTGGGCATCAGAATGGCGTTTCGCCAGCTGGACGGCCAGACCGGCTATCGTATCGAGGCGCTGGATGCCGGATCACCCGGCCGCAGCGCCGGCCTTGCCATCGGCGACATGATCGTGGCCGTTGCCGGCAAAAGCTTCCAGGGCGGATTTTCCATCCTCGACGCCCTCGAACTTGCCGCCCTGAAGGACCAGTACAAGGTTGAATATTTGCGGGGTGGCAGCCGCTATTCCGCCATGGTCCCCACCAGCTTCCGGCCAAAAAGCCCAAAGCCCACCGGCAAATAGCTCACCCCACCAGCACGCGCCGCACTTCGCCATCACAGCGGAAACTCTGCACGAACAGATAGGCTGACAGAAACAACGCCCCGCCGTTGAAGGCAATCACGCCCAACAACAGGCCAATGGGGGTGAAACCATGCCGCCAGGCCACATAAAGCCCCGACAGGCTGAGCATGAAGACGAAATCCAGGTTGAACTGCCCCTGCCAGCCGCCGCCTTCGATGGCGCTGAAAAAGGCCGGGAACAAATTCGGCTCCGCCACCAGCACCGGCGCGGTGTAAACCGCCAGGCTGACAAAAATCACCACACACCACACCCGAAACATCATCATAAGCCAAACTCCATCTTGTCTGGCCTCAGGCTGCCCGCATGAGGGAAGCGCCGCAATGACGTCCAAGGTCAATTCCCGGTAAAACGCCCCGGCCTGCGCTGACGAAACGCCGCCACCGCTTCGGCAAAATCCTGCCCTTGCGTCGCCAGCAGCCATTGATCGGCATCGGCGTGCAGCACGGCGGCATCCAGCGCATGCGCCACCGCGTTGATGCTGCGCTTGATCATCTGCACCGCCAGCGGTGGCAGCGCGGCCAGCTCCGCCGCCAGCGCCAGTGCGCGGGCCTCGGCGCTGCCATCGGGCACGATCTCGTCAATCAGCCCCCATTCGGCCAGCTCCGCCGCCCCGTGCAGCGCCCCCAGCATCACCAGCCGCTTGGCCCGCGCCGGCCCCACCAGCGCCGTCACCGGTCCCAGCGCATGCCACATCAGGTTGATGCCGATCTTCACCTCGCCATAACCCAGCCGCGCCCCGGCCCCGGCAATGCGGAAATCGCAGGCCGTGGCCAGACAGGTCGCGCCGCCAGTGGCAATGCCTTCCAGCGCACAAACCGTCGGCTGATCAATGCCCATCACGGCGCGCATCACCCGCGCGCCCAGCTGTGCGCCCCGTCGTGCCTCGGCCAACGGCGCCGGGTTGGCCATGCGCGCTTCCATCTCGCCGATATCGGCACCCACCGAAAAATCGCTGCCATCGCCGCGCAGCACCACGGCGCGCACATCGCCCCGCCCCCGCATCTCGTCGGCAATGCGCTCGATCTCGGCCAGCATCGCCTGGGTCAGGGCATTGCGCCGCTCCGGCCGCGCCAGGCTGATGATGGCAATCCCGTCCTGCACCTCCAGCCGCACCGTCATGTCAACACTCCACCACGTTCACCGCCAGCCCACCCTGACTGGTTTCCTTGTATTTCTGGCTCATGTCGATCCCGGTCTGCCGCATCGTCTCGATCACCTGGTCCAGGCTCACCCGCCCCTGCCCCGGCCGGTGCAGCGCCAGCCGCGCCGCATTGGCCGCCTTCACCGCGCCGATGGCATTGCGCTCGATGCACGGGATCTGCACCAGGCCGCCAACGGGATCGCAGGTCAGGCCCAGATTATGCTCCATGCCAATCTCTGCGGCATTGGCCACCTGCGGCGGCGTCGCATTCCACACCGCCGCCAGCCCCGCTGCCGCCATCGAGCAGGCCACGCCCACTTCGCCCTGGCAGCCCATTTCCGCGCCCGAGATCGAGGCCCGTTGCTTATACAGCAACCCGATCGCGCCAGCGGTGAGCAGAAAGCGCCGGCGCTGATCCGCATTCTCGCAATAATGGCGCATGATCGCCGGCAGGATGCCGGCCGCACCATTGGTCGGCGCCGTCACCACCTGGCCGCCGGCGGCATTCTCCTCGTTCACCGCCATGGCATAGACGTTGAGCCAATCGAACAGCCGCTCCGGCTCGTTGCCGCTGCGGCCCTGCTGCACCTGCCGCCACAGGGCTGGCGCCCGCCGCTCCACCTTCAGCCCGCCGGGCAACATCCCTTCCGTCACCAGCCCGCGATCAATGCAGGCCAGCATCACGGCGATGACATGATCCAGTCCGGTCAGCGTCTGGCCACGCGGCCGCATGGCATCTTCATTGGCCAGCACGATGGTCTCCAAGCTCTGGCCGGTCGCCGCGGCAATGGCCAGCAATTCGGCGGCGCTGGCAAAATCGTGCGGCACGTCATGGCCGGTCACCACCCGATCGGCGGGCGCGGCCTGTTCCAGCTGGCGGCGGCTGGCGATGAAGCCGCCGCCGGTGGAAAACCATTCCTCCTCGGCCATGGTCTGCCCGCCGGCCACCACCGCCAGCCGCATGGCATTGGGGTGCAGCAGATCACGCGTGTCATAATCCAGCCTGATGTCACGGGCCGGATCGAAGGCGAGACCACCCAGCGCCTGCGTCCGCTCCAACGCGGCCAGATCACGCTCAGCCTGCGCAGCATCGAAGGATTCCGGCGCATGGCCAAGCAGCCCCAGCGCCACCGCCCGCAGCGTGCCATGGCCGTGCCCGGTGAAGGCGAGGCTGCCCTGCAAGGTGACAACCACCCGCGCCCCATCCGGCCACGCCCGCTGCGCCAATGCGCGCGCGAACCGCAGGCCAATGCGCATCGGCCCCACCGTGTGCGAACTGGACGGGCCAACGCCCACACGGAACATGTCGAGCACCGAAAGCATGGCCGAAGGTGGCGCATGGGCTGCCCTATTGTCCAGCCTTTACCTCCGCTGCGATGGCCTTAAGCTGTCGCCATGGACGCCGTGCTGCTGGATCAGATCGCCCGCCTGTTTGCCCGCGAGGCGACCGAGGAGCGATTGCGCGCCGCCCGCGCCGGCCACAACGAAAGCGGTTGGCAGGCGCTGGTCGATGCCGGCCTGCCGCTGGCGCTGGCCAGCGAAGCGCGCGGCGGGCTGGCGCTGGATGCGCTCAGCGTCATGGCCATCACCCGCGCCCATGGCCGCGCCGGTGCGCCGTGGCGGCTGTCAGCCGCCATGCTGCTGCACGCGCCCGATTGCGATCCCAATCTGTGGACACCGGCGCTGGCCACCGCCAAACTGGCTGGCCTGATGGATGCTGTGCTGGCGATGACGCTGGACTGGACGCAGACCCGCCAGCAATTCGGCAAGCCCCTGGCGAAAAATCAGGCGGTGCAGCACAGCCTTGCCACCATGGCCGCCGAAACTGCGGCGGCTGGTGCGGCGGCCAATCTGGCGGCACTGGCGCTGGGCCACCCGGCCAGCGCTGCCATCCCCATTGCCGCCGCCAAGGCCCGCGCCAGCGAGGCCGCCGGCATTGTCGCGGCGCTGGCCCACCAGCTGCACGGCGCCATCGGCATGACGGCGGAGCATCGCCTGCATCTGTTCACCCAGGCGCTGTGGCAATGGCGTGACCGCGCTGGCAGCGAGCAGCAGCATCACGCCGCGCTGGGCGCCGCCGCACTGGCAAAGGGCAGCGTGTGGGCGCTGGCCACCGCCGAAGCCACCAGCCAGGCCGCGCCGGCCGCCGCCATGGCCGGGGAACGCTTCCGCTTTCCGGCCGTGGCCGAAACCGCCGCCCAGGCCGCCTTGCGCGCCGAGGTGCGGGCCTTTCTGGCAACGGAACTGGCCGGCCTGGCGCCGCAGCAGCGCGCCCACAGCTGGAACGGCCACAGCCCGGATTTCAGCCGGAAGCTGGGCCAGCGCGGCTGGCTGGGCATGACCTGGCCAAAGGCGTTGGGCGGCCAGGATCGCAGCGCGCTCGACCGGCTGGTGGTGATCGAGGAATTGCTGGCCGCCGGGGCCCCGGTGGCGGCGCACTGGATCGCCGATCGGCAGACCGGGCCGCTGCTGCTCAAATATGGCACGCCGGAACAGCAGGCGGCCTGGCTGCCGGCCATCGCCCGCGGCGAGCTTTATGCCTGCATCGGCATGAGCGAGCCGGGGGCGGGTTCTGACCTTGCCGCGCTCACCACCCGTGCCCGGCGCGTGGACGGCGGCTGGCGCATCAGCGGCACCAAGCTGTGGACCACCTATGCCCACAAGGCCCATGTCATGCTGCTGCTGTGCCGCACCGGCGATGGCCAGCGCCACGAAGGCTTGAGCCAGTTGCTGGTGCCGATGGACTCGCCCGGCCTCAGCGTGCGCCCGATCATCGATCTGATGGGCGAACATCATTTCAACGAAGTGCATTTCGATGATGTGTTCGTGGCCCATGATGCGCTGGTGGGCAGCGAGGGCAATGGCTGGGCCCAGGTGATGAGCGAACTGGCCTATGAACGCTCGGGGCCGGAACGTTTCCTCTCGACGCTGGTGCTGCTGGAAGAATTGGTGCGCGCATTGGGCCGCAACGCTCCGGCCAGCGCCCATGCGCCCATCGGCCGCCTCACCGCCCATCTGATGGTGCTGCGCCAGATGGCGCGGGGGATGGCGGCCTTGCTGGCAGAGGGTGAGGACCCGGCGCTGGAAGCCGCGATGGTGAAGGATCTGGGCGCGACCTTCGAACAATCCATTCCCGAAATCGCCCGCGCCCTGCTGCCCGGTGACGCCCCCGCCAGCCTGACCGCCACACTGCAGGCCACTATCCAGATCGCCCCCATGGTCTCCCTGCGCGGCGGTACCCGCGAGATATTGCGCGGCATCATTGCCCGCGGTCTGGGGGTTCGCTGATCTGTCCTACAGGGCCGAATCCTGCCATGATGGCAATCGTCCACAATGTTGCCGGCGCGGATTTTGCCAATCAAAACAAACCTGAATCCCGCCGGATTCGTCACAACCGTCAAAACTGAAGGCCGAAAATCAGGCCGGAGACGCTGAAATGACCGATCTTGTTCTCTACCAACGCGCTGGCCACATCGTCACCTTGACCCTCAACCAGCCGGAACTGCGCAACCCGGTGTCAGACGATGACATGGTCGATGCCATCCTGGCGGCGCTGGCGCGGCTGGAAAGTGATCCCGAAGCGCGGGTGGCGATTCTTACCGGGGCCGGCACCGCCTTTTCCTCGGGCGGCAATCTCAAGAAAATGGCGAGCGGTGAAGGCCTGGCCAGCCCCCGGCCGATCCAGACCCGCCGCAATTATCTGAGCGGCATCCAGCGGCTGCCCCGCGCCTTTGCCGCGCTGGAAGTGCCGGTGGTGGCGGCCGTGAACGGCCCGGCCATCGGCGCCGGCTGCGATCTGGCCTGCATGTGCGATATCCGCATCGCCGGAGAAAGCGCGAAATTCGCCGAAAGTTTCGTCAAACTGGGCATCGTGCCGGGTGATGGCGGCGCCTGGTTGCTGCCCTTCGTGGTGGGCCATGCCAAGGCCGCCGAACTGGCGCTGACCGGCGACATGGTGGACGCCGCCGAGGCGCTGCGCATCGGGTTGGTCAGCCGCGTGGTGCCCGATGCCGACTTGCTGGACGCCGCGCACGCCATGGCGGCGCGCGTCGCCGCCAATCCCACCCAGGCCGTGCGCATGACCAAGCGGCTGCTGTGGGAAGCCCGCACCGCCGGGCTGGACACGATCCTGAACCTGTCGGCCGCCATGCAGGCCCTGGCCCACAGCACGGCTGACAATCAGGAAGCCACGCGCGCCTTTCTGGAAAAGCGTCCGCCCCGGTTCACCGGCGAATGAGGATCAGGCGCGCAGCGGTTGGCGGCGGTGCAGGGCGGCAAAGCCGAACAGCACGATCAGCGGCTGCGCAAAGAACATCAACTGGCCAAAGATCGGGCTGGCCAGCGGATCACCGGCAGCGCGCGCGGCCAGAAGAATGATGGCAACACACAGGATTTGCAGCAGAAAGTCCGGCGTTGCTCGCCGTTGGCGCCACAATATCGCCAGCCAGTCCAGCGTCAGGCGCAACTGGCAATACAGAATCAGCAGCCAGCAGGCATTGCCAGGCAGGCTGGCGTCGTCAGACCAATCACCCAGAAAAACCCCGTGATGGGCCTGGGCCACCAGCCAGGCGGACGCAGCCATGATGAAGGCCCGCCCAAAGACGGCGCTTTGCCCAATGGCAGCAACTTGGCTGTTCCCCTGCATTACTCCAATATGGAGGTAATTTTCGTGCGGCACAACCCAAGTATTTGCTAATAAACTATCAACCTAATGCGCCAGAATCGCGCAGCATTGCCAGATCCTGCCGCCCCAGCCAGTCATGCAGCACGCTGTCCACATCCTGTCCGACCAGCGGCGGCGGTCGGCGCATGCTGGCCGGCGTTGCGCTCAGCTTGGCCGGAAAGGCGACACTCGGGATGGTCACGCCGTCATCACGCTGAAATTCATGCACGGTCTGGCGGGCAGCAACGAACGGATCGGCGAACACCTCGGCGATGCTGTTGACCGGCCCGCAGGGCACGCCGGCGGCCACCAGCCGGTCGATCAATGGCAGGCCCGGCTCGTCGGCCACCAGCCGCTGCACCTCGGCCTCGATGGCATCGCGGTTGATCAGCCGGGTGCGCGCCGTGGCGAAGCGCGGATCGTCGGCCAGCGCCGGCACGTCCATTGCACGGGCAAAGCTGCGGAACTGGCCATCATTGCCAATGGCGATAATGATCTCGCCATCGGCCACCTTGAACACCGTGTAAGGCACCACCGTGGGGTGGCGATTGCCCATGCGGCCCGGGTTCACGCCGCCCACCAGCCAGTTCATCGCCTGGTTGGCCAGGCAGGCAATCTGGGTGTCGAGCAGGCTGATATCGATCTGCTGGCCTTCGCCGGTGGCCTCGGCATGGCGCAGGGCCGCCAGGATGGAAATGGTGGCATAAAGCCCGGTGGTCAGATCCGCCATCGCCACCCCGGCGCGCAGCGGCTGCCCGCCCTCCTCACCGGTCACCGCCATGAAGCCACCCATGCCCTGGGCGACAAAATCATAGCCGCCGCGCTGGGCATAGGGCCCGGTCTGGCCGAAGCCGGTGATGGAACAATAGACCAGACTGGGCTTGACGGTGCGCAGACTGTCCCAATCCAGGCCATATTTGCGCAGGCCGCCAACCTTGAAATTCTCAACCACAATGTCGGCTTCGGCTGCCAACTCGCGCAGCAGGGCAGCACCGTGCGGATTGGCGAAATCAACCGTGATGGAGCGCTTGTTGCGGTTGGCCGCGAGATAATAGGCCGAGGTGCCGATTTCGTCGGACCCGTCGGGCCCCTTGAGAAACGGGGGCCCCCAGGCCCTGGTGTCATCGCCGCGGCCCGGCACCTCCACCTTCACCACATCAGCGCCCAGATCGGCGAGCACCTGCGTGCTCCACGGCCCAGCCAGCACCCGCGACAGATCGAGGACCTTGATTCCGGAGAGCGCAGCTGGGGGCAGAGTCGACATCGAAAACGGCATAGCCCCAAACAAGAAACGGTGCCAGTTGCGGACAACCAGCACCGTCCTAGCCCCCGACCGGGGATAGCTCTTGTGACAAGATATGTGTTGGCGAAAACGCGCCAAGAGTCAATCGTGACTCTATCTCATCCGGCCAGTTTGCAATTGTTATGCTTGGGGCGATTCAGCGCGCCAGCTCGAACACTGCCGCCATGCCCTGACCGCCACCAATACACATGGTTTCAAGCCCGTAGCGGGCATCACGCCGCCGCATTTCATGCAGCATGGTCGCCAGGATGCGGCCGCCGGTCGCACCAATCGGGTGGCCAAGGCTGATGCCGGAACCATTGACATTCAGCTTGTCCGGATCATGCCAGCCCCAGCCCTTGAGCACCGCCAGCACCTGCGGCGCGAAGGCTTCGTTCAGTTCCACCAGATCAATATCGTTCCAACCGATTCGCAGCCGGGCAAACAGCCGTTCGACCGCAGGCACCGGGCCAATGCCCATCCGCGACGGATCGCAACCGGCTACAGCCCAGCCGGTCAGCCAGGCCATGGGCTCAAGGCCCAGCGGTTCGAGAAGTTCTTCGGCCACCACCAGACAGGCCGACGCGCCGTCATTCTGCTGGCTGGCATTGCCGGCCGTCACCACCCCATCTTTCTCGATGCTCTTCAGCAGTGCCAGACTTTCAGCCGTGGCATCAGCGCGGATGCCTTCGTCGGCCGCAAAGATGGTTGGCGGCCCCTTCTTCGCGGCGATTTCAACCGGCACCAGCTCGGCATCAAATTTGCCCTCAGCCCAGGCCCGGGCAGCGCGTTGGTGACTTTGCGCGGCATAGGCATCGCAGGCTTCCCGGCTGATGCCATAGTCCTTCGCCAGATTGTTGGCCGTCTCGATCATCCCGGAAATCACGCCATAGCGGGCGATCGGCTGGCTCATCAC
>Ga0209812_10002618_pt1 | contig 10562 bp, 3 predicted proteins | sample JI71714BDNA_FD_187502 | JGI IMG/M metagenome (GOLD analysis project Ga0209812, IMG submission 187502) | Wastewater effluent complex algal communities from Wisconsin, to seasonally profile nutrient transformation and Carbon sequestration -... | ecosystem: Engineered > WWTP > Effluent > Algae...
CAAGCACTGGCTCAAACATCGGAATCCTTTGCCTTAATTGACTCGCTATTGGAAGCATCTCCTTTGGGGATTTGTTTTTTGGATCGCGAAATGCGCTACATCCGCATCAATCAAGTCTTAGCGGAACTCAACGGTTTGTCAGCCGCACAACATTTGGGTCAAGACTTCCGCCAACTGTTGCCAGAATCCGCAGCCCAATATGCCTGGATCATTCAGCAGGTTATAGATACTGGCAAACCCATTTTGAACGTCGAAATTAGCGTTGAATCTAAGGGAAAACCGGGTGTTTTAGGCCATTGGGTAGGTAATTACTATCCCGTGAAAAATGAAAAAGGAGAAACCATAGGAGCTGGGATAATTCTTACAGATATTACGGTAGCTAAACAGACAGAACTAGCTTTGCGAGAAAGCGAAATACGGTTCCGCAGTGTCGTAGAATCAAACATGATCGGTATCGGTTTTTGGGATAAAGAAGGCGCAATTACTGAAGCTAATGATGCCTTGCTAAATATGCTTGGATATACGAGGGAAGACTTGGTTTTGGGAAACTTGTATTGGTCGCAAATTACGCCACCGGAACAGGCCTATCTCGATCGCATAGCCTTGGAGCAAATCTCAGCCTTCGGGAGTTGCACGCCTTTTGAAAAATTCTACATCCGCAAAGATGGCACGCGCTTGCCAGTTTTGATCGGCGCGGCACATTTCCAAGGATACCAAGACAAAGGTTCGTTCTTTGTTCTCGACATTAGCGATCGCAAACAAGCAGAAGCAGCGCGATCGGCAATCAATCAAACTTTAGAAGCCTTGGTTCAGGCCTGTCCTCTGGCAATTACCGTTTTCAACTCCGAAGATGGTGTGGTAACACTGTGGAATCCAGCAGCCGAAAGAATTTTTGGTTGGAAGGAATCAGAGGCAATTGGTCACTTTTTGCCCAATGTTCCTGCCGATAAACGGGACGAATTTACCGCTAAGTTGAAAGGCATTCGGCAAGGAAATGCGATCGCCGGAGTGGAAACTAAGCGCCAAAGGAAAGACGGTACACAGATCGATATCAGTTTGTGGGCAACTCCCATTAATGATGCCAAGGGCAATATTAATTGTATGTCGATCGTCGCTGATATCAGCGATCGCAAACAAGCCGAGGCAGAACGCACCGAACTACTGCAACGCGAACGGGCAGCCAGGGCCGAAGCCGAAGCCATCAACCGCCTCAAAGACGAGTTTTTAGCGACTCTTTCCCACGAACTGAGGACTCCTTTAAACGCGATTCTGGGCTGGGCTCAGGTGCTTCGCAATCGCCCCTATAATGCAGCCACCTTAAGCCGTGCCCTGGAAGCGATCGAGCGTCAGGGAAGGGTACAGACTCATTTGGTGGAAGATTTGCTCGACGTTTCCCGGATCATTCAAGGTAAGTTGTCTCTGAAAACTGGCTGGTTAGATATAGTCAAGACGATCGAGCTGGCGATCGATTTAGTCAGTTTCGAGGCCCAGGCCAAGTCTGTCACCCTCAACTCACAACTTGACCCCGCACTGGGATTGATCTGGGGAGATCCTCAAAGGTTGCAGCAAATAATATCGAATTTGCTGAGCAATGCCGTGAAGTTTACACCGTCGGGGGGCACAGTGGTATTGCGTTTGTCCAGAGAATTGGGAGGTTCGATTCCGAATTTGACAGAGTACGGCGAAGTTGCCACGAATTCGCCGCTACCAATGACTAATTACCTGCAAATTCAAGTCAGCGACACCGGAAAGGGCATTGCTGCTGAGTTTCTGCCCCATGTGTTCGATCGCTTCCGCCAAGCTGACGGCTCAATTACTAGGGCGAATAATGGTTTGGGACTCGGATTAGCCATTGTCCGCCACTTGGTGGAACTCCACGGCGGGAGTGTCACAGCAGAAAGTCCCGGTCTAGATCTAGGTACTACATTTACGGTGAAACTGCCACTAAAACAGCCGAAAAGTCAGAAGTCACAGTTGAGAGGGGACAGGAATTCCCGGTTTTTGCCTCCGGGAATTCTGGCTGGTTTGAAGGTTTTAGTGGTTGATGATGAACCTGACAATCGCGAACTTTTGACTGTGATGCTTTCGGAATCAGGTTCCGTGGCGATCGCTGCTGGTTCCGTGGCGGAGGCGATCGAGATTTTAGGCAAGTTCCAGCCGGATATTTTGGTGAGTGACATCGGTATGCCGATCGAGGATGGTTATTCTCTGATCCGCAAAATTCGATCGTCCCCATCTGCTCTCACCAAGCGCTTGCCCGCTGTCGCCCTAACGGCCTATGCTAGGGATGAAGACCGCGCCAAGGCGATCGCGGCCGGCTATGACGAACACTTAACCAAACCCATCGAACCCGCTCAATTCGTGGCAGTTTTAGCCAAATTAGCAGGTTTAAATCAAAACGATTTTCAGTAGCTTAGTTGTTACCAGGGTCTGCCTTTCAATGGATTTTCTCCGTGTAACTGCTCTAGATGGATTAAAAATCCATCTAGATTTTGCCTATATAATTATTTTCAACATATTCCCAAAAGTCAAGCGGAGAAAATTTGACCAATGGAGCCTAATGATGCGGTGACAGAACTAGCAAATTCCTTCGATATAATGACATCCAAAATGCAAAATTATTTTGCAGCAATCGACTCTTTAAATCAAGCTTTAGGGCTGAGTGAGAGCCAACTCAAACAATTTATTGAGGGTATGCCTGTGGGGGTAGCTATCCATGATGCCACAGGCCAATGTATATACCTCAATCAAATAGCCCAGGATGCCCTCGGTATCGTAAATATCCCCGATATCACTACCGAAAATCTTGCTGAAGCTTATCAACTATATCGTCAAAACCAGCTATATCCCCAGGAACAACTACCAGTTGTACGAGCGCTAAAGGGCGAAACAGTATGTCTTGATGATATAGAAATTCATCGAGATGGAAAGATTACTTCCTTTGAGGTACGTGCCCGACCAATTTTTGATGAACCAGGACATATCAGCTATGCGATCGTCGCTTTTACTGATATTACTGAACGCAAACAAAGTGAAAAAATATTGAGTGACTACAATCGGACTCTAGAAGCCGAAGTCATTGAACGTAGCACAGCATTAGCTCGTACTCACGAACAATTACAAACTGAAATGAGAGGCCGTCAATTACTAGAAGGTAAACTGGATAGTTCTACTCAGCAAATTAATACAATCTTCGACTCTATTGCCGATATTGTACTGATTTTGGATGAAGAAAAAAATTTACAAATTATACCGACGAAGGCGACTAGCTTGTACGCCTGCGATATGAATGAGTTTTATTTAATAGTGCTCAATTTTTTTGAAGAAGAAAACGAAGAGGTTTGGTTTGCTAAAGTTCAAGAGGCGTTGGCAACCCAAAAAACTGTTAATTTTGATTATAGTCTACGTATTAATCAGCAACAAATTTGGTTTTCAGCTAGTATTTCGCCACTGCCAAATCGTTCTGTGGTGTGGGTGGCTCGTGACATTAGCGATCGCAAACGGGTCGAAGCTAACTTGCTGGAAGCTCAAAAGATTGCTCATATTGGCACTTGGGAATACGATTTGACCACAAAAACAACTATTTGGAGTGAAGAACTTTATCGCATTCACAAAATTGACCCCAGTCAACCCCCACTAGAATCGGATGAATTAGTCAAATTTATTCATCCTCAAGATCGCCATCGCTATCTCAAACTGGTTAACAAAAAAGCTCTCACTGGACTAGCCTTTGAAACAGATTTGCGGCTGCGTCAAAAAGATGGGTCTATCTCTTATATTGAAGTCAGAGGCGAACCTGTTTTTGATGAAAAAGGGCAGTTAGTCCGTTTGTTTGGTACTGTCTTGGATATTAGCGATCGCAAGCAGGCAGAAGAAGCCTTACAAGATAGCATAGAACGGGAACAAGCCCTGGCTCGCTCCATCGAACGAATGCGCCAGTCCTTAGATATTGACACGATCTTTAATACCACCACTTCTGAACTGCGAGAAATCCTCAAATGCGATCGTGTTGGTATCTATCGCTTTAATCCTGATTGGAGTGGGGAATTTGTTGCCGAGTCTGTGGGGAAGGATTGGATACCTCTGTTGGAGCGATCGGAAACTGCTAATTTATCGGGTAGCATCATCGAAGACCCTAATTGTCAAGCAAAAACCTTCCAACCCTCTGGCGAACAAGTCCTTGATACATACATACAACAAAATAAAGACAGTTTGTACAGTCAAGGCATTCTTTACCGCGCAATAGAAGATATTTACCAAGCTGGGTTTACTCCTTGTTACCTCGAACTTTTAGAGCGGTTTCAAGCCAGAGCATATTTAATTGTTCCCATCTTTTGTGGCAGTCAAATTTGGGGTTTACTCGCCAGTTATCAAAATTCCATGCCCCGCACTTGGCGCAAAGCAGAAATCCATATTGCGCTGCAAATTAGCACTCAACTTGGAGTTGCCCTGCAACAAGCTGAATTACTCGAAGCTACTCAAAAACAGGCAATACAACTCCAAGAAGCCGCCCTCGCAGCAGAAGCCGCTAACCGGGCAAAAAGCACTTTCTTGGCAAATATGAGTCACGAATTGCGTACACCCCTCAACGCCATTCTTGGCTTCTCCCAATTGATGCAACACTCTACCAATCTCAATCTCCAAGATCAAGAAAATCTCCGCATCATCAACCGCAGCGGAGAACACCTCCTGACTCTGATTAATCAAGTATTAGATTTAGCAAAAATAGAAGTAGGGCGCATTACCCTGAATCCCATAGAATTTGAATTAAAGAGCTTGTTGAACGAAGTTGAAGAGATGTTCCAACTTCAGGCTCAGGAAAAACAATTGCAGTTAATCTTTGACTGTTCTAGTAATGTTCCCCCATACCTACGAGCTGATGAAGTCAAGTTGCGCCAAGTTTTAATTAATCTGCTTTCTAACGCCATGAAGTTTACGAAAGAAGGAGGAATTTCTCTCAGAATAAGTTCAGTTTTCAGCAATGAAAATCAGCAATTCTCTCCCCCATTCCCCCCATTGGATGAGGCGAGGGAGGGGTTGCCCAATTCTCCATCACCCATTCCCTCCCCCATCACCCATTCCCCCCTTGGGGGGGGCCGGGGGGGGTTGCCCAATCACCAATTACATTTTGAAATAGAAGATACTGGCTGTGGTATGGCTCCTGATGAGCTAGACAAACTGTTTCAAGCCTTTGTACAAACCCAAACAGGGGCATCTTACCAGCAGGGAACGGGTTTAGGATTGGCGATTAGCCAACAGTTTGTCAAACTCATGGGGGGTCAAATTGTAGTGCGCAGTCAAGTCGGATGCGGTACTACTTTCACCTTCGATATCCCAGTAACCGTTGTTGATGCTAGTACCGTTAAACCCAAACAGCTATCTCGTCAAGTCATTGGCCTGGAACCCAACCAGCCCATTTATCGTATTCTGATTGTGGACGATCGAGCCGATTTGCGCGAACTCCTAGTCAAAATGCTCAACCGTTTTGAGTTTGAACTTCAAGAAGCTAGTAATGGCATAGAAGCCATTGAAGTATGGTCGAGTTTTGAACCCCACTTAATCTTCATGGATATGCGGATGCCCATCATGGATGGGTATGAGGCGACAAAACGTATTAAAGCTAATGTTAAAGGTCAAGCTACCGCCATTGTGGCGGTGAGTGCTAGCACTGCGGAGAAAGGGCGAACCATGGTTCTCTCTGATGATTACGATGACTTTATCCGCAAACCGTTTCGAGAAGCAGAAATCTTGGATGCCCTTCACAAACATCTAGGAGTGCGTTACATTTACGATGAACCTCAAAATCCACAGGAGTCTAATCAAACCGAAGCCTTAACTCCAGAAGCTCTGGCGGGTTTGCCTGCGGATTGGCTGGTGTCCTTAGAACAAGCTACAATTGAGTGCGATCTAGAGTTAATTCTCACTCAAATTGAGCAAATTCGCGATCGTCATGAATCCTTAGCCAACGCTCTTACAGCTTTAGCTAACGAATTTCTGTTCAATCAAATACTAGATCTGATCAAGCCAGACATATAATTAGGCATGAATCATCAGACACCTCATTCTTTTAAAGGAAATATTTTAATTGTTGATGATATTTCCACGAATTTGCAACTTTTAGCTCAAATACTATCTGAGCAAGGATACAAAACACGCACTGCCCCTAATGGTCAACTAGCTCTACGTTCCATCGATTTAACTCCTCCTGATTTGATTTTGCTGGATATCATGATGCCTGCCATGGACGGCTATCAAGTTTGCCAAGCCTTGAAAGCTTCGCCAAAAACTAAAGACATTCCCGTTATCTTTATTAGTGCTTTAAATGAAGTTTTTGATAAAGTCAAAGCTTTTGAAGTCGGTGGAGTAGATTATATTACCAAACCATTTCACGATCAAGAGGTTTTGGTCCGGGTTTCCAATCAACTCATTCAACGTCGGTTATTTCAGAAAATTCAACAACAAAATCACAGCCTTGAATCAGAAATCCTGGAGAGAAAAGTTGCCCAAGAAGAAACCGATTTTTTGCTTAACACTACCTTTGCCATGGCGGAAACTCAGGATTTTGAAGAATCAATATCCGTCATGCTGCGGTTGTGTTGCGACTTCATTAATTGGGAATTAGCAGAAGCTTGGATACCCAGTCCTGATGGAAGTTATTTAAATTGTAGCCCAAACTCTTATGCCAAAAAACCAGATTTATTCGATTATATCAACCAAAGCTTGTTAATAAAATTTGCTCCCAACGTAGGACTACCAGGGAGAATTTGGTCTTCCAAGAAACCAGAGTGGCTAGAAGATATTTCTCTAGCGCCAGATGAAGTTTTTCTTCGCAATCAAATGGCGGAGAAAGCTGGTTTGAAAGCCTGTTTTGGGATACCAATTTTAGTTGAAAATAGGGTGATTGCGATCTTAAGCTTTTTCAATACAACAGCCATTTTGTGTCAAATCCGTATCATGGAATTGATGAAAGCTCTCGCAACTCAATTAGGTTCAATACTTCAGCGAAAGCTAGCAGAAGAAAGATTGAAACAGCAATTTCAAAAAGAGCAATTACTGAATCACTTAACTCAATCTATCCGCAGTTCTCTGAATTTAAATACTATTTTTGCTACCGCAGTCCGCGAGATTGCCCTTAGCCTAGGCGTAGACCGTGTTGCTATTGTTAAATATTTCCCGGATAGAAAGGTATGGAGCAACATATCAGAGTATTATGATTATGGTGAGTTAGAGACAAGTTTAGGGCTAGAAACTTCCGATGAGAATAATGAAATCTCCGCTCGACTTAAACAGTCAGAAATTGTGAAAATTGATGACGTTAATACTTGTTCGGAGGAAATTAAACAACGCTTAATTCAACTATCTCTTGGCGCATGGTTATTTGTACCCCTCAAGGTGGACTCACAAGTTTGGGGTAGTATCTGTGTGGTGAAAGAAAATCGATCGTACTACTGGCAAGCTTTTGAAGTAGAGTTACTGTGTGCAGTGGCTGACTCGGTAGCAATTGCGATTAAGCAAGCCCAAATTTATGAAGAAATTCAATCCTACGCGCAGCAACTTGAAGACACCTTAACGGAACTCAAAAATACTCAATCTCAGTTGGTACAAAAGGCAAAAATGGCTTCTTTAGGTCAGCTAGTGGCTGGGGTTGCTCACGAAATCAATAATCCCGTTAACTTTATCTACGGCAACATTACTGTAGCGATGGACTATGCGCGAGATTTGCTTGATATAGTTACATTGTACCGCAAAAATTATCCCCAACCAGCGACAGAAATTATGAAAATATTGGATCATATCGATCCCGATTTCATTGCTGATGATTATCCAAAATTGTTGAAGTCGATGAAAGAGGGTGCATCTCGGATTAGCAAGATTGTGTTGTCTTTACGAAACTTCTCCCGGCTGGATGAAAAAGAGTACAAGTTAGTGGATATTCATGAAGGTATTGATAATACTTTATTGATTTTGCAACACCTAATCAATGGTTCAAATAATGGTAAGGAAATTGAGATAATTAAAGAGTACAGTCCCTTGCCAAAATTCACTTGTTATGCGTCGCAGTTAAATCAGGTATTTATGAACCTGATAGCTAATGCTATTGATGCTCTGGAAACTAAATCCTCACGGCGCAGAATTACCATCAGTACAAAAATGGATAGTTGGCCATCAAATTCACCCATTTCTCATGGCATTGTGATTAGGATTGCTGATAACGGTCAGGGAATGAATGAAGAAGTACGTTCTAAAATATTTGACCCGTTTTTTACGACAAAACCTGTGGGAAGTGGTATAGGTTTAGGGTTATCTATTTGTCACAATATTGTAGTGGAAAAACATCGAGGTCAAATTAGTTGTATTTCTGCGCCTGGTGAGGGGACAGAGTTTATTGTGCAGATTCCGATCGATGTTAGTACCTCTCGTTCAAATTGTGTTTCTGCGATGACTAAGGTATAGTGGGAAGAAATTAACAAATAATCAGAAATGCCAGTGATGCAAGTTGTAATTGTGGGAGCGGGACCAACTGGTGCGGCACTTGCTTTGCTGCTGGTGAAACGAGGGATTGGTGTGAAGTTGGTTGAGGCGGCAAAAGATTGCTACCGAGTGTTTCGTGGTGAAGGATTGATGCCGAGTGGATTGGATGCGATCGCCCAAATGGGCCTATCTTCCATGCTCCAAAGTGTACCACACCGCAAAATAGATGGTTGGGAGTTTATTGTAGGCGATCGACAATTGTTTCGAGTTGATGAGCCCATGGGTTCAAATCAACCTTGTACCCTAGTTTCTCAGCCGCCATTACTGGAAGCATTAATTGCCGCAGCTAAGTTATATCCAGAGTTTGAATTGATCCAAGGTGTTCCGGTAAAAGATTTAATTTACAGCAGCGATCGCATTTCTGGTGTCAAATTAGCAGATGGGCGAGAGATTTCTGCGGCGCTTGTCATTGGTACTGACGGTAGAAACTCAGTGGTACGACAACGGGCTGGATTGGAGTTGGTGAAACAGCAGAAGAGTATTGATGTGCTGTGGTTTAAACTGGCTGCTCATCCTCGGTTTGTGGCGGATAATGTCTTTTATTCTATCCTTAATGATGGTAGTGCATTCAGTGTTTTTCACGGCGCAGAAGATGGCAAACTGCATCTGGCTTGGGTGTTATCAGCCGAGGACAAAACCGATCGCAAACACACAGATTGGGCGGAAACTTTCGCATCACGATCGCCTTTATGGATGGCAGAGCATTTCCGTAACTGTAAACATACCATAGAATCTCCCCAGCGACTATCTGTAGTAGTTGGTTGTTGTCCGCGCTGGTATCAGCCAGGAATCCTACTTTTGGGGGATGCCGCCCACCCCATGTCTCCGGTGCGCGCCCAAGGAATTAATATGGCTTTTCGTGATGTAATTGTGGCTGCAAATCACCTTGTACCTTTGTTGAAAGCAGGGGCTAATGATGAGGATATTGATTTAGCATTATCGCAGATTCAGGCCGAACGGGAACCAGAAATTAGGCGCGCCCAACAACTGCAAGCACAAGAAGCATGGAAAGGCGAACAATTGCGAAATAATGGATTTGTGCGTTTATTGATGATGCAATTGGCTCCGTTTTTGGGTGAAAGAATTAAACACTTTTGGGTGAAAGGACAGTATGAGTTGCGCCAAGGAGTAACAGAGGTAAAATTGGTTGTGTGAACTACTCACCGCTAACCTGGAGTACCACGCACAACGCGGGAGCTTCTGTAATCACAGGCGAGTGCCTCAAGACAGACTTCCGTCCCCATGAAGGTCTTACCTCCCCTCCTACAGCAGAAACGGCTGAACCATCCGTCTTTAGCATTCTGAGTCCTTCTGCTCTAATATTTGTGGCGGCGTTTCCATCCCTGTCGTGACGAGTGCCACAGTGATGACAAGTCCATTCCCTCACATCTAAAGGCATTTCACTTGCCTGACAAAAACAATTAGAACAGAGTTTAGAGCTGGGAAACCATCGATCTATCTCAACTAATTTCGCGCCTTTTCGTTCTAACTTATAGGCGAGAAAGTTAGTAAAAGTTCCCCATGCACAATCAGATATTGCTTTGGCTAACTTGTGATTGCGAACCATGCCTTTGACATGAAGATTTTCTATTATGACAACTTGGCTATCGCTGACCAACTTATGACTAAGTTTGTGTAGAAAATCTTGCCGAGAATTGCTAATTCGTTCGTACACTTTAGCAACAACTTTTCTATACTTTTGTCTTGACTTACTTCCTTTTTGTTTGTGTGCTAATTTTTTTTGTTTGCGTTTGAGATTCTTTTCATGCTTGGCCAGGTGTCTGGGATTATCATACTTAGAGACCTTTTTGCCATCGGCGACAACTGCGAAGTGCTTTATTCCCAAGTCAATACCATAGATATTGCCTTCTGAAACAGTAGTAGGATTTTCCCCTTCTCTTTCAATCAGGATAGATGCCAGGTATTTTCCTGATGGTGTTTTGCTAACGGTAACAGTCTTGATTTTCCCCTCCACTGGTCTGTGTATTTTGGCTTTAACTATTCCAATATTCCCAGGCATCTTAATATTA
>Ga0209812_10002624_pt1 | contig 10544 bp, 7 predicted proteins | sample JI71714BDNA_FD_187502 | JGI IMG/M metagenome (GOLD analysis project Ga0209812, IMG submission 187502) | Wastewater effluent complex algal communities from Wisconsin, to seasonally profile nutrient transformation and Carbon sequestration -... | ecosystem: Engineered > WWTP > Effluent > Algae...
GGTACAACTGCAGCAACTGACTGCGCGGCAGGCCACAGTGCTGTTGGCTTACCTGCAACAACAGCGTCCGCAACATCAGCAGCTGGCACAGTTTTTCGAGACTTCGCGGGTCAACATCACACATTTGCTCAATCAGGCGCAATACGGTTTAATCTGTCAGGTTGCCGATTATTTCAGCAACCGCTATCAGCAGCCGGAAGGAGCCCCGCGCGATGAATGAGACGGATTTGTTATTGTTGCTGTTATTCGCCCACCTACTGGGTGATTTTTATTTCCAACCGCTAAGTTGGGTGAAAGACCGGCTGCAGCGGCATTACAAATCAGCAAAACTGCAACTTCATGTCTCTGTGCATATGCTGCTGAGCCTGACGGCTATTCTGATTTGGCAATGGGGATATGGCTGGTCACACGATAGCCTGATGGCGGTCATGCTGGCATTGCTGATTGGTCTGAGCCACTTTTTGATTGATGTCGCCAAATCCTACAGCAGCAACGGTTTAGCTGCTTTTATCCTTGATCAGCTCGCCCATGTTTTCCTGTTGCTGTTGCTCTGGTCTGCCTACACCGATAACTGGCAATGGTGGCCGCCGGCGCTGCCAGAACAAAGCATGCTGATTGGGTTGGCCTATCTGCTGGTATTAACTCCGGCGTCGGTGCTGATTGGTCAGTTGCTGCGCAGCTGGCGGCCGGAATTGCTGGCGTTACCAATCCAAGGCTTGCTGGCCGGTGGCCATTACATCGGCATGCTGGAGCGCGCCTTGTTGCTGACCTTTGTGTTGCTCGATCAATTTGCTGCTGTTGGCTTTTTGCTGGCTGCCAAGTCGATTTTCCGCTTTGGCGACCTATCACGTGCCCAGGACATGAAACTGACCGAGTATGTGCTGCTCGGCACTTTACTCAGTATCAGCATCAGTCTGGGCATTGGCCTTTGTACCCGTTGGATGCTATCTGGCATCGCCTGAACTGCGTCAGGAATTCCCGCAACAGCGCGCTCGCGCCGACCTGCATGCAGAAGCGAAAATTTCGCATATTTATGTAGCGATAAAATGCATCTTGGCAACGGCAAGATGCGCTGATCACAAATTTAATCAATTTGCCGCGGTCATCAGATTTTCACTGGAAAAAAACCAGATTTCAGGTATCTTGTGCAGGTTTTCCGCCCCAACAGACCGCTGGGGTTATCGGACTGAATATCAACCCTGAATTGCCATACCAAACTGCATATCTGTGCAGCCAGGTGTAGCTCCTATTGTTGGAGCCCCTGTTGAGGAACCGCTGATGCGTTTTTATTTTCCTATTGTGATCATCGATGAAGATTTCCGCTCTGAAAACACCAGCGGATCGGGCATTCGCGAACTGGCCAGTGCCATTGAAACGGCCGGCATGGATGTGGTCGGTTACACCAGCTATGGCGATTTAACCTCATTTGCCCAGCAACAAAGCCGCGCTGCCGGTTTTATCCTGTCGATTGACGATGAAGAATTTGGCAGTGGTAGTGCCGAGGAAGCGCAATCTGTGCTGGCGCAGCTGCGCAGCTTTGTCGAGCAAATCCGCCACCGCAACCCGGATATTCCGATTTATCTTTACGGCGAAACCCGCACCGCCCGGCACATTCCAAATGACATTCTGCGCGAGCTGCATGGCTTTATTCACATGCATGAAGATACGCCGGAATTCGTGGCGCGCCATATTATCCGCGAAGCAAAAAGTTATCTCGATGGCCTGGCGCCACCGTTTTTCCGCGCCCTGACCCATTATGCGCAGGACGGCTCTTATTCCTGGCACTGCCCGGGTCACTCCGGCGGCGTGGCGTTTTTAAAATCGCCGGTCGGCCGGATGTTCCACCAGTTTTTCGGTGAAAACATGCTGCGCGCCGACGTCTGTAATGCAGTAGATGAGCTCGGCCAATTGTTGGATCACACCGGTCCGGTGGCTGCATCCGAACGCAACGCAGCGCGGATTTTTAACTGCGACCATTTGTTTTTTGTCACCAACGGCACTTCCACGTCGAACAAAATCGTCTGGAACAGCACAGTGGCACCGGGTGACATCGTTGTGGTGGACCGCAACTGTCACAAGTCGATTCTGCACGCCATCATGATGACCGGCGCTGTGCCGGTGTTCCTGATGCCAACCCGTAACCACTACGGCATTATCGGCCCTATTCCACGCAGCGAATTTGAACCTGCGACGATTCGCCGCAAGATGGAAGCCAACCCCTTTATCCGCGAAATTCTGGCGAAAGATCCAGACGTTAAACCGCGGGTACTGACCATCACGCAAAGTACCTACGACGGTATTTTGTATAACGTCGAAGAAATTAAGACGCTGCTCGATGGCGAAATTGAAACACTGCACTTTGACGAAGCCTGGTTACCGCACGCGGCGTTCCACGACTTCTACGGTGATTATCACGCCATCGGTGAAGGCCGGCCACGCTGTGATACCTCGATGGTGTTTTCGACGCAATCTACCCACAAGCTGCTGGCCGGTATTTCGCAGGCATCACAAATCCTGGTACAGGACGCCAATCAGAATAAGCTCGATACCCACCTGTTTAACGAAGCCTATCTGATGCACACGTCGACCAGCCCGCAATACGCCATTATCGCGTCCTGTGACGTGGCGGCCGCCATGATGGAAGCGCCAGGCGGGACTGCGCTGGTGGAAGAGTCCTTAGACGAAGCGCTGGAATTTCGCCGCGCGATGCGCAAAGTTGACCAGGAATATGGCGACGACTGGTGGTTCCGCGTCTGGGGCCCGGATGATTTAACCGACGAAGGCCTCGATGAGCGCGCCTCCTGGATGCTGCATGCCGACGAGAACTGGCACGGCTTTGGCGATATCGCCGAAGGCTTTAACCTGCTCGACCCGATCAAAGCCACGATCCTGACACCGGGCTTAAACGTCGACGGCAACTTCTCCGACAGTGGTATTCCGGCTGCGATAGTCGCCAAGTATTTGGCTGAACACGGCGTTGTCATCGAAAAGACCGGTCTGTATTCGTTTTTTATCATGTTCACCATCGGCATCACCAAAGGCCGCTGGAATACCATGGTGACTGCGCTGCAGCAGTTCAAAGATGATTACGACAAAAATGCGCCACTGTGGCGGGTATTGCCGGAATTTATCCAAAAATTCCCGCAGTATGAGCGGATCGGCTTAAAAGATTTGTGCGACCAGATCCACGAGATCTACAAAGCCAACAACATTGCCAAACTAACCACTGAGATGTATCTGTCTGAGATGGTGCCAGCAATGAAACCGGCCGATGCTTTTGCCCGCATGGCACACAAACGCATTGAACGGGTGCCGCTGGATGAACTGACTGGCCGTATTACCGCGGTGATGTTAACGCCATATCCGCCAGGCATTCCGCTGCTGGTACCAGGCGAAGTCTTTAACGAGACCATCGTCAGCTATCTGAAGTTCGCCCGCGAGTTTAACCACAAGTTCCCGGGGTTTGAGACCTATATCCACGGCCTCAGCACCATGCAACAGGATGGTAAACTGGTGTATTACGTCGACTGCGTGAAATCCTGACGATTCACTTCGTACCGACGCCGGCAATTGCCGGCGTTTTTTTTGGTTGAAGCCAGTGCCAAAACAACGGGCAGACTGAAAGCACGGCCAAAACATTTCAGCCATCCAAACATCTATATTTCTCTTTTCAGGCGCGTACTTTTCAGGTTTACTGCGCACAGTTGCAATAAAATTTAAAGGAAAACCTATGTTTAAAGTGAATCAGTATTTTGATGGCAAAGTGACGTCGATCGCTTTTGCCGGCGAAGAGTTGCCAGCCACTGTCGGTGTGATGGCGCCGGGCGAATATGAATTTGGCACCAGCCAGCATGAAGTGTTAACCATTGTCAGTGGCGCATTGACCGTGCTGTTACCGGGTGAAAGCCAGTGGCAAACCTTTAGTCGCGGCCAGTCGTTTGCTGTAGCAGCCGGACAGAAATTCCAGCTGCAGGTGGCCACCGACACCGCATATCTGTGTACTTACGCGGATTAATGGGTTCCCATTCAATAGAAGACTGGCTGACCCGCTGCGCCGCACCCTTTGTGCAAATCCCGGTCTGAACCGGGATTTTGTTTTTCAGCTGTCCGTGCATCACGGCAGATCAAGCACTTCTGCTTTTTTGTGATTGCGTGCAAAATGCCGCTCTGATGCTTTTGCTTTCTGCTAAGGACTTCGCATGCGCGGTATGCGCTCTACAGCCAAACAACCTGAACCCAGTCGTCGGCCCGAGGCCGCCAGCCTCAGCGAAACGATCCGCTACATGCGCCCTTACTTCGCCGCATTTCCCTGGCATGTGACGGGAGCCATTCTGGCGCTGATTGCCGCCAAAGCCGCGACGCTAGCACTGCCTTATGGCCTCAAACTAATTATTGATGCGCTGGATCCGAGTTTAAATTCGGTCGCGCTGCTGCCGCTGTGGTTGATCCTCGGTTACGGCCTGTTACGGTTTGGCTCTGTGTTGTTTGGTGAAGTGCGCGATGCATTGTTTGGCCGGGTCACTGAACATGCGATGCGGGCGCTGGGGCTCAAAGTTTTTATCCATTTGCACCGGCTGGAACTTGGGTTTCATCTGGATCGCCAGACCGGTGGCATCAGCCGCGATATCGAACGTGGGACCAATGGCCTGTCGTTTTTAATGCGTTTTTTAATGTTTAACATTGTGCCCACCGTACTCGAAATCGTGTTGGTCGCGCTGATTTTTTGGAGCTTGTTTTCAGTCTGGTATGCCGTCATCACGGCCGTTGCGGTGGCCATTTATATCCTGTTCACCGTGCGGGTCACTGAATGGCGCAATCAGTTTATCCGCGCAGCCAATCAGGCGGATTCCAGCACCAATACCCAGGCCATCGACAGCCTGCTGAACTACGAAACGGTGAAATATTTTAATAACGAGCAGTATGAAGCCAGCCGCTATGACGAATCGCTAGCAACCTGGGAAAAAGCTCGGCTGCAAAACCGCATGTCGTTGTTTTTATTAAACTCCGGGCAGGCCCTCATCATTGCTCTGGCGATGACACTGATGATGCTGCTGGCCGCTCAGGGCGTTGCCGGCAAACAGCTGACGCTCGGTGATTTGGCGATGGTCAATGCTTATATGCTGCAACTGTTTATGCCGCTCAACTTCCTCGGCTTTGTCTACCGCGAAATTCGTCGCGCCTTGACCGATCTGGAGAACATGCTGGGGCTACTGAAACGGGCACCCATCATTGCAGATGCACCGGATGCGACGGTGCTGCAATTTCAGCAAGCTCGGGTTGAATTCCGCAATGTCGACTTTGCTTATCAGCCAGAGCGACCAATCCTGAATGGGCTCAGTTTTAGCATTGAGCCTGGCCAGCGCGTCGCGATTGTCGGCAGCTCCGGCGCCGGCAAAAGCACACTGGCGCGACTGTTATACCGTTTTTACGAGGTACAAAGCGGGCAAATTCTGTTAGATGGCACCGATATCTGCGCTGTGACACTGGATAGTCTGCGCCGCAACATCGCCATAGTGCCGCAGGATACCGTGTTGTTTAACCAAAGCATCCGGGCCAACATCGCTTATGGTCGGCCCGATGCGACCGACGCTGACATTGATGCCGTGATTGATGCTGCCCATCTGCGCGATTTCATCACTCAGCTCCCGCAAGGCGATGCGACGCTGGTCGGCGAACGCGGGCTGAAAGTCTCAGGTGGCGAAAAACAACGGATAGCCATCGCGCGGGCACTGCTCAAACGCAGTCCTTTGCTGATTTTTGATGAGGCTACTTCCGCGCTCGACAGCCACAGTGAGCAAGCGGTGATGGCTGCGATCCGTGCCGCGTCCCGCGAGCACACTTCGCTGGTGATCGCGCATCGGTTATCGACCGTGGTGGATTGCGACCGAATTTTGGTCCTGGAACAAGGTCAGCTGGTTGAAAGCGGCAGCCATACCGAATTGCTGGCGCAACAAGGCCGCTACGCCGCCTTGTGGACACTGCAGCAACACGAAGAAGATGTTATTGCTGATTAAGCGCTAGCCCCTTCATGTAAACTTACATCAAGAGATGCAAAGCTTAGTAAAATCAGAAACTTAATACTTATAAACTACTCCTATTGACGCGTTTAACCCCCAGGTTTCCCTGTCAATAGAGAGCAGTTATGTCGACATTTCGTATTTTGGCACTAGCCATCAGTAGCATTACTCTGACCGCATGTGGCGGTAGTTCGGATAGCAGTGGTTCTGATACCTACCCTGATTCTTATATCCAGTTTTACAACGGCTCTGCAAATAGCGCCAACACGACCTTGCAATTGATCGAATCTGATGACGATGAAATCAGTGTCGGCACTGCATCATTTGCCGATGCCACCAGCTTGGTCACGATGGATGGCGGCAGTTACGATTTGGAGCTGAATTGGACGCCGGCGAGCGGTGAAACGGCGACAGTGCGCAGCGATAGCGTCACACTCGCCGACGGCGAGAAAACCTTTTTAGCTATGCTTGGGGATTTCAATAGTCCTGAATTACTAACTTTTAAATTTACCCGGGACGACGAATTGGATGATCAATTCAAAGTCGCCATGCTGCACTTGGTCAACAACAGCAACAGCTACGACCTCTACATTTCCGAAGACGATCAGGTATTCTCGGATGCCAAGCTGGTGAACAGTGCAAGCTATAAAGGCCTGACTCAATTCCAGACCTACGACACCGGCAGCTACATTTTTTATGTCACCAAAGGCGGCGACAAAACAGTGCTGTTCAAATCCGATGCAGTCACACTCAGCTATGAAACTGAATATCTGTTGATCTTGCGCACTGCCAGCGGCCCCGCGGCTGGGGACACCCTTGCGTTAGATCTGATTGGGAATACAACAACTGTCACCACCCTGGAAGATATCACCAGCAATGCACAATTTCGGATCTACAACTCAATCAATGAAACAGGTAACGGTAGTGTCTTTCTCGGCGATCTGACGGCAGCGCCAGCAATTGCCAAACTACCAGTCGATACCTTAAGTACTTATACCGAAGTAGCTGCGGGCGATTATCGGGTCAGCCTGACCGATGACAAGGGTTCGCTGGTGATGCGAAATGGTCTGATGACATTGAGCCAGGGCGCTGTGAAGTCTGTTGTGTTTTATCAGGATGCCAATTCGAAAGCAGCAGCGATAACCGTCACCGACTCCAAAACCCCACAAGTCTATGATTTTATATTTAATGCAGTGAATACGATCCCAGATTACGACCAGGTCAGTCTGTATTTCGTGAAGCCTGGCTATACCATGGAAAACACGCCTTATTACGTGACGACGCTGAACTATGCATCACAAACTAGTGTGACCTTACCGGCCGGCGAATACACCATGTATGTGGTACACAAAGACAATAACAACAACAAGATCCTCTTGGCACAAACGCAGCTGACCCAGTTGATTAGTGGCAGTAACTACCTGTTGGTTGCCGAGAAAGAACCAAGCACATTAAGTGGCTTTAAGCTAACGCTGGCAAATTGATCAAGCAAGTTTGCATAGATGATGTTCTGCGGCACTCAAGGGTGCCGTTTTTTCTTAGAAGAGATCGTCGCTGTCAATGGCTAACTTCGCTCAAAGCTGTCACCTGCTCAGAATAATCTTGATTGAGTTTCAGCTCGGTTCCCAGTAACCTTGCCGCATTTGTTTCAGGATATTTCTAATAGGTAGTTTCGATATGATGACTTGGTTGTTGTTAGGCCTCGGCCTGGTATTGCTGGTGGTAGGTGCAGACCTGCTAGTAAAGGGAGCAGCACGCTTAGCGGCTTCTTTTGGTATTCCCACGTTAGTTATCGGTCTGACGGTCGTCGCATTCGGTACCAGTGCGCCAGAGCTGGCAGTCAGCGTCAAGGCAGCTTACGCCGGCGAAGCTGAGTTGGCGATAGCGAACGTGGTCGGCAGTAACATCGTCAACGTCTTATTTATTCTGGGTATGTCAGCGGTGATTTTGCCGCTGGTGATTTCAAAACAACTCATCCGCCAAGATGTCCCTATTATGGTTGCACTGTCCTTGTTACTGGTCTTTTTTGTCCAAGACGGTGATATCAATCGAGTCGAAGCGGGAATTTTTGTGGTTGGTTTGCTGGCTTATACGTCTTTCTTATTTTATCAGGGTAAAAAACAAGGTAGCGACTCCGTTGACGAAGAAGTTGACGAGATGCTGAAAGAACCACATCCGAAATGGCAGAGTGTCCTGTTTGTCGTAGTTGGCTTAGCGCTATTGGTCCAAGGATCCGACTGGATGGTCAGCAGCGCTGTTGCCCTTGCCACCGCTTGGGGTATTAGTGAGGCGGTAATCGGTTTGACCATCGTCGCTGTCGGCACTTCATTACCAGAAATGGTGACATCAATCATGGCCGCAATCAAAGGCGAGCGTGATATCGCAGTCGGTAACGTGGTTGGTAGTAATATTTTCAACATTTTGTGTGTTTTGGGGATTTCAGGGTTGGTCTCGCCGGTTCCGTTGTTGGCCGGAGAGCAGATGATGAACTTAGATATCCCGGTGATGTTCGCAGTAGCCTTGTTATGTGTGCCGTTTTTCTTTGCTGGCGCCATCCTTAATCGGATTGAAGGCGCGCTGTTCCTGGTCGCTTACGCAGCTTACACTTGGTACTTGGTTGCGCTGACACTGAAGCTCGACTACTTGTCTCAGTTACAGGACTATATTTTATATGGCTTAGTGCCAGTGATTGCTGTCTATATGGTGCTGTCACTGCTGCACGATTTCCGTCAGCGCCGTCAAGCCGCCAAATAAGGTTATCATTACCCAAAAACGCCGCAGACGACTGCGGCGTTTTTTTGTCGAACCTCATATCAACGCGCCTACATACCCCCACATAACGACTATTCAGCATATTTATCCGAACTTACTAAAATTGGTCTTTTGCCCGCCCCTGCTTTCGATATAATATCCGTCTGTATGGCTAAACGTGAAAGAGCAGTCCGATGTCTACCCCAAGCACTCAATCGACAATCACTCAAGATGAAATGAAAAAACGCGCCGCCTGGGCCGCACTGGAATTTGTCCCGCGCCACAGCATTGTCGGTGTCGGCACCGGCTCAACGGTGAATCACTTTATTGACGCTTTAGCCAGCATCAAAGACGAAATCAAAGGCGCAGTATCGAGCTCTGTCGCCAGTACTGAAAAGATGCAAGCACTCGGCATTGCGGTATTTGACCTCAATGACATTGATAGTTTCAGTGTCTACGTCGACGGTGCCGATGAAATCAATCCGTCCCGTCACATGATTAAAGGTGGCGGCGCCGCCCTGACTCGCGAAAAAATCGTGGCAGCTGTGGCCGATAAATTTGTCTGTATTGTCGATGCCAGCAAAGAAGTGGCCGTGCTGGGCAAATTTCCCTTACCGGTTGAAGTGATCCCGATGGCGCGCAATTATGTTGCCCGTGAACTGCAAAAACTCGGTGGCCGGCCGGTCTGGCGCGAAGCTGTGGTTACCGACAACGGCAATATTATTCTGGATGTGCATGATTTACGCATCACAGACCCATTGGCGCTGGAACAACAGATCAATCAAATCACCGGTGTGGTCTGTAATGGTCTGTTCGCTGCGCGCGCTGCCGACATCGTGCTGGTCGGTGGCCCCGATGGCACCCGCGTGATCAAATAATCGAATACTTATAAAAATAAATATAACAACCAAAGCCCAAGCCAGAATTTTGCAACATTAAGAGAAATGAAGATGGAAAAGTACTCGTTACCCAAAGACAAGATCAAAATCCTGTTGCTGGAAGGCTTACACCAAAGTGCTGTGCAGACCTTTAAAAATCAGGGTTACAGCAATATTGAATATTTGAAAACCTCATTAGACGAAGCGGAACTGATTGAAAAAATCCGCGACGTGCATTTTATCGGCATTCGTTCACGTACTCAGCTGACCGATAAAGTACTGGCTGAAGCGCAGAAACTGGCAGCAATTGGTTGTTTCTGTATCGGTACCAATCAGGTTGATTTAGACGCGGCGTTAAAACGCGCTATTCCGGTGTTTAACGCGCCATTCTCCAACACCCGTTCAGTCGCCGAACTGGTGCTGGGCGAAATCATCATGTTACTGCGCGGCATTCCGCAGCGTAACGCTGCTGCGCATCGTGGCGAGTGGCAAAAAACCGCCAATCACTCGTTTGAGGCACGTGGTAAAACCTTGGGGATTATTGGTTACGGCCATATTGGCACGCAGCTGTCGATCATGGCAGAAAATATCGGCATGCGCGTGCAGTTTTATGACATCGAAGACAAGCTGGTGTTGGGCAACGCGATTCAGGTTGATTTCTCTACCCTGCTGAAAACCTCAGACGTGGTGACTTTGCATGTGCCGGAAACACCACAAACCAAAAACATGATTGGCGAAGCCGAACTTGATCTGATGAAAGCGGGCTCAATCATGATCAACGCCTCCCGCGGCACTGTCGTCGACATCGATGCATTAGCCGCTGCGCTGGAAAGTAAAAAGCTGGCCGGCGCTGCCATTGACGTCTTCCCGGTCGAACCAACCGGCAACGACGAAGAGT
>Ga0209812_10002625_pt1 | contig 10542 bp, 12 predicted proteins | sample JI71714BDNA_FD_187502 | JGI IMG/M metagenome (GOLD analysis project Ga0209812, IMG submission 187502) | Wastewater effluent complex algal communities from Wisconsin, to seasonally profile nutrient transformation and Carbon sequestration -... | ecosystem: Engineered > WWTP > Effluent > Algae...
TCGGCTCGACCAGCGGCATCCTGAAATTCGCGCAGGAGTTCGAAGGCGACACCCTGATCGTGGCGACAGAGCCGCACATCATCCACCAGATGCAGAAGGCGCTGCCCGAAAAGCACTTCATCGGCGCCCCCGGCGCGGACGGGAACTGCTCGTGCAACATCTGCCCCTACATGGCGCTCAACACGATGGAGAAGCTGTACGTAGCGCTGCGCGATCTCCAGCCCCGGATCGAAATCGAGGAGGGCATCAGATTGAAGGCGAAGCGCAGCCTCGACCGGATGCTGGATATGGCGAGCGGGACTGTGGGGATGGGGGACTTGGGGAAGGTCGCGTTTTCAGGCGATTAGCTCGAATTTTCTGCCCCTAGGGACGCCAAATAGCGCGGGGTGTTGACAGGCCGTAAAATGGCGGAATGAAGCACATCGCCAAAATCTTTCTCGCCCTTATCAAGGCCGGATACCATCCGGCCTATGCCCTGATCGCATTGAGCATTTATTGCGTTAGCATGGTCACGTTGGCGCATTTCGCCCTAGGTGCCAGCTTTCGCTGGCATGACGTGGTTTTGCGCTTGCTCTCCTGATGCGTCACCCCAGCGAAAGCTGGGGCCTCGGGCTGCCATGTGCTAAGCTCTTGAAATGGAGCGCGGTGGCTACGTCTACATCATGACCAACAAGCGTTATGGCGTGCTCTACACCGGCGTCACCAGCGACCTTGCCGCCCGCGTCACGCAGCATCGTGAAGGCAAGGGCGGCGTGTTCACGTCCAAGTATAAATGCACCCGCCTCGTCTACATCGAGCACTACCCCACTATCGAAGAAGCCATCGCCCGCGAGAAGGCGATCAAGGCTTGGCAGCGAATGTGGAAGATCGCGGCGATCGAAAAGCAGAACCCGTCTTGGGATGATCTATTCCTCACCCTCAACGCATAATTGCCCTAGGCCCCAGCTTGCGCTGGGGTGACGAGTTTGGTCAGGATGCCTTCGCCCGCGACACCGCCAAAGCCGCGCCCACCAGCACCATGCCGGCAATATCCAGCCCCGAAAGCACCTCGCCGAACGCCAGCCAGCCGTAGATCGAGGCGACGGCGGGCTGGGTCAGCAGCGCCAATCCCACCACAAGCGGCGGGAAGTATTTGAGCGCAAACACCATCAGCCCCTGCCCGACCAGCTGGCTGAGAATGAACAGCCCTATGATCGGCCCCCACGCCTGCGGCCACACCGGCTCGCCCAGCGCCAGCGCGATGCCCAGCAACACCGGCGCGCCGAACAGGCTTACCCAGACGAGCAGGCTCCACGATCCGAAGCTCCCCCGCGCGCCCTGCAAGGTCAGCAGGTACACCGCGTAAAGCAGCCCCGCCGCCACACTGAACAGGTCGCCAATCAGCGTTTCATCCGATATCTCCAGAGAGCGCCCCATCAGGATCGCCGCGCCTGCAAGCGCAAACACAATCGCCAGCCACTCCAGCCGGCCGGGCAACATCCGGTGCACGATAAAGCCCCAGAACAAGAGCACGATCGACCCGGCATTGCCGAACAAGGTTGCATTCCCCAGCCGGGTCATGCCGATGCCGATGTGCCAGCTGGCGAGATCAAGCGCGAAGGTCACCGCCCCCAGCGCCACCAGCGCGAGCGTCTTTGCGCCCATTCCCGTCAGCCGCTGATGGTTCGCCTTGGCCAGCAGCACGAGGAACGGCAGCGCCAGAAACAGCCGCCAGAACCCGGCCGAAACCGGGCCGGTATCGGCGATCCGCACGAACCACGGCCCGATGGCGAGGGCCACATTGCCGCCGAACAGCGCCAGCAACAGCAGCCACGCTGGCGGGCGCGCCTCGGCCGGAACAACTTCTTCTTGGGCGGCACCCTCATTTTCCATGCTTGCGCCCTAGCCTTGTGGCCCCCAATTGGATAGCCAATCGCAACTGACACCCGAGGATTACCCACACATGCACGAAGCCCTGTTCCAGCCGCTCCAGATGGGCGCGCTCCATGCCAAGAACCGCATCCACATGGCCCCGCTCACCCGCGGGCGCGCAGCCGAGCCGATGTTCGTCCCCAACGAGCTGATGGCGCTCTATTACCGCCAGCGTGCGGGCGCGGGCATGATCCTGACCGAAGCGACCGGCATCAGCCGCGAAGGCCTCGGCTGGCCCTCCGCGCCCGGCATCTGGAGCGATGAACAGACCGAAGCATGGAAAGCCACCACCAAGGCCGTCCACGAAGAAGGCGGCATGATCGTGATGCAGCTGTGGCACATGGGCCGGATCGTCCATCCGGTGTTCCTTGATGGCCAGCCGCCGTTCTCGGCCAGCGCCACGCAGGCCCCGGGCGAGGCACACACACCGACCGGCAAGCAACCCTACGCCGTCGCGCGCGAAATGACCCATGAGGACATCAAGCGCACCATCGGCGATTACCGCCGCGCGGCCGAGAACGCCAAGAAGGCGGGCTTTGACGGCGTGCAGCTGCACAGCGCCAATGGCTATCTGGTTGACCAGTTCCTGCGCGATGGCACCAACCTGCGCACCGACGAATATGGCGGCTCGCCGGAAAACCGCACCCGCTTCATGCGCGAAATCCTCGAAGCGCTGATCGACGTGTGGGGCGCGGACCGCGTCGGCATCCGCCTGTCGCCCAATGGCGATTCGCAAGGCACCGATGACAGCAACCCGGCGGCGACCTTCGGCGCGGCAGCCAAGGTGTGCGAGGAACTCGGCATCGCCTTCGTCGAACTGCGCGAGCCCGGCCCGGACGGCACCTTCGGCCAGACCGACGTCCCCAAGCAGAGCCCGCTGATCCGCCAGATCTACACCGGCACGCTGATCCTCAACAGCGATTACACCGCCGAGGAAGCCGAAGCCGATGTGACCAGCGGCAAGTGCGATGCGGTCAGCTTTGGCCGTCCGTACATCTCGAACCCCGATCTGGAAAAGCGGATCGCGGCGGGCGCGCACTGGAACCCGAACAAGGACGTGCCCAAGAGCTGGTACTTCCCGATTCCCGAAGGTTACGTCGATTACCCGACGCTGGCCGAAGAACAGGCCGAAGCCGCCGAATAAGCGGAAGCTCTATTCCGCAGCTTCAGGGGCCGGAGCAGCAGGGGCTGCTCCGGCCCCTTCGCTTGTCGGCACGTCATTGATCCCCGGCACAGGCGTGACTTCGGGCTGTTCGGAATCGACATCGCCCACCGGCACCGCCTGACGCGGGGCAAGCGGGGCTTGCGATTCGAGCTGGTCGAGCGGGATCATCGCATCGCTGATCGATCCGGCCAGCACCTCCCCCGAGGCGGCCCCTCCCTGCTCGGCAGGCGCAGTGGCCTGTTCCTCGCAAGCGGCAAGGCACAGCGTCAGGGCAAGAAGAGCAGCGCGTTTCATCGACACGCCCTTTTCGCCGCCGCGTCCAATGCGTCAAGGAAATCATCGCTGGCCGCGATCAGGGCAGCGTCCCATTGTTCCGGCGTGACACTGAGGCCCAGCCGCGCAAGGCTGGTCACGCCATATTCGGCAATCCCGCAAGGCACGATGCCGCCGAAATGCGCCAGATCAGGGTCGAGGTTGACCGAGAACCCGTGCATCGTCACCCAGCGCCGCACCCGCACGCCGATCGCGCCGATCTTCGCTTCGCGCCCGTCGATGTCCTTGGTCCAGATGCCGACGCGGCCTTCCGCGCGCCAGCTTTCCACCCCGAAGGTAGCCAGCGTGGCGATCACCCAGCCTTCAATGGCGTGGACGAAGCAGCGCACGTCCTTGCCGCGCTCGGCGAGGTTCAGCACGAGATAGCCGACCCTTTGGCCTGGCCCGTGATAGGTGTAGCGCCCGCCGCGTCCGGCCTCGACCACCTCGAAACGGGGGTCGACCAGTTCGGCAGGGTCCGCGCTGGTGCCTGCGGTATAGACCGGCGGATGTTCGAGCAGCCAGACCAGTTCGCTCGCTTCGCCGGCGAACACGGCGGCGTTGCGCGCCTCCATTTCCGCCAGCGCGGCGCTGTAAGCCACTGGCGCGGCTTCGCGCCGCCATTCGATCGGTAATGCAGGGCCAAGGGCGGGAGCAGTGCTTGCCATGCCGCATCGGTGGGGGCATTGAGCGACGAGATCAAGAGGCGATTGCAGTTGCGATGCCTCGACAGCACACGGGATCGGACCGGCACAAATGGCACAGCAGAAGCTCGATATGGGGAAGGCGTGGATGCAGGCGACAGGTCTGATGTCCGCGAACCGCGACACCATCAGCGCAATCGCCGGACTATTCTTCTTCCTCCCCTCGATGGCGAGCGCGCTGTTCGTGCCAGAACTGGCCAACCCGCCCCAGCCCGCAGCGCCCGCCGGCGCCAATCCCGAACTGGTGATGCAGGCCATGATCGATCAGGTCGCCGCGATCTATGCTGCCAACTGGCCGATCCTGCTCGGCCTTATTGCCGTGCAGTTCATCGGCTCGATGAGCCTGTTTGCGCTGCTGACCGACCGCGGCAACCCGACCGTGAGCGAGGCATTGGGCACCGGTATCAGGAGCATGCCGAGCTATATCGCCGCGCAGCTGGCCAGCGTGCTGCTGGCGTCGCTGGCGATCGGCATTCCGCTCGGCGTTATCTCGGCGCTGGGCGGCCCGGCGGTCGCTGCGCTGGCTGCCCTGGTCGCATTCGGCCTGATTATCTATGTCCTGATCAAGCTTTCGTTGGTGGCGCCGGTGATCGCCATCGAGGGTGAGCGCAATCCGTTCACCGCGGTCGGGCGTTCGTGGCAGCTCACAAAGGGGAATTCCCTGCGCATCTTTGCCTTCATCGCGCTGCTGGTGGTTGTGGTCGGGATTATCTCGGTGCTGGTTTCGGGCGTGCTGGGCCTGGTGCTGGCGGCGCTCGGCGATACAGTCGCCACGATCGGCGGCGGGCTTGTGAGCGCGCTGGTCAACGCTGTCCTTACAGTCGTGTTTCTGGTCGTGACTGTGGCAATCTACCGCCAGATGGTGGGCGCCACGCCCGAGCGCACCGCCGAAATCTTCGACTAGCCGCACGGGCGCAAAAGGCGATGGCGGAGACCGATCCCGATTTGCCGCCCAAGGCGGCGGCCGCTCCCACCGGAGCGATCCCGCCGTCGCGCATGGCGCTGTTGTTCATGGTCATGCTGGTGACCGCGGCGGGCAACACCGCGATGCAATCGGTCATGCCGTCGATCGGCACAGCGCTGAAGGTCGACGATGTTTGGATCAGTCTGGCCTATAGCTGGTCGGCGCTGCTGTGGGTCGTATGCGCGCCGTTCTGGGCGCGGCGTTCCGACCAGCGCGGGCGCAAGGCGATGATGGCGCTGGGGCTGACCGGGTTCATCGTCTCCTTCGTCCTATGCGGCGCGGCGCTTTGGGCCGGTCTTTCGGGCTGGCTATCGGCGTTTTGGACATTGATCGCCTTTGCTGCCGCGAGGAGCCTTTATGGCGGGTTCGGCAGCGCTGCGCCGCCGGCAGTGCAGGCCTATGTCGCCTCGCGCACCCCGCGCGCCGAACGCACGCAGGCGCTGTCGCTGATCGCATCGAGCTTTGGCCTTGGCACGGTCATTGGCCCGGCGCTGGCACCGCTGATGGTGGTGCCGTTCCTTGGCCTTGGCCTGACCGGCCCGTTCCTCGCCTTTGCCGCAATCGGCGCGGTTGCGCTGGTGTTGCTACGGCTGCGCCTGCCCAATGACGAGCCGCAGTATGCCGCGCGCGGGCAGGCGGTCGCCTATTCGAGCGGATCGGGCGCGCCGGTCGATCCGCAGGAGGCACCGGAGCCGGACGGGATGGGCGAGCCGCAAGGCGAACCGCCACGCCTCAGCTGGCGCGATCCGCGGCTGCGGCCATGGGTGTTTGCGGGGCTGATCGGCGGCCATGCGCAGGCGATGGTGCTGGGGATTTCGGGCTTTCTGGTGCTCGACCGGCTCGGCCTGCGCGAAACGCCGGCAGAGGGCGCGGGGCCGGTCGGGCTGGTGCTGATGAGCGGCGCGATTGCCACCTTGCTGGCGCAATGGGGGCTGATCCCGCGTTTCGATCTCGGCCCGCGTGCGGCGACATTGTGGGGGATCGCGACCGCAGCTTTGGGCACGATTATTCTGGCGGTTGCGGGCGACTTGCACCTGATCGCGCTGGGCTATGCGATTGCCTCGCTCGGCTTCGGCCTGTTCCGTCCGGGAACGACTGCAGGCACCTCGCTGGCCGTCACCCGGGCCGAGCAGGGCCAGGCGAGCGGCATCGTCGCGTCACTGGCGGGGGCAAGCTACATCTATGCCCCGGCTTTGGGCGTGTGGCTTTACGGCCATTCCGACTGGCTCGGTTTCGGGTTGATCGTGGCGCTGTGCCTGACCGTGCTGGCGCATGGCTGGTTCGCCCTGCAGGCAGACGGCGATCTCACAAGGGAGCGGGCATAGACTGATCGGCGGCAAAGCCGCCGCAAGGCCGACCGGCCGCCCGCAGGTGCTCAAGCCCAAAGGGCTTGAAACGCACCGAGGATGTGGCCGCACAGGCGGGCACGCAAAACTAAAGTATCTCCAGCACCACGTCCTGCGGGCGGCACAGGCGCACGCCCTTGTCGGTTTCGACCAACGGGCGTTCGATCAGGATCGGATCGGCCACCATCGCGGCCAGCACCGTCGCATCATCGGCGTCCGGCAGACCACGCTCGGCAGCATCGGTACCGCGCAGGCGCAGGCCTTGCTGGGGCGTGATCCCTGCATCGCGATAAAGCTGGGCGAGTTTCTCGGGTGCGGGCGGATCTTTCAGATATTCGACCACCGTCACATCGACCCGGCTGAGATTTTCGAGGATCGCCAAGGTCTTTCTCGACGTTCCACACGCCGGATTATGCCAGATCGTCGCCTTCATCGCTGCTGTCCCTGCCAATGCGCCGCCCCTGTTTCTAGGCAAGCCGCGACCCTAATGCCACAGCTTGTTGATAATCAATCTCGCAAACTGCGAAGCCTTGCAGATGCGAGTAATTTGCAATAGCGGCGTTTTCAGACCATCTGAAAGGCACTCCATGATTCTCCGCGCCGCGCGCTCCGCCCTGTTCCTCGGCTGCGCCAGCATCGCCTTCCCAGCGCTTGCTGGTACCGCTCCGGACGCCGGAGAGGCCGCCGCAACCGACAGTGCCGACGCGGCAGAGCGCGAGCCGAATATCATCGTCACCGGCAACGTCCTTTATGCCGACCAGATCAACGCCCTGCGCACGCCCACCCCGATCATCGACGTGCCGCAATCGCTTTCGATCACCACCGCCGACCAGATCGTGCGGCAGGGCTTCGACAGCATCGCCGATATCGTCAATTACACTCCCGGCGTCAGCAATTCGCAGGGCGAAGGCCACCGCGATTCCGTGGTCTTCCGCGGGGTCCGCTCAACCGCCGACTTCTTCGTCGACGGGGTGCGCGATGACGTGGAATATTACCGCGGCCTCTACAATCTCGAACAGGTCGAAATCCTGCGCGGCCCCAACGCGCTGCTGTTCGGCCGGGGCGGTACGGGCGGCATCCTCAACCGCGTGACCAAGAAAGGCGTCGTGGGCGAGACCTTTGGCGGCGCGCGCGCGTCCGTCGACACCTTCGGCGCTTTTGACATCTGGGCCGATCTCAACCTTGCCACCGGCGAGAATGCGGCGCTGCGGATCAACGCCGCCTACGAACATCTGGGCAATCACCGCGATCTTTATGACGGCGAGCAGATCAGCATCAACCCGACCTTCCGCGCCGAACTCGGCAGCGCCACCACGATCGATCTGTCTTACGAATATCTCGATCACGAACGCTTCATCGATCGCGGCATTCCCAGCGATGATGCCGGCAATCCGGTGCGGGCCCTCAGGCGTGTCACCTTCGGCGATCCCGACAATAACTACGCCACCTTCAAGGCCCACGTGCTGCGCGGTTCGGTGCAGCACAGCTTCTCGGACAACCTCAAGGCGAACTTCACCGCATCGTGGGGCGATTATTCGAAGGTCTATGCGAACTTTTTCCCCGTAGGCTACACGCCCGCGACCAACATTGTGGCGATCGACGGTTACATCGACACCAACCAGCGCCAGAACCTTGTCCTGTCGGGCAACCTGATCGGTGAATTCAACACCGGAGGGATCGGCCACACGCTGATCGTGGGCGGCGAATATATCGACACCAGCAACAACAACGACCGCTTCAATGCGGTGTTCGACACGGCGGTCGCCGATGGCCGCCGCGCCGATGTGGAATTCTTCTCCGCTGTCCGCCCCTTCCCCTTGCGCGGCGGGGTCGGCACGCTGGCAAGCGGGCGCACGACGCGGGTCGGCTTCACGTCGCTCAATGACGATACCGAGGCCGATCTTTCGGTCTTCTCCGCCTATATCCAGGACGAGGTGAAGCTTGCCGACTGGCTGCGGGTGGTGCTCGGCGCGCGGTTTGACAGCTTTGAAATTACCGTCCTCGACAACCGCACCGGCGCAGTGCGGACCCGCAAGGACGAAAAAGTGACCCCGCGTGTCGGCCTGATCCTCAAGCCGCAGTCCAATCTCTCGATCTATGGCAGCTATTCGGAAACCTTCCTGCCGCGCTCGGGCGACCAGTTTGCGGACATCAATCCGCCGAACGATGCGCTCGATCCCGATACCTTCTCGAATCTGGAGGCAGGCGTGAAGTGGGACATCCGCCCCGACCTCTCGCTCACCGGAGCGGTGTTCCAGATCGAACAATCCTCCCCGCAGGTGGCTGACACCAACCCCGATACGCTCGACGTGATCGATTCCAGAATTCGCGGGTTCGAGGCGCAATTGCAGGGACAGGTGACCGAAGGCTGGTTCCTGACCGCAGGCTATTCCTATCTCGATGGCGAACAGCAGAGCCGCACCGGCCCCACCGGACGCCGCGTGCGCGAACTGCCCGAACACAAGTTTTCGATCTGGAACAATGTGCAGGCAACCGACCAGCTCGGCTTCGGCCTTGGCCTGACCGCGCAGGATGAAACCTTCGCCGACAATGGCAACACCGCACACCTGCCTGCCTATGCACGGGTCGATATGGCGGTGTTCTATGATGTGAACCCGAACCTGCGGGTGCAACTGAACGTCGAAAACCTGCTGGACGAACTCTATTTCCCCAGCGCCCATTCCGCTGACGAGATCACGGTGGCCCCGCCGGTCAATGCCCGGTTCACTGTGTCGGCGCGGTTCTGAACCCTATTCGGGGGCAGGCACGCGCAGCGCAGGCACGGCCTTGGCGGCGTCTTCGGCGCTGATGCCGGGCGCAGGCGCGGCGCTGATGCGTTCCTGCCGCTGGGCCACGCGCCCCGCCTGCTCCACCGCCTTGATCAGGCGCGGATAGACCCCGCAGCGGCAGATATTGGGGATGCTGGCGTCGATCTCCTCGCGGGTCGGCGCCGGAGTGCGCTGAAGTAGGGCCGCGGCTGCGATGACAATGCCAGGGGTGCAGTACCCGCACTGGATCGCGCCCTGCGCCACCATCGCCTGCTGGACAGGGTGCGACCGGTCACGGCTGAGGCCTTCGATCGTGGTGATCAGCCGCCCTTCAGCCTCAGCCAGCGTGATCGCACAGGACCGCAAGGCCACCCCGTCGACCAGCACCATGCAGGCACCCGCGCACTCAGCCCCGCCGCCGCACGCCTTGGTGCCGGTAAGGTTCATCGCCTCACGCAGCGCGTAAAGCAGCGGCATCCGGGGGTCGAGGTCGAACTCGACCGGCCGGTCGTTGACGGTCATGCGCGACATGGTGGCTCTCTAAAGGCTTACTGCCGCCAGCTATCGTCGATCCGGTCGACCTTGCGCTTCCACGCCTCGAAGTCGAACATCCCCGCGCCGCCCTGCCCGCTCATCACCGACAGATCGCGCTGGTGGACATCGACGACATCCTGCGGGACGAGGTTGGGATTGCCCATCGACAGCGTCGCCACCTGAATCTCGCAGGCGCGCTGCAAGGCCCACATCTTGACGAACATCCCCTGGATAGTGCGGTCCATCACCACCGGGCCGTGATTGCGCAGCATGAGGATGGTGTGATTGCCGAGGTTCTGCACCAGCCGCTCGCCTTCTTCGGCACGCACGGTGACGCCTTCAAAGTCGTGATAGCCGATCTGCCCCTGGAAATTGCAGGCGTAGAAATTGGTCGGCAGCAACCCGTCCTTGTGGCTCGCCACGGCCATGGTCGCGGTGGTGTGGACATGGCAGATCGCATCGGCGCGGCTGCCCAGATGCTTGTGGAAATAGGCGTGCTGGGTGAAGCCCGCCTTGTTCACCATATAGGGCGACCCGCCGACATTATTGCCTTCAACGTCGATCTTGACGAGGTTGCTGGCGGTCACTTCGCTATACAGCAGGCCAAAGGGGTTGATGAGGAAGGTGTCCTCCTCCCCCGGCACCTTCAGCGAGATGTGGTTGTAGATCGATTCCGACCAGCCCAGGTGATCGAAGATGCGGTAGCACGCAGCCAGATCGAGCCGCGCCTGCCACTCTTCCTTGCTGCATTCAATTGTCGGTTTGAGCTGCGTTGCCATCGGCCATTCCTCTCCGTCTGTCCTTGGGCCGAGCTATCGCACGCTGAGGGAATGCTTTG
>Ga0209812_10002626_pt1 | contig 10541 bp, 15 predicted proteins | sample JI71714BDNA_FD_187502 | JGI IMG/M metagenome (GOLD analysis project Ga0209812, IMG submission 187502) | Wastewater effluent complex algal communities from Wisconsin, to seasonally profile nutrient transformation and Carbon sequestration -... | ecosystem: Engineered > WWTP > Effluent > Algae...
GCAAAGACTTTGAAAAAGCACGCATCAATATTACGGCTGAAGATATTGCTACTGTTGAGCAACAAATCAAAGACACCTATGCCCGCATACAAAACAAAGAATTTTCCAAGGGCTGCGGTGAGCCTGAGTGCAAGTGGTGCAACTTTGTAAAAGATTATGTATATGTCGATGCACGTACAAGCGAAGATATTCTTCAAACGGAAGAAGAATAAGTATGGGTAAAGTAAAGCACTACCGATTTGAATCTGTATTGGAATACCTCAGTGGTGTTATCTCACATACCGGTATTGTATTGCCTGAAAAAACACTGGAAGAACTGAATCATCCCAAACGGATACGTATTGAAGGTACCATCAACGGCACTCCTTTTAATCTGGCTATACAACATATCAAAGATGGTCGCAGATTTCTGATGGTAGGAAATACCTTGAGAAAAGCGGCCAAACTAAAAGCCGTAGATAAGGTAGAAGTTACATTCACCTTAGCTGACCCCGATGAAATCAAACTACCCGAAGAACTTATGGAAGTTATGGAACAGGATCCGGAAGGTAAAGCTGTATTCAGTAAATTTACTCCGGGCCTGCAACGCAGTTTGGCGTACTATGTTACTTCAGTGAAGAATATTGACAGCAGAATAAAGCGTTCACTGGAACTGATGGCCAAAGCCAAGTCGGGGAAATTACACGTGCAACAAAAGTGACCCGTAAAGCGCCAGTCTTGCACAGAAAGCCCCTCCACAATTGTCCCATTTTAAAACTAATTTATTTTTTGTCCCATTTTATTCATTCATTCCCATTTTACACACAAATATGCTTATTTTGGGATTTATGAATTCATTTTGCAAAATTGAGAAATTATATTACTCTGATATATTGATAATTATAAAATGTATGGGTGAGCGGCATGGTTATGCCAATAGTTAGGGAAATTAAAAAAATGAAAACACTCTACACTATTATCATCAGCCTTCTCTGCTTAACCTCTTTTTCTGCTACAAGGGTAGCTGTTTCATCTGACGATTGGTCATCTTCATCCACCTGGGGAGGAAGTAGTAACATGCCAGTTGCGGGAGATTCCGTAGTAATACCAAATGGCATTACCGTTACAGTGAGCAACACGGTAGATTTTCGTTCCGGTGCTGCAACAAAAATAAATGTTCTTAATGGCGGCAGACTAAAAATTGACAACGGCAAAAGAATCAGATTATCTGCCAATTCATACGTAAATCTGGTTTCATCCAATGCTAAAATACTACATGGGGGAGGTGGTAGCAATACCTACATAGAAGTTGACGGAACAAAAGTATGGACTGCAGGAAGCGGTTCAGGTTCAATAACCGGCCCTGCAATATATCCTGCCGGAGCAATGCCCGTTCTGCTTGCAGCATTTAGTGCTAAAACTGTTGAAGCAGGTGTTGTGGCGATTGAATGGGTAACTGCAGGTGAATTAAACAATGCCTACTTTGAAGTACAGCGCTCTAATGACATGAGCAACTTTGAAACTATCGAAAAAATAAACGGAAAGGGTACTACCATGAACTCCTCTACCTACACGGCTATTGACTACAACGTTCCTTCAGGAAACGTTTACTACAGGCTGGTGCAGGTTGACTTTGACGGTACAACAACTGTGTATGATGCTGTGGCTATTGACAGCAAAAAAGAATCAACTAAATGGGACGTTTACCCAAATCCAACTAACGGATCAGCATTTACAACCATTGAAACTGCAAATACAATTGCCACAATCAGTATAACTGATTTAAGCGGAAAAATTGTATCAGTAAAAAGTATAACTACTTTCAACTACAATGAAAAAGTGAATGTACTGGACGGGAACGAAAATTTAAAAGCCGGATTTTACGTGGTTATCATAGAAAGCGGAAAAACCAGACAAAACATCAGACTTCAGGTACTTTAAGCAAATAACACGTGTGGTTGACACAAAGGCTGATTCTTAACTGAATCAGCCTTTGCTATTTTCCGGGTGTAATATCTTCGAAAACTATTTTGTTGTACTCAATAAAGAACGAACGCCCCTCTAAAGCCAGTTCGGTTCTCTCAAAAGCTAATCTGGTTTCGTCAAGAAGCAGGTTAAGGTTATTGTAACGGGCTGAAAAGTGACCGATAATGAGTTGTTTTACATTGGCTGCCTTGGCAAATTTTCCTGCCTGGAGAGCCGTTGTGTGGTAGGTCTCCACTGCCCTGTCAACCAGTTCATGTAAAAAGGTAGATTCATGGTACAGCAAATCACAGTCTTTAACATATTCAGCAAATGACAAGTCGAAAATTGTATCCGAGCAATAGCCGTAAGAACGAGGGGGAAGAGGCTCAATGGTTAGTTCATCGTTGCTGATAAGTTTGCCATCAGGTAATACATAGTCCTCCCCTGATTTAAGGGCCTCAAAAACTTCAAAGGGTATATTGTAATGCTTGCAGCGCTCTGCATTTATCTTACGGGGTAGTTCTTTTTCCCTGAACAAAAAACCGCAGGTAGGAATACGGTGCCGGAGCGGAAAACTGAATATTTCCAGTTCGTCATTTTCAAAAAGCAATTCTTTTTTTTCATTTCCGGTTATGATGAAATGAATTTTAAAACGTAGCTCTGTGGAGGAACACCTGAACTGCACCTCCAGTATTTCACTCAATCCCGCAGGTCCATATATGTATAAATCTTCCGTACGGTGATGAAAATTCATGGTATAAATGAGAGCCGTTAAACCCAGGTAATGGTCGGCATGCAAGTGGCTGATGAATATGTGGTTGATTTTGTTCTGCTTCAGTTTGTAACGCAGCATTTGAATCTGTGTACCTTCTCCGCAATCAAGCAACATACAATGGTCGCGCAGGTTAAGGTATTGCGCACTGGGGTGACGGGTTGTAGTAGGTGTGGCAGAACTACTGCCCAGTATGGTAACTTCTATCGGCATTATTGAACCAACAGCCTTGCTCTTAAAATAATACCATTTACACGAGTTGCAACCAAGTATAAACCATGGGGAACACCATCCAATGAGAGTGTAACTGTATTGGAACCGTTGTTCACATTTACCCGTGCTTGTTTCACCACCCGTCCGTGCATATCAAGCAGCGTCAAAAGTGTTTGCTGTGAGCGTTCTGCCTGAATAGAGACATTCACCATACGACTCGCGGGGTTAGGATATAATACTAATCCCTGATTACCCCTGCCTGCCAGTATATCTTCAACACCTACAGGTTGGTCAACTACTAAATCTAGTGTATTGGAAAACGTTCTGGTTACCGGAGGGACAAAAGGAATGGGTGATTTTAATTTAACCATCACACTCACATTTAGAGTGTACATACCTGCTGAACCTGCACCCAATGGCGCGGTAAGAACAGCACACCCATTTGCATTTCCTTTGTAGCCGCAAGTAGGCTTATTACATTGGTAATTCATTCCTGCGGGGCCTCCTGCAATAGAAAGTATATACAATGAATCCACTGTAAAGCCTGTAGTATCTTTAGGCACCTTAAATTGAATCACCTGATTGTAAGGAACCCCTTCCTGTCCGTTGGGTAAATTACGCGGGTAAATGCCCGAGTAAGTAATGCCAGCATCGGGTGTACATTGGCTGAATGCAGCTACTGCAGTAACCAGAAAAACAACGGCAAGAAGAATTTTTTTCATGTGGTTCTATTCATTATCCGGATCAAGAAAATGGCGCTCCAGTTGGTCCATAAAAGCGAAATCAATCGCCTCAATATCGGTGGGAATAAGGGTAAGATCGGAGTCTTTTAACTCTCTGAAGATGCTCTCCTGAAGCTCGGTAATAATCAGCATACCGTTCATGTCTTTCAGCGCTTTTTCCAGCGCTTTCAATACAATATAACCGTCTTCAGTGCACATAAACACATTCGACAGGTTCAGGATAACAAACTTATTGGCATCGGCCAGGTTGCGTAATAACTCCTGTTTAAACGCCTTCCCCGAAACCCCATCCAGCTTTTCCAACAATGGTTTCACCAACGTGTGGTGTTCTTGTTTATCAATAGTATAGTTCATACCTCACAAAGTTTTGAAAATTTACCGAAAATCAAACAGTATTTTAGCGGGCAAAAATAGAACATTAAAAATTATTACCCACTGCTAATCAGTAAAAAATGAAAAAAACTGCGATAATCACCGGTGCATCGGCCGGAATAGGGGAGGCATGTGCGCGCGTTTTGGCCCAACAGGGATACCAATTGATACTTTGTGCCCGCAGAAGCGACCGATTGGAAAAACTTGCCCTCGAACTGAAAGATACCTACCAGACCCCTACCCTGTGCATAGCCTTGGATGTGCGTAATCGTCAAGAGGTGGAAAAAGTTTTTTCGACCCTTCCCGCAGGCTGGAATGAACCCTATGTATTGGTTAATAATGCAGGCCTGGCTTCCGGACTGGCCTCTATTGAAAATGGCGATATTGACGACTGGGACATTATGATTGATACCAACATCAAAGGACTGCTTTATGTTACCCGCAACGTTGTACCCTTGATGATACCCCGCGCCAGCGGACACATCATCAACATCGGTTCCATTGCCGGCAAAGAAGTTTATGCCAATGGTAACGTGTACTGTAGTACCAAACACGCTGTAGATGCGCTCAACCGCGGCATGCGCATTGATCTCGCAAAATATCCCATAAAAGTTTCAGCTGTACACCCGGGTGCGGTGGAAACTGAATTTTCAATAGTACGTTTTAAAGGTGATGCTGAACGTGCTTCTAAAGTATATGAAGGTTTTGAAAATCTGGTAGCTGCTGATGTGGCTGATGCTGTTGGCTACATTTTATCTCGCCCTGCACATGTAAACATTAACGACCTGGTGATTATGCCTACTGCGCAGCCCTGTGCCGGAGTAATTCACCGCAATTAATGTTCGCTTCACAGCGAGTACATCATTGATTAATGTTTACCCGGAAGAAAAAGCAGCTACTTTTCCTACTATCTCATTGAAGGAAGCAGAAAGTAATTTTTGTGAGTTTATATTTCTCTGAACTTATATCCCACTCCGCGAACTGAGTCAATGTATTGCGGGTTCTTAGGGTCTACTTCAAAATGTTTACGTAACATCAGGATAAAGTTGTCAATAGTTCGGGTAGACGGAAATACGTTGTATCCCCAAACGCTCTGAAGAATTTTTTCCCGACTGACTACCTCGTTTTTATTATCAATAAGTAACTTGAGTAGCATTACTTCTTTTTTGGTGAGTTGGAAATTTCCTTGTGTACCGTGAGCCTCGTAACTTTCAAAATTGATCCAGTTCTTCCCGAAATGATATATGATTGGAGTTTTACTTTCCTGTCCGCTGATGCGGGCACTTTTTTCAATGAGTTTGTTTACACGTAAAATAAGTTCTTCGAGGTTAAAAGGTTTAGTGAGGTAATCGTCTCCACCTTTTTTAAGTCCCAGCACCCGGTCATCACCACTGTTTTTCGCAGAGAGAAAAAGAATAGGCACCTCAGTATTTTGCAAGCGGATACTTTCACATACGGTAATGCCGTCCATCTCGGGCAACATAATGTCAAGTATAATCAGGTCGAAACTCTCTTCTTTAAATTTCCTTAACGCAGCGGCACCATTCTGAACAGCCACCACTTTGTAGCCCTCCAATTCCAGGTTCAGTTTAACCGGCTCCAGAATGTGCTCTTCATCCTCTACCAATAATATACGTTCATTAGTCATATTAGAATTTTACAGTGAATATGGTACCCTCATTCAAATTACTCTTCAGTTGTATCTGTGCCTGGTGCTTATCCAACACCTGTTTTACAATAAATAGGCCCAGGCCTGTGCCTTTTGTTTTACGGGTACTTTCATTGCCTACCCTGTAAAATTTATTAAACACTTTACTTTGTTCAGCGGGCGAAATCCCGCTACCGTTATCTTCTACTGTAAGCAAAGGTTTATTCATTTCTTTCCGAAGATTCACGCGCACTTCAGCTCCATCAGGGCGGGCATACTTAAAAGCATTTTCTATCAGGTTGCTGATAGCCAAGGTAAGCGTGAACCTGTCGGCATCTATAAAAATATCCTGTTCAACGGAAAGTTTTAATGCCGCTTTACTGGCAAATACATTTCCCAGTTTTTTAGCTATTTCCTCCACGAGTTGTGAGAGGTTGATGTTCTCTTTGGTAAAGCGATAACTTTTACCATCAATTTGTGCAGCTACCAAAACGTTCTCCACTAAATCATTGAGCCGGTCGGTTTCACTTACAGCATTGTGCAGCATCTTTTCTTTTTGCTCTTTATCCAGCTCACGTTTCTGTAAAGTTTGAAGGTACAGTTTAACTGCAGCCAGAGGTGTTTTTAACTCATGCGTTACGGAGAGTAAAAAATTTTGCTGCTGCTTGTTGAGCTCAATGCGTTGGGCAAAACTGCGGTAAATCCATACCAGTCCCCACAATAACAACAGTACAAATACGGCACCTTCTGAAACATACATTTTAATCCTACGTTCCAACTTATCATCCACCTCTTGTATTACCTCATCTTTAGGAGCCAATGCATATTCTTCAAACGATTCGCTTTGCGGAACATAAACGGCCACATACATGGGATGATTGCGGGCCACATATTGTTTCACCTGAGTGGAATCCTGAACAACTGACTGCGAAATCTGGTTTATAATGTCGGCATTTACCTTATAAGCATTTGTATAAATGAGTTGTATCTCGTCCTCATGCATTTGTTTGCTATTGCGTATAGAGGAGTATGTAAGCCAACTGAATGCGGCCAGAATGTATAAGGCTAAAACGAAAAAGATAAGGGTGGGTTTCAAAACATTTCAAATTTGGGCTAAATTACATCAAAATAGCAAGAAGTAATTGTCAGGTTTGTGTCTGAATTGTGACCGATAAGTGAAAACAAAATTTAGTATCCTATAACAAAACAATATATTTGTGAAAAGAAAACATGAAAACACTCTTTATAAGTATACTTCTGTTTGCCTGCACCAGCGCCTACTCACAAAATAGTGTACATTTTTGTGGTAAAGATTCTCTTGTAACATTAGCGCATTTAAAGCAATGCAAAAAACTCGCTTATAAAGACGATGACAATAAAGTTATTCTATCGTTCGAGATAACTTTGCTTTACACTACAGGTGCAGCAACAATGTTTGCCTGCAAAGGCAACCTGCTTTCCAATGAATTTCTGGCACACATTCAACAAAAATCCACTGCACGTATGTTTTACATTAGCCTAAGTAAGGTAAAAGATAAAACTACCGGCAAACTAATGCCCCCTGAAACAAAGGATATCATTTTCAGGATTCAACCTGACTAGAAAATTTAAAACTATATTACTAAACTAAAAATATTACTCATGAAATTATTTGTATTGCTTTTTACTTTTTGCACTCTGCCTTTTGTTACTTTAGCACAAGAGTTTAACTTTTGCGGCCATACAAAAGGCAGCATTTCTTATGCAGAGCTCAAAAAATGTCCTCGTCTAGCTATAGGTAATGATAGTATTTACAAGATCACCTTTTTTACAATTTCATATCACCTCTATGGTCTGGATTATTCTGAGGTTCATACAAATGGAATAATTAAAGAGGAAACGATTGCCACATTTGAACGACATAAAGTAAAAAGCTTCACCATAGAAAATGCAAGAGTCAATGCAAAAGGATTTGACACTAACTATGTAAAAATGAAGCGCGTAACTATTGAGTTGACACCTACTATTCTTATACCACTAAACAAGTGAAAATGACATCACTTTCATTCGAGATAACTTTGCTTTACACTACCTACAAGCATAGCAACAGCGTTTTCCTGAAAAGGCAACTTGCTTTACATGAATTTCTGGCCGAAATTCAACAAAAATCCACGCACGTATCTTTTACATTGCCTGAGCAAGGTAAAAGATAAAACTACCGGCAAACTATTACCCCAAGAAACAAAGGATATCACTTTCAAGATTCAACCTGAATAGAAAATTACTCAACTAAAAATATTACTCATGAAATTATTTGTATTGCTTTTTACTTTTTGCACTCTGCCTTTTGTTACTTTAGCACAAGAGTTTAACTTTTGCGGCCATACAAAAAGCATTTCTTATGCAGAGCTCAAAAAATGCCCACGTCTGGTTATGGGTAATGATAGCGTATACAAGGTTGCTTCTATAGTCATTAGATACGAATTAAATGGCGAAGACCATACCGATATTCTATCTGGGGGAATAATAAAACAAGAAATCATTGACACATTTGAACGCCATAGAATAAAAAATTTCACTATAGAACTTGTAAGAGCACGTGCTAAAGGTTTTGAGCATCCTCTGGTAGTAAAAATGAAGCCCGTAACTATTGAGTTAACCCACTAATAACTTGTTATTCTTTTAATGACAAAATGAGAAATAAATATTCAGCGGATTTTCCCAAATTTCTCATGTCGAGCAGCTTTATAGCAATCAAATGGACTCTAATAATTCCGATTTGAGCCAAATTACATCAAAATAGCAAGAATTGACCGTCAAACGAGATTCAAAAATAGTCAGCGTCCTCTTTTCTTATTTAAGTATTCCGGAAAGAAATTCAACTGTACCAACTTTCTTCCACACCTGTGTAGCCCAGATGCAACCTACAACCATACCTAACGCACCAAATAAAAGCATTAATAACCAACCTACGTTATTCGGGAATGCCAAATAAAATAAGCCGCCAATAAGAAATCCGACTAAGGTTGGGGAAAGGGCTATGCATATCCACCCGACTATTTCAAAAACGAAATCGAAAAATTTCATGTATACGAATATAAACTCATTTACTACTCCCCCAATTTCCAAAAAAACTTTAAGTTCGTACATATTAATTTCAACCTATGAAAGCATTACTATTTACATGCGTGCTGTGGTTACTGTCAACTATATCATTTGCACAACAACACCTCCCCGACTCTTTTGTAAAAGCGTTTCAATTAAAAACATCCTGGAACGAGAAAAGTGAGGCCAAGACCACTATCTCCATGAACAGACTGCGAACTATTATTAGTCAAAAAGATAAAAAAAATCATGCTGAAATTAAGCGGATAATACGAGCCAGAAGCGGGATAACCAAGGTATACTACCATGACCGGCAAAACCAAATTTATGCTATTTACTTAAAAGATGAATTGTACCGCATCTATTGGTCAGAGTGGGAGTACAATGATAAAGACGGTACAAGTAAAATCATCAAAAGCACCACATGGGTATCAGGTAATATTCTGTCCATTTATTACCACCAAACAAGAGAAAATGTCATCATCAATTTGCTCAAATAAGCATTCTGATATAAAAGTGTTACCTTTGTACCCGTGAAAAAAGCAATGGCTTTCTGTTTATCCCTGTGCATGCTTTTGGGCAGTTTGCTGCCCAACGGAGATTTGCATGAATTAGCGAAAGTGCCGGCTTTGATAGAACATTATCTGGAGCATGCTGAACGGGATGGTCTAAGCATGACTGATTTCATCACGCTGCATTACAACAATCAGGAAGCTCATCATAAAAGCGAACACCAACACCTCCCTTTCTTTCAGCACAGCTGCTCTGCACATGTCTTTACCATCCATGAACACACCATTGAAATTGCCCTCTTACCCGTATCCGTTAATAAGGTAGAGATTCAACACCAGTTCACCTATTCTTTCCTGCTCTCCCGTTCCATCTTTCAACCTCCCCGCGCTTAAGTTATTCTGAGGTCTCTTTCGGCAATAAACACTTGTATTGTCCATGTGCTCATTTAACTTAACGTAACATGTTAGAAAAAATAATCGGATACAGTATCCGCAATAAATTTATTATCGGGCTTTTTGTTTTGGGTCTTATTGCCTGGGGCATTAAGTCGGCCATTGAGTTGCCCATTGATGCCGTGCCCGACATCACCAACAATCAGGTGCAGGTGATTACTCAAAGCCCCAACCTGGCCTCACTTGAAATAGAAAAATACATTACCTACCCCATTGAAGTAGCCACCTCCAATATTCCCGGACTGGAAGAAACGCGTTCCATTTCCCGCTTCGGACTTTCCGTAGTTACACTGGTGTTTCAAGATCATGTAGATATTTACTGGGCAAGGGCACAGGTAGCTGAACGTCTAAAAGATGCACAGCAAAATATTCCGGCTGGTGTGGGAGAACCCATGCTGGCACCCGTAAGTACAGGGTTGAGTGAAATATACCAGTATGTTATCCGACCCGTTAACATCAAAGACACCACCTGGGATTTAACCGAGCTGCGAACTATACAAGATTGGCAATTAAAACGCGAGTTGCTGCGTGTACCCGGTGTAGCCGATGTAAGTTCATTTGGCGGATACATGAAACAGTTTCATGTAAAACTTAATCCGCAGCTACTGCAATCATCAGGCATTGCCATACATGAAGTAATGGCCGCCCTGGAACAAGGCAGCAGCAATACAGGTGCCTCGTACATTGAAAAAGGTGATCGTGCTTACTTCATCCGCGGGCTGGGTATGGCTGAAAACATCAGCGACATTGAAAGTATAGTAGTCAAAAACAGTAACGGTGTTCCGGTGCTTATGCGCGAT
>Ga0209812_10002629_pt1 | contig 10540 bp, 6 predicted proteins | sample JI71714BDNA_FD_187502 | JGI IMG/M metagenome (GOLD analysis project Ga0209812, IMG submission 187502) | Wastewater effluent complex algal communities from Wisconsin, to seasonally profile nutrient transformation and Carbon sequestration -... | ecosystem: Engineered > WWTP > Effluent > Algae...
TTCATTTTGCAGTGGAAAAGCGCCTGACGGAAATAGTCGGCGATGCAGGGAAAAAATTGCACACGGCTCGATCGCGCAACGATCAAGCAGGTACTGATACTCGTTTGTATTTGCGCGACAAAATTGCCCAAATCCGTCAGCAGTTGCGGGAATTTCAAGGGGTTTTGCTAGATATTGCTGAGCAAAATGTGGAAACTTTAATTCCAGGTTATACGCACTTGCAGCGCGCTCAACCAATTAGCTTGGCTCATTACCTGTTAGCTTATTTTCAAATGAGCGATCGCGATTGGGAACGCCTCGGCGATGTTAGCAAACGGGTCAATATTTCGCCTCTGGGTTGCAGTGCCCTGGCGGGAACTACTTTCCCGATCGACCGGCACTATACCGCCGAACTATTGCATTTTGACAGAATTTATGATAATAGCTTAGATGGAGTTAGCGATCGAGATTTCGCCATCGAATTTCTCGCAGCCGCCAGCTTGATCATGGTACACCTGAGTCGCTTGTCCGAAGAAATGATTCTCTGGTCGTCTCACGAGTTTGGATTTATTTCACTCAAAGATAGTTGCGCTACCGGTTCGAGCATTATGCCACAGAAAAAAAATCCTGACGTACCCGAATTGGTGCGGGGTAAAGCAGGGCGAGTTTTCGGTAACTTGCAGGCGATGCTGGTAGTGATGAAGGGACTGCCTTTGGCCTATAACAAAGACTTACAAGAAGATAAAGAAGCTTTGTTTGACACCGTGAAAACGGTACAAGCTTGTTTGGAAGCAATGACGATTTTGCTGCGGGAAGGCATCGCGTTTAACAGCGATCGCCTCGCCGCGGCCGTTACAGAAGACTTTTCCAACGCTACAGATGTAGCCGACTATCTAGCCACTAAAGGCATTCCCTTCCGGGAAGCTTATAACCTCGTGGGCAAAGTTGTCAAAACTTGTCTGTTGGGGGGCAAACTCCTCAAAGATTTGACACTTGAGGAGTGGAAAGAATTGCACCCAGCTTTTGAAACAGACATTTACAGCGCGATCGCACCTCAGCAAGTGGTAGCGGCTCGCAATAGTTACGGGGGTACCGGGTTTGAACAAGTGAGGAAATCACTGACTGCTGCGCGCGATCGGCTCAACGATTAATCTTCAGCGGCAGCCATATCTTTATCTCTGCCGCTACCAGTCATGGCGCCCATGCCACCACCGTTGCCTCCGTCAAATCGCCTTCTCTTGTTAGAGAACATATCTTGATTTCTGCGCTTGCGAAACTTGCGGGCGTATGCTTGATTTCGTTGTGCCTTCTCTTTCTTGAGATTACGGCGTTTAGCCATTCTGACCTCACTAATAAACATTGACAGTCCCCGGTCTAAAGACACGGGGATTCTTAAGACTTTGCAGCCTGAATATCCCTATTGCTAAGGTTTCCGGGCGCAATCCTTTCGCCAAAAATGGCGGTCTGCTATCCTAGCATTGCAACTAGCTCCTCGGTCGTAACTTTCCCCCAGTCCAAGGGTAGGTTTTAATGTCTTGTACTGACAAGTGAAATTTTACCACGCCAAAACAAGGTGTTAACATGATTTGGCCTGATAGTCAATCAAGGCAGGATGAATCATGGAACTGCCTTTGTCTCCCTGAATTAACATCCAGGGGGTTTTCAGGCTATTCTTTATAACTAATATTCCTGAATTCAGGAGATACATTTAACAGATAGCGTGACTTGTAGATCATAGCAGGCTACAGGCAAAATTGAAAAAAAAAATCAAAAAACTCTTGACAAATACGACAAATGATAATACAACCGGGTGACTTAGCTCCTGAGTTCTGTTGGCCCGATGGTGGGAGTAATTTTATGCCTCTGGCAGATTTCCGATAGCATCAAATTATACTCTAGTTTGAGCTAGAGCTGCTACAGATTCCCCAAAAAATATCGGAAAAAAATTTAGAGACATCACTGAAACTACGTTGGCGATCGACCATGATGTTAGGATTGGAAAGGTTTAAAATTTCCGAACCCTCTTCCCAAAGCTTTTGAGTTTATGCGTCGATTGTGGCAGATTGGACAAACAGTGCTAGGACTAATATTTCGACATCCCGTCACTGGTACTGGCATTATCCCCCTATTACCTGATGGTCGAATTGTCCTAATTCGTCGGCGTGACAACGGTTGCTGGGCACTGCCGGGAGGTATGGTGGATTGGGGCGAAAATATTACGACTACAGTCCGCCGGGAATTGGCTGAAGAAACAGGGCTAGAGCTAGTAAAAATCCGCCGTTTGGTGGGGGTATACTCAGAGCCCGATCGCGATCCTCGACTTCACTCTATTTGTATCGTTGTCGAAGCCGAAGTCCAGGGAACAATTCAAATTCAGGATACCCTCGAAATCAGCCAAGTAGAAGCTTTTTTACCCACATCCCTACCGAGCGGCGAATTCAGCCACGATAGCGACAAGCATTTGCAGGACTATTTTCAAGGTCTGACAATTGTAAATTGAAACGAAGTGCAGCTAAATTTTAGTCAAATTTTGAATCAATTTTTATAAATAACCACTCAACCTGGGATGAAGGTTCTTTTGATTAATGAATATTTAACCGGATGTACTCACAGCTACGAAATTCTCGCATCAAACTTTCTTTAGGACAAATATTCTGGCACGAAGTCGGTCAGGGGCAAAACTTGGTATTTTTGCACGGTTCTTGGGACAATAGCAATCAGTGGCTGAAGACGATCGCATATTTATGTCCCCATTACCACTGTTTTGCACCAGATTTACTGGGATTTGGCGATTCAGAACGCCCTAAGATGAATTATTCCATCGACGTCGAAGTAGAATGTCTCGCCCAATACTTCGACACGTTAAATCTGCAAGAGGTTTATTTGATTGGTCACTCCTTGGGTGGCTGGGTAGCCACTAGCTACGCCCTTAAATATCCCGATCGAGTCAAAGGTTTGGTGTTGTTAGCGCCCGAAGGGGTGAATGCCGGCACTAGGCGAGGACGCTGGGAAATGGCTAGGTTGCTGACGGGTACACCTCCTGTGGCTTACTGGCTGCTGCGATCGATTTATCCCATTGCTAAGTTGTTTGGTAGTCCCAATAAGATTGAGGAGCTACTCAAATTCAGAAAGCAGTTGATAGATTCCCCAGTGGCGATGAAATTGCTATTTAGGCGGCGACGAGCCGAAATTAAGGCAGAGTTGGTTGACGAGAAGTTGTCTGAGCTGACAGTTCCTTTATTGTTGTTAGAGGAATCTCAACATCAGGCTGATGCTTCCTCGTCTCTGTGTCAGTCCTATGCTGCTCTGGCGACGAGGGCAGAGATTGAATTTATCAATTCTGAGAGTATAAATTTACTGGTAGAATACCCGGATTTGGTGGCAAAGTATATTGGGGAATTTGCCAAGCATGGAAATCTCAACTCAAAAAGTGATTGAGACCCCAAAAAATAGCTTCTGGGGTGTCAATTACCCTGGCAGCGGTGTCAGGAAAGGTGGTGGCGAGATATTGTAACAACAAAGTGCGATCGCCCCCTGTCAAGGCTATGTGGCTATTAGGAAACAAGCCCAGCCAATCTTCAATAAAATCATTGACGGCGGCTACCACACCGCGCACCACTCCGCTGACAATGGCGCTCTCGGTATCCCCAGCCCAGCGCCCTGTCTGACGATCGGGTAACATCACTACAGGTAAACCAGCAGTTTTCTCTCCCAGAGACCACAATTGCAACCCTAAACCCGGTAGAATAGCGCCCCCAACTAAACGCCTATTGACATCGGCTCCAGTAAATGTTAAAGCTGTACCAGTATCTATAACTAAGATTGGCCAACCTAATTGGGTGCCAGCGCCCAACAAAGTCAAAGCTCTGTCAATTCCCAGCGTCGGATAGAGTCCCTCGATCGGTAACTGGTCTAAAGTAATAATTCGGCTATCAGGATAACTCTGCCAAAGTGTGGTTTGATCTGGCACTACTGAAGCCAAAACTAGAGGTAATACACCCAACTCTGGTTGGCCAAGTGGCGCAAGTTCGGGATTAGTAGAAATGAGCTTTTGAGCAGATTGTTTCTCGATCGACTCGATGACTGTCCGCACTAGAAATTCTGTCATTTCATCCTGAGATAGATGCTGCACAGCCTGAATACTCAAATGCTTTGTCTCCCATGTTTTTTGGAGATTTTTGCCCTTGAATAATCCCCAGTGCAAACGGGAATTGCCGATCGCCAAAGCTATGGTCATCTCCGTTTTACTATTTAATCCAGAGATAAAATTGACAGTGTTTGTTGGCGGGGAGAATTTTTTAGCACTTGGGTTTGTCATCTTGATTAACAGAGTAGGTTTAAATAAAGATTGAACTAAAGATAGATTTTAGGTTGCTTTTTAAATCTAAAATCGGCGGTTGAGTCTAATATACCTCTCCCATATTTTTTGTGTAACAGCCACGACAGCCTGATAAAAAAAAGAATTTAAGAGAGAGGGATAATTGACATCTTTTATTCAACTAGCGCGGGTTGATAATTAGTAAGAGCTACTACAGAATGTTGGTGAAAGCGTTATTATAAGTATAATGTAAAGCGAGCGTAGCTAAGCTAGAGCTGCATCCTTTATAATATTTAAGAAGAGACAACAGTCCGGGTAAGTTTGCTAAGGCTGTTGGTGGGGTAAGCATAGGTATAAAAGACCAGAGCAAATAAAGATAGTTCAAAAAATCCGAGTAAATATGTCTTTAAAGATACATCAAAAAAAAACCTCGCCAAAATCAACTTCCACGTTGGCTGAAGCAGACAAATGGAGACAAGAAGCAGGTCTTTCGTTACCCGAAATAAACGAACAAAAAGCCCTGATCGTGCAGATGCAGCAGCAAGTTCAACTATCAAATTTGTTGAACCAAATTAACAACGAAATTCGTAGCACTCTTGACATAGAACAAATTTTAACATCGGCGTGCCGATTGCTGGGTCAAGTGCTAAATTGTAGCCGAGCGAGTATTTTAGTCAAAGAATCAAATACAGACAAAACTTTGATTACGCGAGGAGAATACAACGCGGGAGACTATCCCATACAGTTAGGTATGAAAGTACCCGTGGTTGGCAACCCGCACTTGGAAGCGATTATATCTCAACAAGAGTCCCTAGCCGTAACCAAGTTTATCGATTTTCCAGGATTGAACGAACGCAGTAGAAAAATTGCCATAGATTTAGAAATTAAGTCTATGCTGGCAGTAGCTACTCGTTACCAAGGAGAAGTGAATGGAGTAATTGGGCTGCACCAGTGCGATCGCGAACGGGAATGGACGGATTGGGAACGACAGTTGTTAGAAGGGGTAGCTTCGCAATTGGCGATCGCCATCAATCAAGCTAAATTGTATAGCCAAACCCTGCGCCAAGCCGAACAGGAATCGCTGCTGCGACTGATCGGCAACCAAATTCGTAGTACCCTAGACCTCAATACCATCCTCGACACAGCAGTAAGAGAAGTCCGTCAACTTTTGCAGTGCGATCGGGTAATTATCTATCAATTTCAAGACAACTGGCGAGGAAAAGTAGTCGTTGAAGATATGAGTGTTCCTTGGCCTTCAATTTTAGGAGATATGGGAGCAGACAAGTGTTTTAAGGGGGATTATGCCGATTTTTACCAGCAAGGACGAGTCAGAGCAATCAATGATGTTTTTAATGCCAATTTAGAGCCTTGTCACATAGACTTTTTAGATAGCTTGCAGGTAAAAGCGAATCTGATCGTACCCATTGTCACATCGAGAAATCCCGAAAAATCACCCAAAAATTCCCTAAACTTCGATCCAGAATTACCCGGTAGGCTGTGGGGCTTGCTAATTGCTCACGAGTGTGGCGATATTCGGAATTGGGAGCAGCAAGAAATGGAGTTACTGTCGCAAATAGCGGACCAAATGGCGATCGCCATTCAGCAAGCCGAACTCTACAGCCAAGTCCAAGCAGCAGCCGTAAAATCCCAAGCTCAAACCCAACAGTTACAGGCTACATTAGAAGAACTGCGATCGACTCAACAGCAATTAATTCAAAGTGAAAAAATGTCCGCTTTGGGGCAAATGGTGGCAGGTATTGCCCACGAAATTAACAACGCAAATAATTTCATTCACGCTAATTTGTATCATACCCAAGAATATGTCAAAACCTTAACAGAAGCCCTGGAATTCTGTAGTAAATCTTGCCCAGAAGCAGGAGATGCGATCGCCCAAATCAATGAAGAACTAGAACTAGATTACATTCGCCAAGACTTTCCACCCTTGCTCAATTCCATGATAGAAGGCAGCAACCGGATTCGCTCAATCGTGACCACACTACGGAGTTTTTCCCGCTTAGACCACTCCGAATTTAAAACGGTTGATTTGAATGAAGGTTTAGAGAATAGTTTGTTGATGCTGCAAAACAAAGTAAAGCCAGAGATAAAAATCAATAAAATCTACGGCCAATTACCAATTTTCCAATGTCATGCAGGTCAAATCAATCAAGTATTTTATAACTTGATTGACAATGCTTTAGATGCCATAAATTCCACTAAAAAACCAGGAGAATTAACAATTCGCACCGAGGTCAAGGAAACCGGGTGGGTAAAAATTTCTATCAGCGACAATGGTCCCGGCATTCCTGCGGAAATTCAGCACAAAATTTTCGATCCCTTTTTTACTACTAAACCTGTAGGAAAAGGCACGGGTTTGGGACTATCAGTGTGTTACCAAGTGATTGTTCAAGCTCATGGTGGCAAGATTAACTGTGTCAGCAAAGTTGGTGAAGGAACCGAATTAATTGTGGAGTTACCCCTCGCAAATCACAAAGGTTAAATTCCTCAAAATCTTCTGGAACAAACCGGGAGAGCACCGCCAAAAGCCACAGCAAAGCCCCTAGAGTTGATTGCTAAAGCCTTACAGGAGGGCAATCATGCGGAATGAGTCAGATTTTGACATTCGGCAAAATTTCCGGATCAAAGTTATTGATGATGAAAGTTAAGTATCTCTATTAGACATCTCCCATAATTATTGTGGAATAGGCTGGATAGCCTGTTCTTCATAGGCTTTTTGGGAGAAGTCTATTAAGTATGGGCAAGTAATTGTACCAATTTTAAAAAAGAATGCAACAGTAGTCTTGTCCCTCCCCTTTATAAGGGGGGGTTAGGGGGGGTCAAAGATTGTTGCACGATTTTAGAGAAATGGTATTACCTACAACATTTAAACAGGGGCAATCAAGCCTTCAGATGCTTATTGGGCAAGCATTTGGATGGTATAAAAATTGTTGATTAATTTGCTTGCACGTACTTAGAGCTAATGTTTTGTGGCAGTGAATGACAACTATAAAGAAAGTCCAAACTCTGGTTTTCAGTCACTTCTAATGCTTAATTACTCATCCTCAAAATAGAAACTATGGCTACTTCCTTGACTGGTACTTTGGGTCAAACCAATAATTACAGCAGTGTCAATGACCTAATCGCAAAATGGCCGACTATCGCCCGGAGTCTAGGCATCAAACTATCTGGGGTATCTTTTGATGGCGTGGAAACAGACTATCTAAATTCTACTCAAATCAGCAACCTCACTTTGGCAACCAATGAAAACCCTAAAAGCTGGTTAAGTTACGGCAATAGTGCTGGTATTGGTGTCGCATCTTCTTATGCTGGTTGGTTCACAGACCCCAATAAAATTCGGGCGGAAATCAACTATGACCCCAACACGAATCAATCTCAAGCCCTGAAGGTGAAATGGGCAGATAACCAAGATATCACTAGCGCCACGATCGACCTGAGTGCATTGAGTCCCAAAACAAGTCCAGGATTAGGCGATCAAGGTAATGAAGTTGGTTTACTGCAAATCTTCAATAATGGAGTTTTAGTACCGGCTACCAATTTTACTATTAGTCGCCTCAACGCTCCGATCGCAGCATCAAAACCCCTCTCTGTGTCTTCAAATGGAGTAACTTTCACGGGCGATCGTACCGATGGCACTTTCCAATTCAAGGTACAATCAAATTCCACTAGCGTCGCTTTTGACGAACTGCGGTTCTCCGCCAAAGCCTACGATAGCCCCACCGCCGCCTACCTCGGCACCTCCTTCAAAGACGATAGTTCCGACTACCTAGTGCGGAGTATTCAATATCAAGGCCTCGATGTAACACCAACTCCAACTCCGACTCCAACTCCAACTCCAACGCCTGCAAATATCTTCCAGTTTCAGCAATCAAGTTACACAGTGAATGAAGGCGGCGTGGCGACGATTAGCGTTACTCGCACAGGTGGTACAGGGGCTGCATCGATTAACTACGCTACTGTTGACGGTTCGGCAAATGCTGGCGGGACAGCAGCCGATTACACTGCGGCCGCGGGGACGTTGAATTTTGCTGCGGGGCAAAATATCGCCAATTTCACGGTTACTGCTCTGAGCGATTTGAATTTGGAACCGCTAGAAACAGTGAATTTGGTGCTCAGCGGTGGCAATGTGGGCAGTAATCCGTCAATTTTGACGATTAATGATGTGCCGCCAATTCCGACTCCAACGCCTCCAAGTATCTTCCAGTTCCAGCAATCAAGTTACACCGTGAATGAAGGCGGTGTGGCGACGATTAATGTGACTCGCACAGGTGGTACAGGGGCTGCATCGATTAACTACGCTACTGTTGACGGTTCGGCAAGTGGTGTCGGGACTGCACCCGATTACACTGTAGCGGCGGGGGCGTTGAATTTTGCTCCAGGGCAAAATATCGCTAGTTTTACGGTTACGGCTCTGAGCGACATGATTTTGGAAGGGCCGGAAACAGTGAATTTGGTGCTCAGCGGTGGGAATGTCGGCAGCAATCCCTCAATTTTGACGATTAATAATGTGGTGCCAACTCCCACACCGACACCGACTCCGACACCGACTCCGACGCCCGGTCAAAGCACGTTTTTCTTCAGTGCGGCTACTTACAGCGTCAACGAAGGCAACACTGCACCCATTACAATTAATCGCAGTGGCGACCTTTCAGCACCAGCGACGATCGTGTTCCGTACAGGTGACGGTACTGCTCTAGCTACAGGTTCTATTCCTGATTACAATAGTGTGGCTCAAGCCGTCAATTTTGCGCCCGGACAAGCTAGCGCCCAAGTTCCGGTTCAAACTTTATTTGACAGTCTCACAGAGCCGAATGAGACAGTGAATTTGTTCTTGAGCGGCGGGAGTTTGGCAAGTCCGTCAGCAGCGGTTTTGAGTATTATTGATACTACTGCTGTGCCTCCGACTTTCTTCTCCTACGGTTCATCTACTGGTTCTATTGCTGATAGTAGTTTTGGAAGTTTTACGATTAACCGGAGTGGCAATACTGCGGTTTCGGCTGCGATCGACTTTTTGATTGCTGCCCCTGGTGGCGGTCAACCTGTCAACAACGCAGACTTCAATATTTTCGGTCAATATATTCCGACTGCTTCGGGAGGCACGGTGAACTTTAATCCCGGTCAAACTAGCGTTAGTCTGACGATTACCAATAATCCTGGTTTGACTGCTGGGGTGGTAAACTTAGGCTTTGGCGCAGGTCCCATAGGCGCTCCGGCATCGACTGCAATTACTCTGCTTTAAGGCTGTTAGTAGGGCAACGATCGCGAACCCTTTCAAGGTCGTACTCTTAGATGCTACACCTGTTATTCGAGTACGACCTTGAACCCTTGTATCTTGAAAGAAGTAGATTGCGATTTACCCTTGGGTGGGGGCGGGTTTTTGAGATTATTTGTCAGTTTTTGGCAATTATTATTCGTAAAACCCGCCCTTATAATTCTCGAATCGAAGCGATATAGTGTGGGGATTCCCGTCTGGTCAGCTAAAATCGATTCGATCGACCTCTCTTTTAAAATGCTTAACTGAGTTATAGGAAATTTGATAAAAATTTACAAAAAAAACGTGCAAGAATGTAATTCATAAGGTATGAATCACTGACTAGGAGGCACGCCATGGTAGCGCTGACTGAACGAGTCCAACGCAGATTGACGGTGGAAAAAGTCGAAATTGCCCCTGACACAACGGCAATTCGATGCTTGGACTGGGATAGAGACCGCTTTGATATTGAATTCGGACTCAAAAACGGTACAACTTACAACTCATTCATCATTCGCGGCGAAAAGACAGCCCTCGTCGATACCTCTCACGAGAAATTTCGCCAACAATATTTAGACACTCTCACGGGGGAAATCGACCCGAAACAGATTGACTACATAATTATCAGCCATACCGAGCCAGACCATAGTGGCTTGGTTAAAGACGTGCTAGCTTTAGCACCCCAAGCCATTGTCGTCGGTGCAAAAGTAGCAATTCAATTTTTAGAAAACCTGATACATCAGCCCTTTGAGCGACTGATCGTCAAAAATGGTGAGAAACTAGATTTAGGAAACGGTCACATTATCGAATTCGTATCGGCACCAAATTTGCACTGGCCCGATACTATTTTCAGCTACGACGCTAAAACTCAAGTGCTGTTCACCTGCGATGCTTTTGGGATGCACTACTGTTCCGACAGCACCTACGATGACGATTTAGCAGCAGTAGAAGAAGATTACCACTTTTATTATGAGTGC
>Ga0209812_10002633_pt1 | contig 10532 bp, 6 predicted proteins | sample JI71714BDNA_FD_187502 | JGI IMG/M metagenome (GOLD analysis project Ga0209812, IMG submission 187502) | Wastewater effluent complex algal communities from Wisconsin, to seasonally profile nutrient transformation and Carbon sequestration -... | ecosystem: Engineered > WWTP > Effluent > Algae...
TGGTCATTCACGGTGCTGGGGCGAGGCGTGCGCGCAAGAAGGAAAAGACAGTTATGAATGCAGCGGGAAGCCACGCGAAACACAAACACGAAACGACGCAGCAACAACACAGACATACTCATAACATACAAACCCAACAGCAAACATGGGAAGAGGCATGATGATGCAACATAAACGTGATGATAGTGACAGTGAAGACAAAGAAGTCGAGTTCGAAGACGAGGAGGATGCACAACAAAAGCACTCTGTCGCCACACCTCGCCGCACCTCCGAAGAAGGTTCCAACGGAGGTTCCAACGTAGCAAAGGATTTAGCGAAGCATCTTTCATCCAAAAAAAAACAATTGCAAAGTGTTCCTCGCAAAGCGCCGCCTATCAACCGCCCATCATCAGTCATAAACAATGTGTCAAAACCCAAAAGCAATGGATTGCAACGCTCAAACCAAACCAGAGCAAATTCATCAAGTTCGACAAGCAAAATTTTGCAAAGCGCAAACCGAACAACTGCAAATCTCAAAGTAGCACCTGAAACGATTGTTGCGCCAACTTCAAAGATTGCGCCAGACCCAAAACAAGCCGTAGCAAATTTGCGGAGGGAACCAAAACCAACAAACAATGTTGCGCAAATGCCCAAACAATCTGTTGCAGCATTAGTGGCAAAAACAAAAACCACAATTGCAAAAAGGAAAGCAGTGGAAGATCTTGACATTTTGCAAAGTAAGAAAGCAAAGAAGGACGACGATTTTGATGACCTTTTTGAAAAATACTACAATAAAGACAATCTTGATAGTGACCATGATGAAAAAGAGGTGATGACAATCGATCGTTTGATTGAAAAGGCAGAAGATTCGTTGAATATCAGTACAGGATTATTTGCAGATGACAATCCAATTGATAAAAAGGCGAAAGATGAGATCGAACAGGTTATTCGCTACACTGCAAAGATTGCAACGATTCACGACAAGCCTAATGCAACTGGAAAGGAACCCAGGTGCCAGTCTCCAATATGGAATACTGAGATAGGTGCACTTCAAATGCTTCATGGATTGCAAGAATTGAATATACTTTTGTGTGATATTCTTGCTTATTTTACTGCTTATAAAGCAGCAGACGATGACCAAATTATAAAAATGCTGGCAATTTACCTAAGTACGTTGACAAATGTGCATTGGTACCATAATTGCACAAAATTTCTCACTTGCATTTCTGCACTGTCATCCAGCTTATCAAATTCCGCAAAATAACAAAAACCAAGTTAATTTTGATCAAGATTTGGAAGTCATGGAGAAACTTATTGAAAAATATATATCAAACGGGTCGCTTAGCAATGTCTTTGCAGAAACTTTCCCAATTGACAACCACCCACTTTTGGGCGGTTGGGTGGAACTCGATGGTGCGGAAAGTGTCAAAAAAAGAGGCAAAAAGGATCTAGATGACGAGAGTGATGTTGCAGATGGAAAGTATGGTGCTCGGTTGTTGTTGTTGCTAGCCTACATGATGGCCTCCAATGTGTTGGATGACGAATCTAACAACACGCAAATGTAAGTGCAAAGCATTATTAATAATGAAATTGATGAATACTAACAAATTTCGTTTAGCCGACCAGCAATTCGAATTCTGGGAGGCAAACCTGAGTGGAAACCCGTTTTGCGCAAACTCGGACAAATGATTTTTTTACTCTCTCCGGACGAAACTATTTCCGAGTATGAGGAATGTTACAAAGTTTGCATGAATCAATTTCATTTCCTCAATTCCTACCTTTTTGTCAACAAAGTTGGAGTAAAAAAAACCCAAGCCCAAAAAAGAAGTCCAACATCTCCAAAGATTCAGACTTCGCGGGCTCTGCAACGTTTTGCCATGATGATCATGGGTGGATTCTTTTGGAATCAATATCTGCAATTGCCTGATGACCACCAGTACAAAAAATATCGTGTTTGCAAAGTGATCGACAAGTTGATGATAACAATTGTACCTTCTCAGCATATCGGCGATACTTTGCTTGCCCTTGGTCTCGATATTGCTTTGCGCAATTGGATCAAAGAGCATACTGGATTCTTGCACCTTCATGACAAGAAGCCTCGTGGGAAAAAGGATGCAGACCCATCGCACGCAAAGATCTTGGAAATAGAGAAACAGATGCGCAATATCCAAACAAGTCAGAAAGCAAATAAAGCTGAAACGGATGATCAATTGCATGATGCGCAAGAACAGATTAAGGACTTGAAAAATCAATTGCGCGAAACGCAAAAAGAAATCAAGGACTTGCACCGTCGGCAACAGAGTAACGACTCCTTGCAAACATGGTTTTCTTTGCATAAATGCCTTCTTGAAGATTTTTTGCATGGTTCAGGCGCAAAGAACGTTGACAATGATAATTTGGTGCAAGATGAAGATGGTAAAGAAAACAATGAGGAAGATGATGATAATGATGATGATATGTTTGTTTCTGATGGTGAGGAAAAGGGACAAGAGATACAAGAAAATGTTGATGATGAAGAGTTGGAAGTCACACAAGAACAAGAAATTGTGATGCATGAAAGCGAAATCGAAAAAGAGATGGATGAATCCGACAACAGTTCCGAATGATGCAAGAATGGTATTTGTTTTGTGTGTCGCAAACAATGATTATGCATTGCGCATTGAGCAATCAACAGACAAGAGACAAACCAGCTGTGCGCAAATCAATACATAAAGGTATAAAACCACAACTCACAGACTGCATTATGTAATTTCATAGACTGCCGTGTGCGCATTGACACAAAACCCCATTGTTGCCAATGAACTGACAGTCAAAAAAACCAATGAGTGATTGGCCAATGCGGAATAGGCAATAGCCCCTGCGCAAGTATTAATTACCAATAATTGGTTTATGGCGATCGCGCAATGATAAATTTAAATACCCCGGCTCAATAGTTAATTTCCAATTGTATAAGCATATCCGATTTGTTGCAATTGCGCAATGCGCAAATAATATATTCGCGCAATGATAATTTTAAATACCATGGCTCAATAGTTAATTTCCAATTGTATAAGAATATCCCATTTTTTGCAATTGCGCAATGCGCAAATAATATATTCGCGCAATGATATTTTTAAATACCCCGGCTCAATAGTTAATTACCAATTGTTTATGTATATCCCAATTGTGGCAGTTGCGCAATGCACAAATAATATATTTTGCGCATTCATTTCGACAGACCACAAACACATTATAAATGCAAATACTGCTTAAACAATTATCTCCACATATGCTTTTTTGTATTCTTGGATTAGAAGCCCAAGGCTTTACCAAATTCACCAACATAATTGCTACGCCAAATGCATTTTGCGCAATCAGGAAAGTTGGCTTTAAAGTCTTCATCCAAATCATCAGGATCACACGCTTGCTCGATAGCAGCTTTGATATCAGAATTCATCATATAGTCGTCCATCGCTCTAGGGAATTTGTCTTCATAGTTTGTAAGGTCTTGGAGATCAATTTCAATTGGAGGAAATTTTGAAAACCTCTTGTCTTGAAGGAATGCTTTCATGGCATGAAGTCCTTTTTCACGTGTGGTTTTGGTCGATTCTTGCTCAGGCGGATAGCGCAAAAACAAACGACGATCGTAGTTGTTTTCGCCATTTTGCATGGGTACATCCGCAGATCCTGGAACACGTCGAGGCAAAACTTGCACGAAGTTGGCATTATCAAAGAGATGATGAGTTTCGATTTCCTCTCCTCGAATTTGTTTGATGATTCCGTAGGTGAAAGCGTCATCCGTTTCACTCTTTTCGTAGAAGTAAAGTTCGAATGCGAAGGGTGGTCCGAAATTGATTACCGAAATTGTAGGCGCCTTCTTCATCTGGAGCTTCTTGGGAATCGGTTTGTATGATTTACCAGGGCTACGCTTTGTCGGCGAAGGAGTCTTCTTGGGGGGGGTCGACGGAGTGTTTTTTGGGTTCACCATGGTACGCAACAGGTTTGCAAAATTATGCCTTATTTTGTTCGTCAAATCACGAGTCGTTTGCATGAATCACCAAAAATTAATTGAACGGTCAATGCCAGTAAATGACAGTTTTTGCAGAACACTTGCTCATCATAAGAAATTCTTTGTGAGCACATCTTATCCGAAAGTGAGATTACTTAGATAGCCATTCTCCAAGATCATACAAAGTTGTATCATTATATGTAATATTTACTTAGACGTAACATTTGATACACGATACTTTTTGCATTGGCCGAATATTCCCAAATACTGACAACAGACACCCTCCGCGACCCGATCACTACATATGCACCACATTTGCACGAACAATTATTTTCTTGTAATTCTGATTGCTCACAGAAAATGCAAACCACAAATGAAGGCAGTTCGGGGTCCCAATAATAGAGAACAAATGGCAATGATTGGAGCCTTTACCGAAGAAATGGAACAATCGATTTACGTGGATGCAGAAGGCGTCTCACATCCTCTATTCTGTTGCGTTTGCGATACTATTGCCCATGTGGACATCACAATGGAATGGATTGATGTTGCAGTGCTTCGAAAGCACTGTATCAAAACTAAGATGACCAAAGCAACAATCAAAGATGTATATCCAGCCGTACTGATTGCACAGTATACTGTTCCGGATGTGCCTTGCCTGAAGCCCTTTGTTTTATCACCCAAAAGTGTTTACAATGACTCGGAAGATTGCATTGCAATTTGCAGTGATTGTGCAAGTCATTTCCGGATTCAACTCGATGAACGTGGCAACAGGCGCGTTCCCCCGAATGATGCGATTATATCTGGATATCTTATTGGAGACGCACCGAGCATACTTACGGATCTAAATGAGGTTGAATTGGCTTTGCTGAGCACAGTGCGCACGAATTGCCAGAGTTGGATATATTTCGCGGGTTGCCATCAGCATATTCAAGGATGGCATACCTTTTATGAAAGTGATACCGCATCGAATGTTGCAACCATTACTAGTTTGTCCAATGCGGGATTGAGAGGCCAGATGCTCGTTGTGCTGTGCGGGCCCTTTACAAGAACACAAGTGGCTTTAACACGTGCGCAAACGCTTGTGAATGCGTCAAAAGTCATTGCGGCATTCGAATGGTTGAAGATCAACAATTATCACTACCGAGATATAGATATACCACTAGCAGAAGACTTGCCAATACCACAAATAATCGATGATGACATGTAAGCACCTCATTCATTTCGTTAATCGCGATGGAATAAGTGGTAATAATATTTGCTCTAATCCTAATTAATTTCCCAGTCAAATTGAGGAGAGCCGCAATTCCAATTTAGAAAATGAAATCACTGTTACTGTGGTATTTCCTGACGGTACAATACAAACAAATCTAAATGGTGGATTTGCATCACAGGATGAATTTCGAGAATATGTCATGACTCGTCATCAAGATGGTCGATGGGACGCGTCGATTCATGCTAGACCATCCGCAGTACGTGTCGCAGACTATGCGGGTGAAGCATTGGCAAAAGCATTTCCACTAGTTTTTCCATTTGGACATTCCGGTTGTGCTGAAGATCCAGCAATTGCAAAATTGATTGCATTGCGGAAAAAGAAACGATGTTTTGTTCGATCCAGGAAACATGTGTTGCAAAAATACCTATTGCATCGCAAACCATCATGTCATGGTGCCTTATTCAATCTAATAGTTGGAAACATCCTGATGAAGGATAAGGTATTTCATTCAGTGCGCATACAAGCCAATTACCGCCACAGTGATGGTGTGGCATTTGGAGAACGTTTTGGTTTGTTGAAACCAGAAAAACTGAACATGGCCATCAACGCTGTTCGCAATAGCAATGCTGTCCAATATTCATCACGTGCGGAAAACCAGTTCCTACGATCGATACATGCCGTCTGTCGCGATTTGCCTCACTCGAATGAAGCATCAATGGAAGCAAGAAAAATATATTTCTCATTTCTCATGCATTTTGGATTGCCTGCCGTTTTCCTAACTGTCACACCCGATGACGGACGAAACTACCGCATTGTTCTTTACGCTTTGTCTGATGACTTGCGCACTAACTTACCAGACGTTGATGTTTCTAATCTGAGGGATGACGAAATCATGGCAGAGTTCAAGATCCGACAACGTTGCAGAACTTCCTATCCTGGACTTTGCGCCGAAGAATACCACCGCATCATGACTTTAGTAATAAAGCATATGCTTCAATGGGATGAAACGAAACAATCCTCAACGGGGCAAGGTTGCTTTGGTGAGCTACTTGCTTGGTGTCTTGCAACCGAAGAACAAGGACGCAAAACGTTGCATGGACATTTTTTGCTTTTTCTCAAGAATTGGCAACCACTAATGCGACTCGTGCAATTGCGAGATCGGGAAAGCGATTCCAGTAATGCGCAAAGAGAACTTACCAAGTTTTGCGCAAATATCAGCAGTGCGCAATTGTTTGCGGACTTTGAAAGTCCGAATGGATTGCTGTGCGAGCACTCACCTTTTAGACATGATAATTGTGTTTATTGGCGTGGAATCAAACGGAGGAGATTGTTTCCGTGTGCAAATGTCGATGATCAAGTATTACGGGACATGCGGCACAAGAAAAAGTGCCGTATATACTGTGGCCTTATTGGCAAGTGTCCCAAATGCAATACGAACTTCACTGTCAATCAGATTGTATCGTTGGCATTGCAGCATCATCTCGGCTTGGAAACCTATGAATATCCTGACACGAACAAACGATTGGACCATTTCGTATACCACATGCAACAAGATAAAGATTGGTATAAGCGGAACGATAGATCTGTTGCTCTTCGATACTTTGCACACAATGCTTTGGTCAACATTCATGGTCCTTACCATACATCACGATGTTTCCAACGCTCGCAAGAGTGTTATGCAAATTTACCAGAAATGCCATTGGAGAAAAATACAATTCACTTCAAAGAAACATCCGACGAATGGTTTGATTTTAAGGGAGACAAGGAACGACGGTTCATGTTTCGTTTCTATCCAAAACGAAATATCGAAGATGTGTTTATGAATGTTCATTCTCCTGTTCTAACAAAGTGCTTTGCAAACAACACAAATGTATTGGCTGCGATGAACGGGCCAGTGGTGTTTTACGTTACTGGATATCAAGCAAAAAAACAGCAAAAAGAAGAAAGGCAGGCTTATACGAAAGTGTCGGAAACTATTTTCAAGATGATGCAAAGAACAAACAATGAGGAACCAACCGATATACCACCAAGTCAAGAAGGGTTCAAGCGTCTGCTTGCTGGCATTTATACTCAGACCAGTGCGCACATTGTTGCAGCACCAATGGCACATTTTCTTGCATTGCATGAGTCGCGATTCCGCTTTTCGCATGATAGCCATCATCTCCCAGTCATCGGAATCGAAAACTATTTACTGGGTCAGAACACAACAGGTACCATTCGCATGAAGAATGGAAGACCAGTTTGGTATCATCAGGCCATGGATTATATCTTCAGGCCTCAAGAGATGGAACATCTGAATATGCTTGAGTACTGCCAGCAGACGGAAACAAAATGGACATCTGACGTAGAAAAACGTGGTATCGAGTTTTTTGAATTTACAGAAGGCCATACTTTTCGGGAATCACATTGCATTGTATACCGAACTAGAGCCTGTGTGGCATCGTTTCCGTGGAATTGGCTCGGAAGTACAGCTGAATTTGAGATCCCTCTGACGCAATATGTTGCACCAACGCACAAAGACTATTCCAATCGAGAAGAATATTGTCGCAAATTTTTGATTCTGTTTATTCCATTTCGCGAATTGCAAGATCTAAAGCAAGGTTTTGCCACGTGCCAAGAATTTTTGCAAAGCTTGATATCATTGAACCAAATAACCGATGATGTCAAGCGGTTTGCAAATAATATCCAGGATATTCACAATTCAATCCGGGTGAGTATGCCAACAAATATGCTGTCCGACGCAACATATATGGATGATGAAGATACGGAAGATATTCCGCGCAATCTCTGCAGTACTGAAGAACAAGAGGCGCATTTATTGGCGGCGATTGCAAGTACACTTGCGGAAACCGCAAACATACCTAGCCCCCTGTCGAGTGTCGCAACGAATGTTTCACCTGTATTTCTAAGTTATATGGAAAATGTTCCTGTGATGGCGTTTGAGAGTATTGGCGCAATGCAAGTGGTAACGCCAAATGCGGTCGTATATGAAACGATGGATTTGGCTTGCCGAACTGAAACGGACCCTGCAATTCATGTACCAAATCGATTTGTCACCACCGTGTCGGAACTGAACAGTTTGGTGTATCGTACTTTGCTTGTACCGGAAAATGGCAATATACACAACCAAACTTCTAATGCGACCGGAAGTGTTGCTTCTATTATCGAATGGTGCACAAACGACAAATTGGACACCAATCAACAGATTGCAGTTGAAATCATGGTTGCAACATATATTTTAACGTTTTATGAAGATGCAAATGCTGGTGAGGCTATTCTACTGGAGAAAAACGCTCTCGAACGACTTGCAAGACAACGTGCAAATACAAATGAAACGCTCCGAATGTTCATCACAGGTCCCGCTGGTGCTGGCAAATGTAAGTAGGAGCGAGCGTTGCAATAAACATTTTTTGCACTCTTGATTTCGTCTCACCCTATATTAATACAGCAAGAATCTTGGAAACGATGTTGGCATATTGCAAAGCATTTAGCAAGAATATTGGCCACCATTTCACACGAGAAACAATTCGGTTGAGTGCAATGACTGGGTCGGCGGGTGTGGAAATTGGTGGTGATACTACAGCAAGAGAGTTTGGTTTGAACTGTAAGACTGTCACAATTGGTGACATTGAGCGATTTAAGGACACCAGACTCAACATTGTCGATGAGGCGAGTTTTGCAAGCCATGAAACGTTAGAGGTGCTGAGTGAGAAACTTCAATCGTACACCGAATGCAACGCCCAAATATACGGAAATATTGCCATTATTTTCATTGGTGACTTTTGTCAGTTACCAACTATTGGAGGCAAACGAATATATAATTGCGCACATAGCATTTATTGGGAGCAAGCTCTGAATCAATTGGTTGAGTTGGAAGGCCATCACCGGTACGCAGATGACCCTGCACTAGGAAAAGCAATGGCATCGGCCCGTAATGGTGATGCAACGGAACTTCGGATGATGTTGAAAATGCGCGAAATCAAACCAAACAAACTCACAATTCCTTCTGGTATGGAGGCAAGATATGCAACCTTCAGCAACAAGAAACGAGCTTCCATAAACGCCAACATTTTTCGACAATACTTGCAAACGTATCATCACACACAGGCACAAATGGAAATTCCTCGAGGTTGTTTGATAATTCGGGGAACTGCCATATGGGGAACATCACGAAACAAACTTGGAAATGCCGCACATAAAATATTATGGGAAAATTGCTCTGATGCCGATGTGAAGCATTGTGAAAAGCAACTGGCCGATCCATTTTTGAGTCTATTCTATGGTTGCGAGCTAATGGTAAACGACAATATTGATGTAAAGAATGGAATTGCAAATGGAACATGTTGCCAATTTGTCAAAGCGGTTTTGAAACATGGGAAAAATGTGGAGGCAATGCAAGTACACGGACATTGGGTAAACGCAGTAGATATCAACGATGTGGATCATATCGTTCTGCGCTTCGATGTGTCGTACGCTCCTAAATTCCAAGGAACATTTAAACTTCGGCCACGTGAGCGCTCATTCATGGTCTCCTATCCAATGGATGAAGGGCTCTTGGGCAAGAAGAAGGCCAATGTCAATTTGAAACTGACCCATTTTCCAATACTCGGAAATTTTGCGACAACGGGGCATAAATTGCAAGGGAAGACAATGGCAAATTTGGTGATTGCGGAATGGCGCAATATTGAAAACTGGGCGTATGTGGTATTGTCAAGAGTACGAACACTAACAGGCATTTTTCTTTTCGAAGCATTACCGGATAGTATTTCATTTGCACCCGCACCAGAATACTTGTTGATGATGGAACGTCTGCGCAAACATATTGCAGGCACTACACAGGATTACAGATAGCATCGCAAAGCCTTTTGATCAAATAGATTATGAATTACTAATTTATACACAAGTCGGCACTTTATAGGGGTATGAAATTGCTGCAAATCAAATCATTTTGCAAGAATTGCATTTTGATTCATTTATGCGCAAACAAGTTCTACATACACCGTTGCAAGAATTGCATTTTGATTCATTTATGCGCAAACAAGTTCTACATACACCGTTGCAGGTTTGCGCATGCGTTAGCAAAAGGCTTAGTGTTCCCCTTGTGCAGACATGAATGACAGAGACACGACAAACGCAACTATGGTTGGACGTCGTGACGATATGGCTGGACGTCGTGACGACGAAGAGATTTTTATCAGGTACTTTCCAGCATCCTAAATCTTTCGGAAGGCTAAAATACATCCAGGTTATTTCGAGCGTTTTAATTAGAGACGAGGCATATGAGAGAGCCGAAAAGGACCCGGTAATCTGCCAAAGCTCCACCCCAAACCCCATAAACGACGATGGTCTTAC
>Ga0209812_10002638_pt1 | contig 10523 bp, 9 predicted proteins | sample JI71714BDNA_FD_187502 | JGI IMG/M metagenome (GOLD analysis project Ga0209812, IMG submission 187502) | Wastewater effluent complex algal communities from Wisconsin, to seasonally profile nutrient transformation and Carbon sequestration -... | ecosystem: Engineered > WWTP > Effluent > Algae...
CTCCACCAATTGGCAAGCCATAACCATGGTGTGCATCTGGCATTAAAGCTCCTGCAACTGCAACAGGAATTTTTACAGCGGTGTACATTTGATGAAATGCTCCTTGTTCAATATGTTCAGCACCAAAAGTGTTAAAGTGAACACCTGTATTGTTCAATGAAATTTCTGGTTCACTCAACTCTTCTTTTGGTAATAATTTTTCTACAATTGCACCAAGTACAGCATCGTTCTTATATTCAATTGGCGATGCTAATACAGCTTTCATAATTTCAAAAGCCTGTTCTTTTGTATGATGTTTATATTTTTTTTCCATCACATTAATTGCAATAGGAATTACTGGGCTTTCTGGATAACCAATTGCCCTCAGCTCTTTGGCTGTTATTTTTAATTTACTCATTTTTTTTTGTTTTACCACAAGAGGCACAATGCTTTGTGAACCTTGTGGTTAGTTTTTTATTTTTCTTTTTTTGTTACTAGCAACTGAATTTATATTGAACTTCAGTTGCGTCGCAAACACTTTTCTTTGTAATTTTCATTATAGTCTCCATAATTCCTTTTATTAGTAAATACTGTTTACTAATCTTCTTCCTAAAAGCCAAGTACAAAAATCTTCTTTTTTTTAAAAGAGTGGCTCACTCCAAGAGGGTGAACCACTCTAACTAATGCACCATTTTATCGGCACAGCTACTACTTGCAAAAGCATGTGGCTTAGCTTTAAAAGCAAATCCCATTCCCATGATATAACCCATTGCATCTTTCAAAGCATCATTGCTTTTAAAATTTGGATTGGTGTTAATGTCAGCATGAATTTCCATGTCCACATTAAAAGCAATAAACAAATTGCATAAATTGTAAGCCACTTCAATACTCCTACTTACCTCTTCTAACATTCTTTGTTTTACTGCAATTCTTCTGTGTACTATTTCATTGTTAATGTACATGAAGCCTCCCTTTCCTTCTCTTACAAAAACAATTACTGTTGCAAACTCAATTCGTTTACCTTTTACTTGGCTATCGGTACCAATACAAACTTTGATGCTGTGGCCAGCTTCCCTTTCTTTCATCAAAGCCTGCCTTACTTCTTCTTCAATGGGCTGCCTTATTTTTATTCCATTGAGCCGCCGCCATTGATTTTGCTGTTCCATTTTAGTTGGTTTAACAATCACACATAAGCAAGCTCAATGTGACATTAGTTTTCAAAAAATTCCATTAATTCCTCTTTGTTTTTGTACTGGTAAAAATGTTCATACTGATGTTTTACGTCTTGTTTCCATTCTTTGTAACCATAACTACCATCAAGCACTTTGTACAATCTTTTATCATAGTTGTTTCTTTCCAAATAGTCATCAATCTCTGCAATTCTGGCTTCCAATACATTGTCTTTTATCCTTGTTTTGTCAATCAGGTTAGGCATTACTTTCAGCACAAAACGCCAAGGCTCTACAAATAAAAAATACTTTACAATTTGCTTGTTTTTGTTCATTTCCCATAGTTCATAAAAGCATTGCTTTTCTGCATCTGAAAAATTACGTTTATAAAATTCCCTTGCACAAAGGCGTTGCAGATTCTGGATTCTATCCACATAAACCTTTCTTCCATATTTTCTTTTCTTCACCTTAAAATCCTTTCTACTACTGTATTCCACAGTATTTATCTTTTGCAGAATGCCTGCATAAAAAGATGTATTCCTGCTTCTTGCAACATCATCCCTTAACACAAATGTTCTTTTGAAGCCTCGTTGAATGGGAGGTGTTAAAGGCTGCCACCCAAGGTTTCTTTTTTGCTGGTGCAACTGGTTTCTTTCCTTGTTCAGTTGAATTAGTTGCTTGTCAAAATCTTCATACTGCAAACGTGTTTTTTGCCTTGCAGTTCGCAAACGGTAGCTGAGTATTTCAGTACCATATTGCTTGATAAGTTTGTTGTCCATAATTTTTTAGTTTGTTCCGTTCGAAAACTTTGGTGCCATTGCACCATTACATTCCTTTCTTGCATTATGGATTGATTTACTTTTTTCATTTTATATATTTTTAATTGTTTGCACAGGTTGAAGGATTCGAACCTCCATCAACAGTTTTGGAGACTGTTATGTTAGCCATTACAATTAAACCTGCAATTGTGGTGCCCCAAGGAATTGAACCTTGATGTCTGGGATTTCACTCCAGTGCATATATCCATTCTGCCAAAGCACCATAAGAGTTGTACGAAGGACTCGAACCTTCTTCCCTTGATTTGCAATCAAGTACATAAAACCATTTCTGCCAGTACAACTTTTTTGCGGAGAGTGTAAGAATCGAACTTACCTGAGTGTTACCTCAACCTTGGTTTAGCATACCAGTACCTTACCATCTCGGTCAACTCTCCATTTTTTTTGAGGATGAAGAAAGGCTCGAACTTTCAACCATCAGCTTAACAAGCTACCGCTCTACCATTGAGCTATTCATCCTTTTGTTGGCTTGGTGAGACTTGAACTCACAACCTTTCGGGTAAAAGCCGAAAGGTCTTTTCCAATTGAGCTACAAACCATTTTAGTATAGGAGACAGGACTCGAACCTGCAGCCTCCTCGTTCCAGACGAGGTATCCAACCAATTGGAATGCTCCTATATTTTGCTAGGCTTTATTTATTTACCTAGCTCAAACATTTTTCATTGTGAAACATTGGTGTGTATTTGCATACTTGACTTGTAACGTTTTGCTTTCTTGTTCACACTTTTGCTTTGTAATTGGTTTAACAGTTTAATTGTTTTTGTTTCGCCAAAACATTTAATCATTGTTTTGATTAAGAATTTGTTTGATGTTGTCATAATTTATCCTCCTTTTAATTTTCAAATTGTTGTGCCAATTTTATTTGGCATAAAAAAACCCGATCAGTTTTTACACTCGATCGGGTTATACCTCCTTGCTGATACATTATCAGCGAAGCCTTTTATTACACGATCGTATGTTTGAATACTCATTACTATCACTAAATGATTTACTATTTAATGTTACAATATTCCCTTTATTTACAACGGGCTGCAACCACTGTAAACAAAGCATTGTACGCTTATTTGTAAATTGTATTTGCGGTATCTGAGTCATTGTTATTTTACTTTTTAGTTTGCCTTTTGGGCGTTTGCTTTAAGATTCATTTTACTTCTAATTACACAAATTGTTCTAAAAAAAATTCTTTTCCAATAAAAAAGCCCTGCATTTTATGCTGGGCTTTTAGTATGTTGAATTTAGTTTTTTAGTAACCTAACTTTCAGCATTACATGCCCTGCAAACTGTGTAGTCCATACTAGGATTAAACCAGTTTTTAGATTCGATATGTAATGTTATTAGTTGCATGTATTTTATTTTTTGCTAGTGCAAAGTTGTATAGAAATATTTAATACAACCAAAATATTTTTTTAAAATATCTTTGCAACAAAATTTTACATTCTTTAAAACCCTTTGCACACAAGGCTTTCAGAAGAATTATTTTTTTTAAAATTTACTACTTATACAAGTACATTTTAAACCATTAATAATTATTTTCTTACTCGGTACATAAAAAAAGAAGAACATATTTGTTGAAAAATGAACTAAACCTTGAAGGGTGCGACGCCGAGAACGTTGATTAAAAAGTTACAGCTTGGTACAAAAAAATGGCTTGTACAAATCTACATTTTGAGAGTGAAAACATGCTTAAATTTGTGTTTCAAAAAAACTATTGTTATGCAAGTATGGAAAGATTATCAAGAGCAACATAAAGATCGTTTTTTAAACGAACTGCTAGACTTACTGCGTATTCCAAGTGTGAGTGCAAGAACTGAACATAAAGATGATATGGCTAAATGTGCCCAAGTTGTGCAACAACGTATGTTAGAAGCTGGTGCAGACAAGGCTGAAATTTATGCAACCGAAGGCCACCCAATTGTATATGGCGAAAAAATAATTGACCCAACGAAACCAACTGTTTTAGTGTATGGGCATTATGATGTGCAACCACCAGACCCAATTGAATTGTGGCACAGTGGCCCTTTTGAACCAGTAATAAAAGACGGTAAAATATTTGCCCGTGGTGCATGTGATGATAAAGGACAATTTTACATGCATGTGAAAGCATTGGAAACAATGGTTAAAACAAATACATTACCTGTTAACGTGAAATTTTTAATTGAAGGGGAAGAAGAAATTGGTAGTAAACATTTAGGCGATTTTTTAGCTGCACAAAAAGAATTATTGAAGGCTGATGTAATTTTAATTAGTGATACATCAATGCTTAGCATGGAAAACCCAAGCATTGATGTTGGTGTTAGAGGATTAACTTATATTGAAGTAGAAGTTACAGGACCAAATCGTGATTTACATAGTGGTGTTTATGGTGGTGCAGTTGCCAACCCAATTACCATATTAGCACAAATGATTGCTACTTTGCATGATGAGAATAATCATGTTACCATTCCAGGATTTTATGATGATGTTGTAGAAAGTACTGCTGCCGAAAGAGCTGAAATGGCCAAAGCTCCTTACAGTGAAAATGACTATAAAGCTGATTTAGGTGTAACAGAACTTTGGGGTGAAAAAGGTTATACAACCAATGAAAGAACTGGTATACGACCTACATTAGAGGTTAATGGAATGTGGGGTGGTTATACTGGAGAAGGTGCTAAAACAGTACTTCCTAGCAAGGCTTTTGCAAAAATTAGTTGTAGGTTAGTGCCAAAGCAAACAACTGCTAAAACCGAAAAATTATTGATTGATCATTTAGTAAAAATTGCTCCAAAAAATATTGAGTTTAAAGCAAGTGTACATCATGGTGGAGATCCTTATATGACACCAGTTGATAGCATAGAATATAAAGCTGCTGCTAAAGCAATTGAAGCAAGTTTTGGTAAAGCTCCAATACCTGTTCGTGGTGGTGGAAGTATCCCTATTACTGCATTGTTTGAAAGTGTACTAGGTTTAAAAACTGTATTTATGGGCTTTGGACTAGATAGCGATAATTTACATAGTCCGAATGAAAAATATGACTTGTTTAATTATTACAAAGGCATAGAAACTATTCCATATTTTCATAAGTTTTATGATGAAATGAAAAAATAAGTTGCAACTTACCAATAATAAAAAAACCAATGACTTGCGTCATTGGTTTTTTTATTTAAAATATTTTCATCTAATTTCTTTTTAACGCTTTTGCATACACTTCTAACACTCTCTTTCTTGCATCTTCATGTTTTACAATTGGTTTTGCATAATTGAAACCTTCATACTCTGGCACCCATTTACGTATGTATTGTAATTGTTTATCGAATTTTTCTGTTTGCAATGTTGGATTGAATACTCTAAAGTATGGAGCAGCATCGCAACCACTACTTGCAGCCCATTGCCAACCTCCATTGTTTGCAGCAAAATCATAATCGAGTAGTTTTTTAGCAAAATAAGCTTCGCCCCAACGCCAATCAATTAGTAAATGCTTAATTAAAAAACTTGCAGTAATCATACGTACTCTATTGTGCATAAATCCTGTGGCATTTAATTCCCTCATACCTGCATCTACAATTGGATAACCTGTTTGTCCGTTGCACCAATACTCAAATTCAGTTTCATTGTTTCTCCATTCAATTAAATCGTATTCTTTTTTAAATGCCAACCCTTTTTGAACATGAGGAAAATGATGAATAATCATGTGATAAAAATCTCTCCAAATTAATTCATTCAAATACGTTTCATTTAGTTGCATGGCTTTTTTTGCAGCTTCTCGAATGCTGATTGTGCCAAAACGAAAATGAACACCCAATTGTGTTGTACCATTAATTGCAGGAAAATTTCTTTGTGTAGAATAGTTACTGACAATATCTTCATTTAGTTCTTTCTTTGGAAAATTTGAACTTGCGTCATCTTTTGATACTGTATGTTGAAACCCCATTGATTCTAAAGAAAGAATTGGTTGTAGAGTTTGTTGATAAAAATTGTTAAAATATTTTTCAGTTGGATAAGCTTTGAGATGAAAAGGTTTTAATGCAGCTTTCCACTTACGACTGTATGGTGTAAAAATGGTGTAAGGCAAGCCATCATCTTTTGTTACTTCACTTTTTTCGAAAATTACTTGGTCTTTAAAGGTTTTTAAATTTGCTCCATTGTTGTTGAGCAATTGTTCAATTGCTGAATCTCTTTCTAAAGCATACAATTCATAATCATGATTGGTAAATACGGTTTCAATAGTGTATTTTTTAAGTAGTGTTTTAAACACCTCTAAAGGATAACCATAATGCACTTCTAAATTACTGTTTATTGCTGCCAACTGTTGTTGCATTGCATGTAAAGCATCGTGAATAAAAGCAACACGTTTATCCTCTTTATCTTCTAATTGATCTAAAATTTGTTGATCAAAAATGAAGATGGGCAATACGCAATTGTTGCTTTTTAAAGCATGGTACAAAGCTGCATTGTCATTTAAACGCAAATCTCTTCTAAACCAAATTATATTAATACGTGGCTGCATGCTGTAGATAACATTTATACTTTAAAATTGTTGAATAAGAAAGCCAAAAAAATATACCTTATTGCCACAATTTTTTAATGAATTGGTTGTGTAGCAATCCACTTAATTGCATGGTATAATTGGTATTACCACATTGCTTTACCCATTTTATACCATAAATGGAATTGGTTAAAAATACCTCTTGTGCCAAATGCAAATCTTCTGTAGTTAATAGAGTTTCTTCAAAAGGAATATTTTCGTTTTTTAGACATTGCAATAAATAATTTTTCATAATACCATTTACGCCACCTTCTGTAAAAGTTGGTGTTTTAACAATACCATTTTGTACAATAAAAATATTGGCAATAGTAGCATCAGCAATTCTATTAAAAGGGTTTAACAATAGTGCATCATTTAAGTGATTTTTTTTTGCCCATAAGGCAGCCATTAAATATGGCAAATAGTTGTTGCTTTTAATGTGTGAATAGCTATCAAAAGTTTTTTTTGCATCTTTAAAAACATCAATCACTAAACCATTTTCATTGAGTTGATTATTAGCAGAATTCAAATCCCATGTTTGTATAATATAATTAGGGAAATGATTTTCAGCATCGTACAAACCACCATTCCCTCTAAACAAAGTAAGCCTTATACGTGCCAATTGTTGATGTTGATTTTTTTGCAATAATTCATTGATTTGATTGTGCAAATAAGCAGGCGTTAAATAATTAATTTTATCAAATTGTAACAATTCTAACGCTTGAAAAAAACGTTCAAAATGTTCTGTTGAATGAATTATTTTTCCTTTAACAGCTTTCATGGTTTCAAAACACCCGTCACCATATCTAAAGCTTCTATTGTTGGCTTCAATTATGGGTTTATTGGCATTTAAAATAGTTCCGTTAAAATTTAGTTTCGGCTGTTGCATACTTTAGTTTTAAATAAATACTGTACAAAATAAATAGTGTACATTGCTTTTACAAAGCAACAATAATTATATGGAAACCAATCAAGAACATAAAATAAATAAATATCTATTTCTTGGCATTATTGGCATTTTTGCTATTGCATTATTGTACAGTTTGCTTGAATTTTTTACAGCTTTTTTAGGAGCTATTATGTTTTATGTATTGAGTAAACCTTTGATGGAATATTTAATTAAAAAAAGGAATTGGAAAAAATCGTTTGCAGCAAGTTGTATTATTCTACTTTCATTTTTCATTATAATAATACCCATGGTTTTTGTTGGAAGTTTATTATATGGGGAGGCGGCTAAATTGGCTACTAATCCAGATACAATTTTACAACCGATAAAAGAGTTAAATGCTGGTTTACAAGGAAAATTTAATATCAATGTTTTATCTGGCGAAACATTAACCAGTATTCAAGATTTTACAACAAAATCTGTTTCAACAATTTTAAATGGCAGCTTAAATTTCTTTAGCAGCTTTATTATGCTATATTTTTTCTTGTATTTTTTATTGGTGAACATTAATCGTTTAGAAGCTGCCATAGTTTTTTACTTACCCTTTAAAAGAACGATGGTTGAATTGTTTGGAAAAGAATTGGTTGCACAAACCATTAGCAATTCAATTGGCATTCCGTTAATTGGTGTAATACATGGCATATTGGCTTATATAGCTTACATAATTGTTGGTTTGCCAGAAGCTGGATTTTGGGCATTACTTACTGGTTTTGCATCGGTTATACCAATTGTAGGCACTGGATTAATATGGATACCAGCTACAATATATTTATTTGTAATAAAGGAAAATGGTCATGGTATTTTTTTATTGGCTTGGGGACTTATTGTTATTGGACTGAGCGATAATTTAATACGTTTTACACTGGCAAAAAAAATGGCCGACGTACATCCTGTTGTTACAGTTTTAGGATTAATTATGGGCTTAAAATATTTTGGAATTACCGGCTTAATTTTTGGTCCTTTAATTATTTCGTACTTTATAATTTTATTGAAAATTTATTATACAGAATATCAAAAGCCGGCTTCTGAAAAAAAGAAATTAAAGAAAACACTGAATAGCAATTACTTTAATTTTTCTATTACCAATAAAAGAAAGAAAGCATAATTTTTATTGAGAAGAATTTTTTTGCTGATAAATTTTTTCAATAATTTCTACCGTCTTCATACCTTCAAATGCACTGGTACTAATGGTTGCAGTATTGTTTAAAACGGCCACAACATTTTCGTAAATTTTATTGTGATTGCTCATGCTGCCTTTATATGCACCATAATTGTTGGCTTTATTTCCTTTGGGCAGTTCACCAAAAGAAAAGTTTTTTACATGTGCATATTCCAATGTGTTTAAATATTCGCCACCAATTTTTATACTGCCATGTTCACCAAAAATTGTTAATGAGCCTTCCATATTTTTCTCATAACTATTGACTGTATAATTGATGTTCCCAATAGCTCCACTTTCTAGCATTAAATTAATAATACCCGTGTCTTCAAACTCAATACAATTTTGATGAGCAAAGTTTTTTGTGAATACTTGAGCTTGTTTTACATCGCCCAACATCCAATACAACAAATCTATAAAATGGCTAAATTGAGTAAACAATGTACCTCCGTCAAGTGCTTTTGTTCCACGCCAACCATCTTTGTAATATTGTTCATCTCTGTTCCAAAAACAATTGAGCTGAAAGCTAAATATTTTGCCTAAAACTCCATTATCAATTGCAGATTTTACAGCAACTACAGGTGGATTGAATCTGTTTTGTTTTACAATAAATAAATGCTTGTTCACATTTTTTGAAGCCGCAATCATTGCCATACAATCTACTGTAGAAATGGCCATTGGTTTTTCGCAAACAACATGGCAGCCTGCGTGCAATGCTTTTATTGTGTGTTGTGCATGTAACCCATTGGGTGTACAAATTGCAACAACATCAATAGCTGTATTTTCTTGTAACAATCCATCAATAGACGAATACGGATTTGCATTGTATTGTTTGGCTAAATCAATTGCCTTTGTTTCAACAATATCGCAAACAGCTACAAGCTTGCCAATATTGTGAATATGCTGAGCATGACGTTGGGCAATTCGTCCACAACCTATTATAGCAAAATGTAATTCTTTGTTCATGTTAAATATATAATGCTATAGAAAAAGTGTTTCTGCTTTTATAATACTTTCGGGTTTACCAACATCCAATAATTTGGTATTGGTATGATCGTAACATTCAATAGTATTTTCAGTTGCTAAACTTAAATATACATCCACCATAGAAAACTTTCCATCTTGTTTCATTGCAGAAAAAATTTCTGAACCAATGACATGAATTCCACTGAATGCTTTTTCGAATAACAATTCATCTTTCAGTACAATTTTTTCATCCCCAGTATTTTTATTTCTCCAACCACACAAACGATTGTTTGAATTGAACAAAAAATATCTTGATGTTGTTCTTTCTGTAACAGCCAATGTTGCAAATGCTTTTTTTTGTTGATGCTGGGCAATCATATCACCTAAATTCATATCAGTTAGCATGTCAACATTCATTACAACAAAATCTTTTTCTCCTTCAAAAAACCATGCTGCTTTTTTTAGCCCTCCACCAGTTTCTAAAACTACATCTGTTTCATCGCTAATTGTAATATTTGATCCCCAACCATTGTTTATTTCAATGGCATCTATAATTTGATTGGCAAAATGATGCACATTTACTATTACATTTTTAATACCAACCAATTGTAAATATTCAATATTGCGTTGCAATAAACTTTTGCCATTCACAATTGCTAAAGCTTTAGGATGATGATCTGTCCAAGGTTTTAACCTAGTACCTAAGCCTGCTGCAAAAATCATTGCTTTCATACTCCTAGCTCCTCCCCTAACCCCTGAAGGGGGATTATATTCTTCATTTAATTGCATGATTATTCTTTTAAAAACTAATGACTAAAAACTGAAAAACTAAAAATAAACCCGCTAGTACGGTTCAGACGGACTTTGTCGTTCCGACCCAAACTACAAACCATATAACTCCAAACTAAATAACTACAACACTTTTCTCCAATTTGCTTCATTGGTATGGTTTAATTCAACTTTTAGT
>Ga0209812_10002639_pt1 | contig 10522 bp, 10 predicted proteins | sample JI71714BDNA_FD_187502 | JGI IMG/M metagenome (GOLD analysis project Ga0209812, IMG submission 187502) | Wastewater effluent complex algal communities from Wisconsin, to seasonally profile nutrient transformation and Carbon sequestration -... | ecosystem: Engineered > WWTP > Effluent > Algae...
CCCTCACCTTCTTGCTGCGCCATTGCGGCGGGGGGGCGAGCAGCCAGTAGGCGCGGGTGCCGGGCTCGGGCTCGGTCAGGGCGGTGAGGTGGCCTTGGGCGATGGCGCGCTCGGCCAGCGCGAGGGGGAGGATCGTGCGCCCCATCCCCGCCAGCGCCGAGGCGAGCGCCTGTCCGGGCGATCCGGCGCGGATGCAGGGGTTCACGCCATCGGGCAGCGGCATTCCCGGCCAGTCGATCCACGCATCGCGGCAATCCGGCGCGGCGACAGTGACGCGCATGGCGGGGGCGAGCTGGACGCCCTGCAACTCGCCCGGCCCGTCGACCAGCCGGATCGCGAGATCGAGGTTCGCCTCGGTGAAATCGGCCTGTTCGTCGGGGGAAAGGATGTATTGCACGCCGGGGGTGCCGGCCTGGAAGGTCGCCAGCCGGGGGGCCAGCCACTCGGCGTAGAATTCGCGCGGGACGGCAATGGTGTAGCGGTCGGAGGCCTGGCCGGCCTGCATCGCGGCGACGCTTTCCTCGAACCTGAGGAAGCCTTCGCGCAAGGGATCGAGCCCTGCCTCGCCCTCGGGCGTGAGTTCGAGGCCCTTGGAGGTGCGGCGGAACAGGACGACGCCGAGCACGTCTTCGAGCGCGCGGATCTGCTGGCCGACGGCGGCAGGGGTGACGGCGAGTTCGTCAGCCGCGCGGGTGAACGACAGGTGCCGCGCGGCGGCATCGAACACGCGCAAGGCGTTGAGGGGCAAGTGGGTGCGCTTCACGAGGATGCGATTAAGCGCGCTCGGCCCGCGCCGCAAGGCTTAGCGGGGGCTGCGGCCCTCGGCCGTCTCGGGCGCGGCGAGCGGGAAGAACGGGATGCGCACTTCGGCCGGCGTGCCATCGGCGCGCTCGAAGGTGTAGAACCCCTCCATCGAGCCGAACGGGGTCGTCAGCGGGCAGCCCGAGACATAGTCATGGCTCTGCCCGGGGCTGAGCAAGGGCTGTTCGCCCACCACGCCTTCGCCATCGACATGGTTCACCATCCCGCGCCCGTCGGTGATGCGCCAGTGGCGGGTGCGCAGGCGCATGGCTTCGTGCGAGGCGTTCTCGATGCGGATGTGATAGACCCAGAACCACTTGCCCGCCTCCGGATGCGACTGCTCCGGCAGGTAATTGACGGCGACGCGGACGGTCATTCCATCGGTGGTGGCGGCGTGCTGGAAGAATTCTTTCATAACGCCTCTCAAGTTAGCGATTTGTCGCCGGGTCACAAGAGGGGCAACGCAGCTAATCACAGGTGTATCCCGGCGGGCGTCGGATTCTCGCGCAGAAGGGCAGGCTGTTGCAGCCGGGCCGTTGGCGGCATAGGCTGAGGCGATGCGCCGCGCTTTGCCGATCCTGCCACAGATGACCCGCCGCTCAGTGCTGGCGGGCCTTGGTGCGGGCATGGCGGCAGGATGCGCGCCGCGGTTTGTCGCTCCGGCTCCTGCTGGCCTGGTGATGCCGGTCGATTCTGCGGCGACGGCGCGGCCCGATCTGGTCGATCTGGCCCGCTTCGATCCACGCCTCAGGCTCGATATCCGCTATGCGACGCCTGCCAATTTCATGGGCCGCACCCTCTATCCCATCGCCCGAGCCGTGGCCCAGCGGCCTGTAGCCGAGGCTCTGGCGAAAGTGCAGACCCGCGCCGAGGCCGCAGGATATGGCCTGCTGATTTTCGATGCCTATCGCCCCTGGCGGATCACCCGGATGATGTGGGAGGAAACCGCGCCCGACAGGCGCGAATTCGTCGCCGACCCGCGCACCGGATCGCGCCACAATCGCGGCTGTTCGATCGACCTCAGCCTGCACCGTGATGGCGTGGAAGTCACCATGCCGAGCCCCTATGACGATTTCACCCCCGCCGCCTATCGCAGCAACACCGCCGCTCCGGCAGAGGCGCTGGCGGCCAGCCGGATGCTCGAAGGCTGGATGGTGGCCGAAGGGTTTGCCCCGCTGGACAATGAATGGTGGCATTACGATTGGGCCGACTGGCGGCGCTATCCGATCATGGATGTGCCGTTGGAAAACGTCACCGCCGGTTGATCCAAGCCTATTCGCCTGCCGCTGCAAGCCGGTCCGCCGGATTATGCGAGGCGAGGAAGCTATCGAGCGCCTGCAGCCAACGCTGCTGGCTTGCGGTGAAGAAGAAGCTGTGGCCCTCTCCCGGGATTACCAGCGTCGCCAGGGGCGCGCCGCTTTTGCTGGCGGCCTTTGCCATTGCCTGAAACTGGTCAATGGGGACGTTGTCATCGATCACGCCATGCGCCAGCAACACCGGCCGGTTGAGACGCTCGGCCATGCGCAACGGCGAGACGTCCTTCAGAGCCAACCCGTCGTCGCCCTTCACCCGCGCCGTCCAGCGCTTGCCCGCATTGCGGGTCAATACGGTCCGGTCATAGCGCAGCATCCGGTCCCAATCGGTCACCCCGGCCCAGCTTGCCGCGCAGGTATAACGCTCTGGATTGCGCAGCACCGCCCATAGCGCGGCATAGCCGCCATAGGAGGCGCCCACCACGCACACCCGCGCAGGATCGGCGATCCCCTCCCCAACGGCCCAGTCCATCGCATCGTCGAGATCGTTCTGCATCCCGCGCCCGACCTCGCCGATGCCGAGGTCATAGAAGGCATTGCCATAGCCGCCCGAGCCACGGAAATTGGGCTGCAACACCGCGTAGCCGCGATTGGCGAGGAACTGCACCTCGTCGTCATAACGCAGCGAATCACGGATACCGAAGGGGCCGCCATGGGGCAGGATGATCAGCGGCAGGCCCTTGGCCGCGCGCCCTTTGGGCAAGGTCAGGTAGGCGCGGATCGCGGTGCCATCGCGCGCGGTGTAAGTAATCGGCAGCGGTCTGGCGAGCGCATCGGGAGCGAGCGCGGGGCGAGCGCGCATGACCTCTCTCAACGCCTGCGTTTCGGCGTCGTAGAAATAGAGCACGCCCGGATCGGCTTCGCTACCAGCGCGCACCAGCAGCCGCGCGCCATCATCGGAGCGGGCGGTGATCCACATATCTTCGGTCTTGATCAGCGCCCGCAACTCTTCGTGGCTGGCACGGTAAGCGTCATCGAACCACACCACCTGCTCGCGGTCATCGGTGTAGAAGGCTGCGAGCGGCTTGCCATCCCTGATCCAGACGCTGTCGATGTCCCTTTCGGGATGTTCGTAAACCGTCTCGACGATTTCGCGGGTCAGGTAATCGAATACCCTGAGACCGACGCGGCCGTTTTCGCCTTCATCCAGCACATAGCCCCGGCCCGTGCCGCTGATGATCGCCAGCGCATCGAAATAGCCTTCCTCGTCGCCGGGCTTGACGCGCGCGATCGGTTTGAAAGGTTCAGCCTCGCTGCCGCGATACTGGATCTGCCATGCGCCCTGCCGCCAGCCCATGCCGACGCGGACGGTCCCGGCGTCATCGGCGATCCATTCGGTGATACCGGAGCGAGGTTCCAGCACTCTTGTCACAGCGCCACCGGGCTTCAATTCGTAGCGGAACACGCTCGGCTCGGAGAGGCGCCCGTCGCCGCGATGGGCAATCAGCGCGAAGCTGCCGTCAGGCGCCACGTGGAGCACCTGTCCGCCATTGTAGCCGCTGGCGTTTTCGACCAGAAATTCGGCCTTGCCCTCGCGCGGGCGGGCCAACATCAGCCGGTTCATCGGCAGGACAAAACCGCCGACGGTGAGAACCCTCGCATAGGTATTGATGAGCATCCGGTCGGGGCTGATCCAGCGGGTCCAGGCGACATTGGTGCCGTCCTGAAACAGGATCGAATTGATCCGCTCGCCGGTCTGTGGGTCGATGACGACGAGCCGTGTGCGCCCCATGGTGAGCGGCTGCAGGAAGGACAAGGCGGAGCCATCGGGCGACAGCGCTTCGTTGCGAAAGGCGTTGCGTTCGGCAAAAACCGCCGCCGGGATCAGGTCGGGCCGCTGGGCACCAGGCGCGATTGCGAGATCGGCGAGGCGGGTGATGGAAGGAGCCGTTGCGGGGGACGGCGGCGCGTCCTGCGCCCAGGCAGGGGCGATCACCATTGCCAGCGCGGCCAAGCTTGCCACCAGTCGGGTCCACCCGAACATAACGCTTTTCCCCGAATCATTCACCGGCCAAGTGTATGATTTACCCCGCAGAAGGCAACGGATTAGCGCGCTTGCGCGCGTCTTTTGCGGCGCTTATGATCGGGCCATGCTTCCTGTGCGCCTGACTGCTGCCGCGCTCGCCCCTTGCCTGCTTCTGGCGGCTTGCGCCGATGCCGAGGCGTTTGACAAGCTGATCCCCGAACGCAGCTTTACCGCAGCCTCTGCCGCAATGGAGCCGACTGTGCCGGTGGGTTCGCAGGTCATTGCCGAGCGGGTCCAGCTTGGCCAGTTGGCGCGCGGGGATATCGTGCTGGTGCGTTCAGGCAGGGGTGATGTCTATCTGTCGCGCCTGATCGGTATGCCGGGCGATACGGTCGCGCTGGCGGGCGGGCGCGTTATCCTTGGCGGCGTTCCGGCCTTGCAGGAGCCGCTCGGCCCCTACCGCTTGCCTGCGCGTGACGGATTGCCCGAATTTGTGGGGCAACGCCTGCGCGAAACGCTGCCGGGCAGTGCGGACGGCTATATGATCCTCGACCTCAGAACGACGGACGGCGACGATTATGGGCCGGTCGCGCTCGGCCCCGACGAGTATTTCGTGCTGGGCGACAACCGTGACCATGCCGCCGACAGCCGGTTTCCTCCGGAGCGGATGGGCCTTGGGCTGGTAAAGGGCGCGCAGATCGAGCGGCGGGTAACCGCCCCCGCCACCCTGCCCTGACAGATCACGGCGCGCTGGCGGCAGCCGCCGTCACAGCCACCGACACAGGCATCGGATCGGCCGGATTGTGCTTGGCCAGAAAGCCGGTCAGCGCCTCGTACCATTGCTGCTCGTTCTCAGGTTTGGAGAAGCTGTGGCCTTCGTCCTTGATCACCAGCGTCTGCGGGCGGACGGGGGCTTCGCGGGTGGCTTTCTCGAACATGTTGTACTGGCTGAACGGCACGACGATATCCTTGGTGCCATGCGCGAGCAGCAGCGGGCGGTTGAGCTTGGCCGCGTGGCCCATCGGCGAGACGGTTTTCACCTCGGCCACCCCCTGCCCGCGCACCCGGTCACGCCAGCGCTTGAACCCACCGCGGCTGAAGGACTGGCTGTCGTAACGCAGCTGCTTTTCGAGATCGGTGACCCCCGCCCAGCTGGCGGCGCAGCGGTAGCGTTCGGGATTGCGCAGCACCGCCCACATCGCCGCATAGCCGCCGTAGGATCCGCCGACGACACACACCCGCGCCGGGTCAGCGATGCCCTCCTTCACCGCCCAGTCCATCGCATCGTCGAGATCGTCCTGCATCTTGCGCCCGATCTGGCCGGTGCCGAGTTCGAAGAACGCCTCGCCATAGCCGCCCGAGCCGCGGAAATTGGGCTGGAGCACAGCATAGCCGCGGTTAGCGAGCAGCTGGACTTCGTCGTTGTAGGTCAGCTTGTCGCGGATGCCGTAAGGCCCGCCGTGGGGCATGATGATCAGCGGCAGCCCCTTGGCCTCTCGCCCGCGCGGCAGTGTGAGATAGCCGCGGATCACCGCGCCATCGCGGGCGGAATATTGCATCGGCTTGGGGCTGGAGAGGGCATTGAAATCGAGCGCGGGGCGGTATTGCGCCATTTCCTTCAGGATCTTGGCGGCAGGTTCGTACATATAGAGCACGCCGGGGTCGGCCTCGTTTCCGGCATAGACCAGCATCCGCGCACCGTCCTTCGCGCGGCTTGGCACCCAGACCTCGACATCGCCCAGAGCCTTGCGCAGCGCGGCGTGCTGTTTGCGCACGGCCGGATCGAAGTAATGCACCTCGTCGCGGTCGGCGGTGTAATAGGCGGCGTAGGGCTTCCCGTCTTTCAGCGAGACGCTGTCGATGTCCCAATCGGGATGTTCGTAGATCGTTTCGACCATGGTGCGCGTGGCAAAATTGTAGCGGCGCAGGCCCACGCGCCCGGTCTCGCCTTCCGAAAGGACGTAGCCTTCGTCCGATCCGCCGAGGATCTGGACCGCGTCCCAGTATTTGTCGGTGGTCTTCTCGCCTTCCTTGATGCGGGCGACCAGTTTCAGCTCGCCGGTGGCATCGGAGCGGTAGTAGACCTTGAGCTGCCCGTTGCTCCAGCCTGTTCCCATGCGGACCACGCCCTTGTTGTCGGCAGTCCAGTTCCACACCCCTTCGCGCGGCTGCTGGACCGTGGTGACCTTGCCATCCGGAGCCAGTTCGTGGCGCATCACGGACGGGTAATCATAGACCGATTTCTGGATCGTCACGAGGATGTACGATCCATCCTCGGCATAATGGATCACATTATCGCCTTCGACCACATCGGTGCGGCCGAACAGGCGGGTCATCACGCCGGTCGGGACATCGACAAGGATCAGGCGGGTGTATCGCACATCCTCGCCAAAGAACTCGCCTGCGGTCGAGACCGAGAACAGCAGCTTTTCGTCCGTCACCCAGCTGTACCATTCGAACTGGTCCGAAGGGTCGGTGGCAAAGGCGCGGATCAGCTTGCGGGTTTCGATGTCGGCAATGATGAACTGCGTTTCGCCGTCCTTGCGGCGGAGGTATGAAAACCTGGTGCCATCCGGCGAAAGCTTGCCATCGGTGAAGGCCGAGCGCCCGGCAAAATCCTTGATCGAAATCTGCGGCGGCGGCGCTTCAAGCGGGGTTTGGGTTTGAGCGGGCGGAGGCACAGGCGCGGTGTCCTGCGCGGCTGCGGCAATGCCGGATACAAGTGTCAGGCCAGCCGCTATCGCCAACCCCGTTCGAACACACCTATGCACGCGCCCCTGATCCCCGTTACTGCCCTGATTCGCCAAGCCTATGTTTTGGCGCGCCAATGGCAAGCGGTTTGCGATGGTTCGCAGCTATGCAGGTCTTAGCCTTTTGCCAGCAGTTCCTCGATCTGGCCGAGGCGTTCCTTGCCGAAGAACATCTCGCCTTCCCCTTTCGGACCAACGAACATCGTCGGAATGCCGAAGGCGCCGCGCGCCACGGCGGCATCAGTGTTGGCGACAAGGCCCTGCTTGACCGCGTCGGTCTGCGCGCGGGCGAACAGATCGGCGGCATCAAAGCCCGCTGCCGCCAGCGCCGCGCCGATGGCTTCGGGCGCAGTGATATCGAGGCCGTCTTCCCAGATCGGGCGCAGCAAGCCGTCAACAAACTGCACACCGCGCCCGTCCTGATCAGCGGCGAACAGCATCCGCTGCAAAGTGATCGAATTGAACGGGAATTGCGGGTGAAGGCGATACTTGCCGAGCCCATGCTTGGTGATGAAGCGGTTCATCTCCAGCATCGCATATTCGTTCTTCCCCTTGACCTCGGCGTCGCGGATCATCGGCGGGGCATTGCCGGTCAGCTTGTGCATCCCGCCGAGGAAGACGGGGATCACGTCCAGCTCCGCCTCATAGCGATCGAGCAATTCGCGCAGCGGCCACCAGATCAGGTAGGCGTTGGGGCTGACGAAATCGAATACGAGTTCAACGCGGTTGTTCATTGATTGATGTCCCTCTCGTGGCAGCTCAGTGACAGCATATCCACGGTCTGAAGCGACCGGCCATAGGCTCCCATGCTGTCGAGCATGAATTCTGTATCGGCATCCTGCAATTTGCAGCGCCGGTCGGCGGCGAATTGTTGCAACCCGGCAAGATCGCCGTTCTTGCGCAGCACCAGCGTCACACCCTGATTGACGCAGCAGCCGATAAAGCCGCCGCGCATCTCTTCGGTGACCACAAGCGCGACGTCATGGCCGAAGAAGCGCAAAGGGCCACGCGGTCGCACCCATGCGTAATAGTCGGCCTCTCCATCCAACTTTTCGCCGGCAAGTCCGGCGTCGCGGAGCGGCACGAAAACGTCGTCGGGGTAAACATATGGCGCATCATCGTCCTCGCCGAGCCCTCGGGCAACGGCGGTGACGGTGTCGGTAAAGGCCTTTTCGGCCGACATGACATCCGCCGGACGGGCAGCCGCAGATCCACCCCAAAGGGTTGCCGCAACCGCCGCGAGGGCGAGGAAAAGGCCCCGCCCTGCTTTCACATTCCCGCCGCGGTGAGCGCCTGGTCCATGTCTTCGGTGAGGTCGGTGATATCTTCCAGCCCGACATTGATCCGCAGCAGGCCTTCGGTCACGCCCATCGCGGCGCGGGCTTCGTCGGTCAGGCCCGCGTGAGTGCTGGAGGCGGGGTGGCACATCAGGCTGCGCGCATCGCCGATATTGTTCGAGATATCGACCAGCTTCAGCGCATCGAGCAGCGCGAAGGCGCGCGCCCGCGTGCCGACGTCCAGCGCGAAGATCGGGCCGGTTGCGTCCATCTGGGCCATAGCCAGATTGTGCTGCGGGTGGCTCGGCAGGCCGGGGTGGAGCAAATGCCCGCCCGCCGCCGTCACCCGCGGTTCGAGGAATTCGCCCAGCATCACGGCCTGTTCGGACTGCTTGAAGGCGCGCAGGGGCAGCGTCTCCAGCCCCTTCAGCACCACCCATGCGTTGAACGCCGAGAGCGTCGGCCCGGTGTTGCGCTGGAACGGCATCAGCACCTCGTCGATCCACTGCTTGCTGGCACAGATCGCCCCCGCCAGCACGCGGCCCTGCCCGTCCATCAGCTTGGTCGCGGAATAGGCGACCACATCCGCGCCGAAATCCATCGGCCGCTGCAACACCGGCGAGGCAAAGGCATTGTCGACCACGGTGGTGATCCCGTGCGCTTTCGCCAACCCGCAGACATAGGCCAGATCGACGATATCAAGCGTCGGGTTGGCGGGCGTTTCGAAGAAGAACACCTTGGTGTTGGGCCGGATCGCAGGCTCCCACGCGGCGTTGTCGGCGCTGTCGATCACAGTCGTCTCGATGCCGAACTTCGGCAGCAGGGTATCGACAAGCCAGCGGCACGATCCGAACGCGGCGCGCGCGGCGACCACGTGGTCGCCTGCCGAAAGCTGGCACAGCAACGCGGCTGTCATGGCGGCCATGCCGGTCGCCTGCGTGCGGCACGCCTCGGCCCCTTCCATCAGCGCGATGCGTTCTTCCAGCATCGCCACTGTGGGGTTCTGAAGCCGCGAATAGGTCATGCCCTGCGCGGTGCCGGCAAACCTGTCAGCGACGGTTTGCGCGTCATCGTAGGTGTAGCCCGAAGTGAGGAACAGCGCCTCGCTGGTCTCCCCGTGTTCGCTGCGCCAGGTGCCGCCGCGCAATGCGCGGGTTGCGGGGCGCCAGTTTGCCGTGGCGGCGCGGTCCATGCCGGTGGTCTTCTTCATGGGGCGGGTCTCTAGGACGGCAAAAGCCCGCCCGCAAGCAGGCCTTGGCTTGCGGTATCACCGTGGCCGACGGCGGTGAGCATCGCTGTCCCCTCGATCACGGTCATCAGATATCGCGCGCCGCCTGCGGGATCGGGATCACCTTCGGGCATCTGCCCCTCCAGCCAGCCGAGCAGCTGCGCCATCATCGCCTGCGCGGCGAGCTGGTACCCGGGCAGGTCGCGCGCGGCGCCAGCCACAATCTCCCACCACAGCCGCATAAAGGGCTGCATCGCGGGCGCATCGCCATGGGCGAGGATCCGGGCGACCACATCGGCGCGGGTCGCCGCGCGCTCGCTCCCCATCGCGGCATCAAGCGCGGCGGCATAGACCTTGGCGATATGGCCGAGCAGATCGACGATCAGCGCTTCCTTGGTGCCGAAATGGTAGATCAGCATCCGGTCCGACGTGCCAGCCGCCTTGGCGAGCGGCCTGAGACTCGCCCCGCCCAGCCCATGGGCCAGCACATGCGCGGTCAGCAGCGGCAACAGGCTGTCCTTTGTCATCGGGGGCTTTTTTGGGGCATCGGCCATGTCCGGCTTGTAGCGACGGGAGGGGCTTGCTACAAGCGCACGTAGCAGTCGCTACATATCAGGAGGATCGCGCATATGCCAACCGAACTCACCCCCTTTATCGCGCTCGCCGGGGGCGGGCTGGTGTTTACCGTGGCGGCGGTGCTGGCCATGTTTCTGCGGCCGCTAGCGCCGGGCAATGCCGTGCTGGCAGGCGCATTGGCGGCAGGATTTGCGGCGTTCAGCGCTGTGACCATCGCCACCGAAGGCGTGTTTCCGGTCGTGCTCAATCACACCAGCAACCTGTGGGGCGTGCAGGTGTGGTGGGATCTGCTGTTCTCGCTGTCGATCGCCTATTTCCTGATCCTCCCGCGCGCCAAGGCGCAGGGGATGAACCTTGCGGCGTGGACCCTGTTCATTCTGGCGACTGCGAGCATCGGCTTGCTGGCGATGTGTTCGCGGCTGTTCTGGCTGGAGGGGCAGTCAGCCACACGCTCAGCCTAATCCCCCCTTGCCCCCGGGCATATCCCTGCCTAATCGCGCCCCATGGCCGAGGCGCAAGCGTCCCTCTCTCCCGCTGCCCACCCGCCGCTGCGCCCGCGTGATCCGCTGGCGTGGTGTGCGGCGCTGACCGGGCTGTTCGCTCTGCTCACC
>Ga0209812_10002642_pt1 | contig 10519 bp, 8 predicted proteins | sample JI71714BDNA_FD_187502 | JGI IMG/M metagenome (GOLD analysis project Ga0209812, IMG submission 187502) | Wastewater effluent complex algal communities from Wisconsin, to seasonally profile nutrient transformation and Carbon sequestration -... | ecosystem: Engineered > WWTP > Effluent > Algae...
TACACGCGCCGGGCTGCAGCCGTAGAGCCATTTGCCAACGCGCATGGCAGTATGTGGGGCGCGTTATGCTGGTTGTTGCCGGTCGCATTATTGCAACCGCCACTGGCAACACCGACGCTTTGGCAGGGCGGCGCGCTATTGTTACTCGGTGTGCTATGCACAGGCGTTGCATATTTATTGTATTTTGCTCTGGTGCGTGACATCGGGGCGACGCCTACGCTGACGGTGACGTTCTTAATTCCGGTATTTGGTGTGAGTTGGGGGGCTTTGTTTCTGGATGAAGCCGTCGGCTGGCATACCTTGTTCGGTGCAGTGGTTGTGCTGGCGGGGACTGCGCTGGTTACCGGGTTTTCATTCGCGAACTTGTGGCCGGAAAAACAGTCTGAAAGTTAAGTGAAGCATGATTCAGAACCCGTTCAGAAATATCGGTTTATAACTGAGTTATCGTAAGAAAAATTGTTTTCTGCCAAACTCGGGCAATTGCGCTGCTGATGCAGCAAGGAGCTTTCAATGTCGTGCCGTGTGCTGTTTTTTTCCGCGATGACTGTTGCTTTGATTGCACAGTTTCCGGCGCTCGCTGCAGATAAACAGTCTGCAGCCAAGGCAACACAACAACTGAGTCAACCTGCGGCAAAATCAGCAGCACAGCCGGCTCCAGCGAAGAAGCAATTTTCGCAGGCCGAACTTGACCAGATGCTGGCCCCGGTTGCGTTATACCCAGATACCGTATTGTCTCACGTGTTAATCGCCGCAACTTATCCACTTGAGATCATTAAGGCTACACGCTGGTTATCGGCTAAGCCTGGCATGACATCCGAACAGGCTTTAAAAGCTGCTGAAAATGAAAGCTGGGACCCGAGCGTGCGCGCCTTAGTCGCTTTCCCGCCTTTACTGACCAAAATGAATAACGAACTAGAATGGACGCAGAAACTAGGCGACGCCTTTCTGATCCAGGAAAAACAGGTCATGGCGACAGTTCAGCGGCTGCGGGAAAAAGCATACACCGCAGGCAACCTGAATAATCAGGAACATATTCGCGTTGAGCGTAAAGAAAAGGTCATCGTGATTGAGCCAGCGCGGCCTGAGGTGATTTATGTTCCTGTATACGACACTCGTGTTGTGTATGGCGACTGGTGGTGGCGTTCGTACCCACCTATCCATTGGCCGTATCCGACAGGCTACCGTCGCCACTCGTCTTTTTATTGGGGCGCGGGTGTGCAGGTGGCTCCAAGCTTCTACTTTTCAACTTTTTACTGGCCGCGTAGCGAAATCGTCGTGATCCACCATCATCACTATCGACCAAGTCGTTATTACCGAAGCCATGATATCGTCGTGCACGAGGAACGTAGACATTGGCGCCATAATCCACAACATCGTCACGGCGTGGTTTACCAAGCTGGTTATGAACCTCCGGTTCGAGAAACTAGGGGCGAAACATGGCGCTATGAAGATCAAGATGAGCGTCGCCGCTGGGCTGCGGAAAAACGTCAGGACAATAATGTGGCGATGCCAGGCGATCAACAAATTATTGACCAGCCAGATCCGGACCGCGACAATCTACGCCGCCAGCAGCAAGAGCGGGAGCAAGTGTTCGCGCAGCCGGTCAACGAATTAGACCCGCAGACCGGCCCGATCACCGTCACGCCGGACCAAGGCGATACTCAGACGCCGATACAACCAGTCGCTGAAACTATCGGTGGTAAAACCGATGTGATTGAGCAACCGGTGTTTGAACAGCCGGTGCATGAAAATCCGGTAACGGATATGCCGGCGCCGGTCGATCAAGTGATCAGCCCAGAACCGGTTCAACCATTACCTGAGCCGGTGTATCAGCAGCCTGAACCGGTGTATCAGCAACCTGAACCGGTGTATCAGCAACCTGAACCGGTGTATCAGCAACCTGAGCCGGTGTATCAGCAGCCTGAGCCGGTGTATCAGCAGCCTGAGCCGGTGTATCAGCAGCCTGAGCCGGTGTATCAGCAGCCTGAGCCGGTGTATCAGCAACCGGAACCGGTGTATCAGCAGCCTGAACCGGTGTTTCAGCAGCCTGAGCCGGTGTTTCAGCAACCTGAGCCGGTGTTTCAGCAACCTGAGCCTGTTAGCCAGCCGGTCATAGACCAAAGCGGGATCCAATAGTGTTTCATGGGCAGCCGCCAGGCTGCCCTCGTCAATCGAACAGAGAGCGAATTATGCAGTTATATGGTTCTACTTCGTCACCTTATGTACGTCGACTGCGCTTGTTATTGGCCGACACCCCGCATGAATTTATCAGTCTTAATATTTTCGAATCGACCGACCGTGAGCGATTAATTGCCCTCAACCCAACCCGTAAAGTGCCAATGCTGGCGGATGGTGATCAGGTCGTATTTGATTCTGGGGTGATTTATCGCTATCTGACGCAAAAGTTCGCGTTGACCCCGTTGAGTTGGCCACAGGAGAATCTGTTGACCATTATCAATGCTGCGAACGATTCGTTGGTTGAGCTGCTGTTATGTAAGCGCTCAGGTTTTGATGTCCGGGATAACAAATTGTTCTTCAACCTTCAGCATGAACGGGTGCAGGCCACCCTGAAGATTTTGAATAGCAAAGTCGCTGCCGGTGGGTTTAGCCAGTGGGACTATCTGTCGATGAGTTTGTTCTGCCTGGTCGATTGGATCTGTTTTCGCGAACTGGTTGATATGCAGCCGTTTGGTGCCTTATTACAGTTTAAGATTGCTCAGTCTGAACAATCCGGTGTTGCAGAGACTGATCCACGGCTCGGCTGATGCTGCTGCGATAAAAAATGGCTGCAGATGCAGCCATTTTTTATGATTAGCGGTGATTATCCGGCCGTTGTTTAGTCCAGACCGATGAAGCCACCGGTCTGATGAGCCCACAACTGCGCGTAAATCCCGCCTTGTTCGATTAATTCCTGATGGCTCCCTTGTTCAACGATGGCGCCCTGATCCAGAACAATCAACCGGTCCATCGCGGCAATCGTTGATAAGCGATGGGCGATGGCAATGACGGTTTTGCCGGCCATTAATCGGTTCAGGCTTTGCTGGATCGCCGCTTCAACCTCCGAATCAAGCGCTGATGTTGCCTCGTCTAAAATCAAGATTGGCGCGTTCTTCAACAGGACCCGCGCGATAGCGATACGCTGGCGCTGACCACCGGATAACTTGACGCCACGCTCGCCCACTTGGGCATCCAGACCGCGATTTCCATAAGGATCGCTCAGCTCACTGATAAACTGTTCAGCCTCTGCAGCATACACGGCTGCTAAGAGTTCTGCTTCAGTGGCGTCAGGTTTGCCATAGAGGATGTTTTCCCGCACCGTGCGATGCAGTAAGGAGGTGTCTTGCGTCACCATAGCGATTTGCGCGCGCAGGCTTTCCTGTTTGACGCCACGGATGTCTTGCCCATCAATGCGGATATGGCCGGTTTCAAGGTCGTAAAAGCGTAAAAGCAGATTCACTAAAGTTGATTTGCCAGCACCGCTGCGCCCAACCAGGCCAACTTTTTCACCCGGTTTGATCTGTAAATCAAGCTTTTGCAACACATGGCGGCCTTGGCTGGCATACTGAAAACTGACTTGATCAAAATGGATTGAACCACCCTGAACTTCCAATGGGGTTGCGCTCGGGCTGTCGAGGACTTGTTGTGGTTGCGCTAGCGTAGTGATGCCATCTGCCACGGTACCGATGTTTTCAAACAAACTGCTGACTTCCCACATGATCCACTGTGACATGCCGTTTAAACGCAGTGACAGACTGACCGCGATAGCAATAGCGCCGACACTGACTGCCTGACCCATCCACAACCAAATCGATAAAGCTCCAATCGAGAAGACCAACATGTAATTCAGCGCTTGCACGCTGAAACTAAGCCACGTGACCAAACGCATTTGTTCGTAAACTGGGTCGAGGAAGCGAGTCATGCTTTCTTTGGCATTGTCTGCTTCGCGGCTGGTATGTGAAAACAGCTTGATTGTATTGATATTGGTGTAGCTGTCGACAATCCGGCCAGTCATGTCGGAACGGGCGTCGGCTTGGCGGCTCGCCACATCTTTTAAACGGGGAATAAAATAGATTTGTAGACAGATATAGCCGGCCAGCCATGCTAAGAGTGGCAACACCAAACGCCAGTCAGCATCAAAGACCAGATACAGCATGGTGCTAAAATACACCAGCACGTAGACCATCACATCGAGTAATTTGGTTGCTGTTTCTCGCACCGCCAGCGCAGTTTGCATGACCTTCGTGGCGATACGGCCGGCAAAATCGTTTTGGTAAAAACTGACACTTTGCTTGAGCAGGTAACGGTGCGCCTGCCAGCGGATCGCCATTGGATAGTTACCCAATAAAGTTTGGTGTAACACAGCTGAATGGATAAGCACCAGCAGCGGCATGCCTATCGCCGTGAGCAATCCCATTTTAATCAGGGTTTCTTTTTCGGTTTGCCATAAAGTGGCCGGGTCTTTCTGTACCAGCCAATCGACGAGTTGCCCCATAAAGCCAAACAAAGCGACTTCAAGCATCGCCAGCAACGCTGTCAGCAACGCCATCACTAACAATGGGATCTCCATCCCCTTGCTGTAATGGCGACAAAAGGCGTAAAGCCCTTGAGGTGGCTGGTCGGGTTCTCCAGCCGGGAAGGGGTTGGTTAGTTTTTCAAAAAACTGCAGCATGGCAGACCTCAAACAGCCTGCTCAAGCACGGCAGGCGTTAATAATGACGAAGAATATCCCGGCTGCAGGCAAGCATCGCCTGAATTTGCGCCTGGTTTACATCTAAATGAGTGACTAAGCGTAAGCGGGATTTCGCCTGGCCAGCCTGTTGATACACACTGCTGGTCAGCCGGATCTGATGTTTGCCTAATTCTGCCACAAAATGCGCTGCAAGCGCAGGGTCTAAATCGCAGAAAATGATATTGGTTTGTGGCGTTTGCAGGGAAAACTGAGTGGTTAAACCGCACTCTGTGACAATTTGCTGCAAGCCAGCGGCCAGTTGACTGGCGTGCTGATGGTCATCCGCCAGACGTCTGACATGATGTTGCATGGCATATAAGCCGGCAGCGGCTAAGCCACCGGCCTGACGCATGCCACCGCCGAGCATCTTGCGCACGCGCCGGGCTCTGGCGATAAAATCGGCACTGCCAAGCAACAAGGAACCAATGGGCGCCCCCAGGCCTTTCGACAGACAGACGGAAATCGAGTCATAACCTTGCACTAACTGCCGGGCGACCTGGTAAGGGTCTGTTGCGGTGTTGGCTGCAATGGCAACCGCAGCATTAAAAATGCGTGCACCGTCGATATGACACTGCAGTTGGTTGGATTTGGCTAAAGCCGCCATTTGCGCCATATAACTGAGACTGAGCACCTGACCACCGGTTGTGTTTTCGATCACCAGCAAGCGGGTGCGGGCAAAGTGGGGGTCATCCGGTTTTATCGCAGCGACAATGTCGCTGGCTAACAGACTGCCGTCGGGTTGATTGGCGATGGGTTGGGGTTGAATAGAGCCCAGTACCGCCATGCCGCCCGCTTCCCAGCGATAGGTGTGCCAGTTCTGACCAACAATGGCTTCGTCGCCACGCTGACAGTGACCCATCAGCGCAATCAAATTGGTCATTGTTCCGCTTGGTGCAAATAGCGCCGCTTCAAAACCCAGCTGCTCTGCAGCGTATTGTTGCAAGGCATTGACCGAGGGGTCATCGCCAAAGACATCGTCACCTAAAGGCGCTGCCGCCATAGCCGCACGCATCGCTTCGGTCGGCTGTGTCACAGTATCTGAGCGAAAATCAATCATAAAAATTCCCTGAGTTTAGTAGTGGTCAGCAGACTGACTTTACCATCATCTGAAAGACCATTCTGCCAGATAGTTGCCTGGCTGCGCATCATGAACCGGGGATCAGAAACCTTCTCCGATCGAAAACGACTCCGGCAGATCGTTGAGGTCACTGACCAGCCAGGTTGGGTCCAGATAGCGTGACAGCCCACCCGGCAGATACCGAATCAGCTGCAATGCCGTCGCTGGTAGCCGGCGGTCGCGTCTGGCAACCAGATACCAGTGACTTTCCAGCGGGAGTCCGCGCACCGGGAGAAGCGCGACGGGCTCGGCCCCGGCCTGCAGGGTATGCGCTGAAATCACGGCTAAACCAAGACCGGACGCGACACTTAACCGAATTGCCTCATTACTTTCGATTTGCATCGTCTTTGACAAGGTTAAGCCCTGACTACTGAGCCAGGTTTCCAGCATCAAGCGCGTCGCGGAGCCCGGCTCGCGGATCAGGAACCGTTCGTTTTTTAAATCCGCCATGGTTAAACCGTTATGTCCTGCTGCCCAATGCCCCGGTGGGGCGATTAACTGCAACGGATTTTTCAGCAATCGTCTGGCAAGCACCTGATTACCGGCCGGAGGGTGACTGAATATAAACAGGTCGTCCTGCTGCTGCTCAAAGCGGTTCAGGATCTGGGCTCTGTTCCCGATGTTCAGCGTTATTTCGATCTGTGGAAACAGCTGCGAGAATTCTGCCAACAACTTCGGCAGAATATATTTTGCGGTCGTAACAATGCCGAGGCTCAGGCTACCACTGTTTCCGGCACGCGCACTGTGCACATATTGTGAGAAGTCAGCAAATCGGCCAAGCACGTCCTGACAGGCACGATACAATTCTGCGCCAATAATTGTGGTGACCAACTGTCCCTGCTGGTTTTCCAGCAAAGGTTCACCTGCCCATTCTGTCAGTTTCTTCAGTTGAATGGACACCGTCGGTTGAGTCAGATGCAACTGCCGGGCAGCTTGCGAAATGCTGCCCTGTTGTACGACAGCCTGAAAAACCTGTAATAGACGAAAGCTTAAATGCCGAACGTTCATAGATAATCATCTATATTTGTGTATTGATACATTTATTATTCATCAATTAGATCTGCATGCACAATAGCCGCCGGTTTTGCATGGAGGAAATTTGATGCCTGATATAGTCATCGCGTTTTTTGCGTTTGGCCTGGTGGCCGGCTTACTAAAGTCAGATTTAAAAGTACCGAATTCAATATACGAAACACTTTCAATCCTGTTGATGTTAGTTCTGGGTCTGAAAGGCGGTTTGGCGCTGCATGGTAATGTGAGTGCCGGCTTGTTGATTGAGTTGGTGCCGGTGGCGATGCTGGGCTTCATCTTGCCTCTGCTGTGTTACCCGATCCTGCGGCGCTTTGTGCGTCTGCCAACCGATGATGCCGTCAGTATTGCTGCGCATTACGGCTCTGTGAGTGCAGGGACGTTCGCGCTGGTGCTGGCGATGACAGAGCGCGCCGGCCTGCCCATCGCACCGCAAACGACCTTGTATCTCGTCCTGCTGGAACTGCCTGCCATTATTATTATGTTGTGGCTGCACCGACGTCTGACCGGACAGGGCAGCGCGGGCGGTATTTTACGTGAATCACTGACAAGTCGCGGCGTGCTGCTGTTGGGTGGTGGTGTGCTGATAGGTTACATCTACGGGCCAGTTGGTCTGGAGCCGATAGCACCGGCGTTATTGGGTGGCTTCAAAACCATGCTGGCGCTCTTTTTGCTGGAAATGGGTCTGTGTACGGCTAAGGTTTGTTCACCATTGCCTTTGGCGCAATGGCGTTTGATCCTCTTCGCAGCGGTGACGCCGTTTGTGCTGGCTTGGAGTGGTATCGCAACAGCGCTGTGGTTAGAGTTACCACAAGGTAGTGCGGTGATTTTGGCAGGTCTGACTGCCAGTGCATCCTATATCGCGGCGCCGGCAGCCATTCGGGCGGCGATACCCAGCGCCAACATCGGTTTGGCGATGCTGGCGTCATTGGGTATTACCTTTCCGGTGAATGTCTTGATCGGATTGCCGTTGTATCAACACTGGGTGAGCTGGTTTTATTAACCAGCTCCGAAAGTTCAGCCTTACTGCCAGCCCAGTTGGCGCCGCAACCAATACCAAGGCGCCTTTTGTTGTGTTGACTGGGTAACAGCGGGCTGAGACTGTTGTAACAGATCAGCCTTAATCCAGGTGGGGGCTTTGCTGCCAAATCCGGCAGTCGGGTACAACTCCATTTGATGTATTTTCTTCAGTGGTTGGGTTTTCATCACATCACCTCTGCAAATCGCCTCAGGACACCCCGCTATCTTAGCGGGCATGTGTTGCAGTCAGATGATCAGCTAATCAGCGTTGAGTATTGCTGGCAATACTCACAGATCCTCGTCTGAGTCCGGTCTTCCTTATCCGGCTGCAACAACAGCATGGTACGGGAAATGACCAGGAAAATCTGTTTTTCCGCGGTATTTTGCAAAATGATTGAGGCTGAACATTCCAGCATTGATGAACTACAGGTGATTTTCGGGCTGATGGCGCAGGCGGTGCTCGGACTGTGATGCCGCGCGGGTCTTCTCTGATCAGATTCAACCTGGTGCTGATAGTGCCGGAAGCGGTTTAGATAGAATGACGGGGAAAACGGCAGAACAAGTATTTTGGGAGTTGAATGGTCGGTACGGCGGGATTCGAACCCACGACCCCTGACACCCCATGACAGTGCGCTACCAAGCTGCGCTACGTACCGACGAGAGCCTTATCTTACTTTCTTTCTGCCTGAATGCAATGCTGTCAAAACTGACTGCAGTATTTTTAGCCGCTTTATCAGACAAATAGCGCAGCAAGTGATGCAGATATAAGTTATCGTGGCTGATATATTCATCCATCCAGATGTCTGGTGCTGACCGATTGGCCGCGGAGGCCTGAATCTCCATGTGGATACTTTTTACTTTATTGGCCGCGTCGATGCAGGCTGTACGAAACGCCTGCCAAAAGGAGCTGAGTAGAGACGTCCCGGTGCTCGGTGTGACGCTGGCTCGTTTTATCTATGCCAGCCCTTTGGCTGCGGTTTATTTGCTGGCGCTATATCAGTATCAGGATGCGCCATCCCCGACGTTTAGCGGCAAGTTTGCCGGATATGTGCTAAGCGCATCTGTCATGCAAATTCTGGCGACCGCTTTGATGGTGGTGCTGTTCAAACAGAAAAATTATGCCATTGGCGTTGGTTTAGCTAAATCAGAAGCGATTTTTGCCGCAGTACTGGGCGTGCTGTTTTTTGCCAGTGTGCTGAGTCCGTTAGGTTGGCTTGGTGTTGCTGTCGGCGCAGTCGCCGTGTTTTTGCTCAGTGGTGTGCACAACCTGCGCGAATTGCCGCTGCGGACTGTTGCAATTGGCGCGGCCAGCGGTGCTGCGTTCGCGTTGACATCCTTATGGATCCGCGAAGCGAGCCTGACGCTGGGGCTGCCTTTTCCGTATGGCGCCGCCTGGGTGTTGTTGTTTGTGATTAGCTGTCAGACTCTGTTGCTACTTGGCTATTTGTGTTTGCGGGATCGCGCCGTGCTGCTTGCGTTGTGGCAAAGGCCACGTTTGACGCTCCTGACCAGCTTCTTCAGTTGTATCGGTTCGCTTGGCTGGTTTACCGCCATGAGTTTGGAATCGGTGCCGTTGGTCAAAACGCTTGGTCAGGTCGAAGTGCTGTTTACCGTGCTGATTTCGGTGTTCTGGTTCAAAGAAAAATTAAAACGTACCGATGTCATGGGTCTTGTGCTGGTCGTAGTTGCTGCGATATTGGTGATGTGGGCCTGACAGAACCAGTGGCACAATGAAGCGGCTGATGATTACAATGTAGTGAGCCCGGCTCACAGAAGCTGGCCCTGCCAACCCTATAACGCAGAATTGAAGCATGATGAGTAATATCCTGAACCGTACCTTAGAACCCGATTTATTGCAGTCTACCGGCGATTTTCTTGGGCTGACTCTGACTTTTCCGGACTATCTAGCGCCTTTTTCTTACACGCTCTCGAACGGCACTGTCGTCGAGGTGTGGGATACCGGCGTGTTGTGTCTGAACCCGCCAAACCCCGGGCACACCGACATCGTGCTGTCTTCGGGCGTACACGGCAATGAAACTGCCCCGATTGAACTCTGCGCGGCAATTTGTCAGGACCTGCTATTGGAAAAAACTGTCACCCGGCAGCGGCTGTTGTTTCTTTTTGGTAATCCACCGGCGATCAACAGCGGTAAACGCGAACTGGTCGATAACCTCAACCGGTTATTCTCCGGACACCATAGTAAAGGTGATGACACTCAGGGTTGGGAGCGGCTGAGGGCGGCCGCACTTGAAAATTATGTACAGCGGTTCTTCCAGGGCGGTGGGATGAACCGTCAGCGTCTGTTGTACGACCTGCATACCGCAATTCGCGGCTCACAGTTTGAGAAATTTGCGGTCTATCCGTTTTTACATGGCAAACCCTGGAGTAAAAGCCAATTGCAGTTTTTACATGCCTGCGGCGTAGAAACTTTCCTGCTGATGCAAACGCCAGCCTCAACTTTCAGTTATTTTGGCGCGCAAAGCTGCGGCGCTCATGCTTTTACCCTTGAACTTGGCAAAGTCAGACCCTTTGGTGAAAACGATATGAGCCGCTTCGCCGACTGTGATGCGATGCTGCGTGCATTGATTATTGATGAAGTGCCGGCTTTGGCAGATTTTGACGAG
>Ga0209812_10002643_pt1 | contig 10516 bp, 6 predicted proteins | sample JI71714BDNA_FD_187502 | JGI IMG/M metagenome (GOLD analysis project Ga0209812, IMG submission 187502) | Wastewater effluent complex algal communities from Wisconsin, to seasonally profile nutrient transformation and Carbon sequestration -... | ecosystem: Engineered > WWTP > Effluent > Algae...
GGCAGCAACCACTCCGCCGGCATGATGGCGCTGGCGGTGATGACCGTCATCGCGCTGGCCTTCGGCGTGCACATGGTCATGGCCATCGGCGGCGCCGACATGCCGGTGGTGGTGAGCATGCTCAACAGCTACTCGGGCTGGGCGGCGGCGGCCACGGGCTTCATGCTGAGCAACGACCTGCTCATCGTCACGGGCGCGCTGGTGGGCAGCTCGGGCGCCATCCTCAGCTACATCATGTGCCGCGCGATGAACCGCAACTTCATCAGCGTCATCGCCGGTGGCTTCGGCGGCGGTGCGCCAGCCCCGGCGGCCGGTGGTGGCGCGGCGGCGCAGCCGCAGGGCGAGGTGGTGCCGGTGAGCGCCGTCGAGACCGCTGAGCTGCTGAAGGAAGCCAAGAGCGTGATCATCGTGCCGGGTTACGGCATGGCGGTGGCGCAGGCGCAGCACACGGTGTTCGAGATCACCAAGCTGCTGCGCGACAAGGGCGTGAACATCCGCTTCGGCATCCACCCCGTGGCCGGCCGCATGCCCGGCCACATGAACGTGCTGCTGGCCGAGGCCAAGGTGCCCTACGACATCGTGCTGGAGATGGACGAGATCAACGAGGACTTCCCGGAGACGGACGTCACCATGGTCATCGGCGCCAACGACATCGTGAACCCGGCCGCGCAGGACGACCCCACCAGCCCCATCGCCGGCATGCCGGTGCTCGAGGTGTGGAAGGCCAAGACCAGCATCGTGATGAAGCGCAGCATGGCCAGCGGCTACGCGGGGGTGGACAACCCGCTGTTCTACAAAGAGAACAACCGCATGCTGTTTGGTGATGCGAAGAAGATGCTGGACGAGGTGCTGGCGGCGCTGAGGGGCTGAGGGGCGTGAAGCGTCGCCAAGCAGCCGCCCCCGAGCACAAGGCCCGCGTCGGCCTTGCCGGCCGCGCCACGCCGACGCAGCCCGAGGGCGCGCGCCCGGGCGGCCGCTTCGCCCTGTATCCGCGCCGCGGCGAGGTCGTGACTGCCCGGCGCGTGCGCCGGCTGATGGAGGCAGAGGCGGAGTAGGGCTGCGCCCGCCGTGCGGTACAAACCACGGTTAGAAGCGACCCCCTCGCCCCATGCCACCCGCCCCCGAACAGCAAGCCCGCGCGCGCATCGACGCCTTGCTGCTCGCTGCCGGCTGGCTGCTGCAGGACACCTCTGACTTCAACCGCCATGCCGCCCCCGGCGTGGCCGTGCGCGAGTTCCAGCTGCCCGGCGGTCCGTGCGACTACCTGCTGTTCGTGGCCGGCAAGGCCTGCGGCGTGATCGAGGCCAAGAAGGCCGGCATCACGCTCAGCGGCGTGGCCGAGCAGGCCGCGCGCTACATGCACGCGCTGCCGCCGCACCTGGCGCGCTGGGCCGACACGCTGGTGTTCGACTACGAGAGCACCGGCGACGAAACCTACTTCCGCGACACGCGCGACCCCAGGCCCCGCTCGCGCCGCGTGTTTGCCTTCCACCAGCCCGCCACGCTGCTGGCCTGGCTGCAGGAGCCCGACACCTTGCGCCAGCGCCTGCGACAGATGCCGCTGCTCGACAAGACCGGCCTGCGCGACTGTCAGGTGGACGCCATCACCGGCCTGGAAGCCTCACTGGCCGACGACCGCCCGCGTTCACTCATCCAGATGGCCACCGGCGCCGGCAAGACTTTCACCGCCTGCAACTTCAGCTGGCGGCTGCTCAAGCACGCCAAGGCGCGGCGCATCCTGTTCCTGGTGGACCGCAACAACCTCGGCGACCAGACGCTCAAGGAGTACCAGAACTTCCGCCCGCCCGGCGCCGCGCACCAGTTCGACAAGACCTACATCGTGCAGCACCTGCACGGCCACAGCATCGACGCCGACGCCAAGGTGGTGATCACCACCATCCAGCGCCTCTACGCCATGTTGCGCGGCGAGGAACTGGACGAGGCGGCCGAAGAAGCCAGCGCCTTCGAGACCTGGAGCACCGGCAGCGACGATGGCGATCTGCGCCCCGTGGCCTACAACCCGGCCATCCCCATCGAGCACTTCGACCTCATCGTCACTGACGAGTGCCACCGCAGCATCTACGGCCTGTGGCGGCAGGTGCTGGAGTACTTCGACGCCCACCTCATCGGCCTGACGGCCACGCCCTCGGCGCACACGCTGGCCTTCTTCCAGCGCAACCTGGTGGCCGAGTACCCGTACGAGCAGAGCGTGGTCGACGGCGTGAACGTGGGCTTCGAGGTCTACCGCATCCGCACCCAGGTGGGCGAGCAGGGCGGCACCGTGGAGGCCGGCTACCACGTGCCCGTGCGCGACCGCCGCACGCGCGCCTTGCGCTACCGGCAGCTCGACGCCGACCTGCCCTTTGCCAAGACCGAGCTCGACCGCAGCGTGACGGTGCCGGATCAGATCCGCCTCGTGCTCAGCACCTACAAGGCCAAGCTGTTCACCGAACTCTTCCCCGGCCGCAGCGGCCAGTGGGTGCCCAAGACGCTGATCTTCGCCAAGGACGACCACCATGCGGAGGAGATCGTCAAGGCCTGCTGGGAGGTCTTCGGCCAGGGCAACGACTTCGCCAAGAAGATCACCTACCAGACGAGCGAGAAGCCCAAGGAGCTGATCAAGGCCTTCCGCGTGGACCCGTTCCCGCGCATTGCCGTCACGGTGGACATGATCGCCACCGGCACCGACATCAAGCCCGTGGAGTGCCTGATCTTCCTGCGCGACGTGAAGAGCGCGAGCTACTTCGAGCAGATGAAGGGCCGCGGCGTGCGCACGGTGGCCGACGCCACGCTGCAGCAGGTGACGCCCGACGCGCAGACCAAGACGCGCTTCGTGCTGATCGACGCCGTGGGCGTGACCGAAGGCGGCGAGAAGAACCTCTCGCAGCCGCTGGAGCGCAAGCGCACCGTGCCCTTCGACAAGCTGATGGAGCAGGTGGCGCAGGGCCGGCGCGACGAAAGCGCGATCTCGTCGCTGGCCGCGCGGCTGGCGGCGCTGGACCGGCAGCTTGGCGCCGAAGACCGGCAGCGCATCGAGGCGGTGTCGGGTGGCGTCAGCCTCAAGGCGCTGGCGCGGCAGCTGCTGGACGCCATCACGCCCGAGGTGGTGGACGCCGCCCTCATCCAGCGCCTTGGCAGCGCCGACGCGGCGAGTGCGGAACAGGCGCAGGCCGTAGAGGCCGAGTTGCGCGACGCCGCCTGCGCGCCGCTGGACCGGGCCGAGCTGCGCCACGTGATCAAGTCCGTCAAGGACAAGGCCGACATCGTGATCGCCGAAGGCACGCCCGATGTGCTGCTGGCGGCGGGCTACGACATTGCGCAGGCCCAGAAGCGCACCACGTCGTTCCGCGAGTTCATCGAGACGCACAAGAACGAGCTGCTGGCGCTGCAGATCCTGTACAGCCAGCCCTACCCCAAGCGGCGGCTCACCTACGCCAGCCTGCAAGAGCTGTCCACGAAGATGGCCGATCCGCCACAGCGCCTGATGGCCGCCGACGTGTGGCAGGCCTACAAGCGGCTCAATGCATCACTGGTTCGCGGCGCGCCCAGCGACAAGCTGCTGACGGACCTGATCAGCCTGGTGCGCTTTGCCACCGGGCAGATGGAGTTGCTGGAGCCGCACACCGCGCGCGTGGAGCAGCGCTTCAACCTGTGGATCGGCCGGCAGATCAAGGCGGGGCAGGTGTTTTCGGAAGAGCAGATGGCCTGGCTCAAGGCCATCAAGGACTACCTGGCCGCGAACGTGGAGATCGCGCCGGCCGACCTGATGCGCGACCAGCCGTTTGCCGCCTGGGGTGGGGTGGTGGCGGCGCGGAAGGTGTTTGGGAATGGGTTGAACGGGATGTTGGATGAGTTGACTGAGGTGTTGGTGGCATGACGGATGGATTGCCGCCGGGCTGGACCGACGCCGCACTGGAAGAGTTGGTGCACATCAATCCGCCGGGTTCTTCCATGGCGGTTCCTGACGAGCAGCACGTGAGCTTCGTGCCCATGGCGGCGGTCGAAGCGCTCAGCGGCCGAATGGATGTCTCGGGCACGCGTACGTTCGGCGAGGTGAAGAAAGGGTTCACCCGTTTCCTCGATGGCGACGTGCTGTTCGCCAAGATCACGCCCTGCATGGAGAACGGCAAGATCGCAGTGGCACGGGGCCTCAGAGGTGGCGTGGGTTGCGGGTCCACCGAGTTCCACGTCCTGCGTTCGCTTGGTGCCGTCTTGCCCGACTACCTTCGCTACTTCCTGGTGCAGTCGAGCTATCGGCAAGAAGCCGAGCGCAACATGCAAGGTGCGGTCGGTCAGCGCCGTGTGCCCACCGAGTATCTGCGCCAGTCGAGGATGCCGACCGCGCCATTGGGCGAACAGCAACGCATCGTCTCCCGCATCGAAGAACTCTTCAGCGAGATCGACGAAGGCGAGCGCGCGCTGGAGCGCGTGGGCCGGCTGGTGGAGCGCTACCGCCAGTCCGTCCTCAAGGCCGCGGTCACGGGGGAGTTGACGCGGGAGTGGCGGCGTAGTCATCCCGCTGTCGGTCGCACGCAGCTGGAGCTGAGCATCGGCACGGCGCGCAGAGAGCACGCGCTTCACGCGCCAAGAGCAGGACTGCCGAGTGATCGAGTGGCCGACTCGCAGCAGCGCCGAATGGAACGCTACGAAGCTCCGGCAGCTCCGCAGGCTCCTGCGCCCTCTTGGTTACCGGACAGCTGGGCTTGGGTAACGGTTGCGCATGTCGCAGAGTGCCTGGACTACGCTCGAGTGCCTATCAGCGCTAAGGAGCGCGAAGGGCGGCAAGGTGACGTTCCCTACTTCGGCGCTAACGGTCAGGTGGGCTTCATCGACCAGCACCTCTTTGACGAACCGCTCGTGCTGGTTGTCGAAGACGAGACCTTCACGGGTCGGACGAAGCCCTTCTCCTATCTGATCGCCGGCAAGGCATGGGTGAACAACCATGCGCATGTCCTTCGGCCGACTGCGGCGATTGATGTGCGGTACTTGAACGCCGTCTTGATGCGCTATCCGTTTATCCCACTCACGACGGGCACCACGGCTCGACGTAAGTTGACACAGAAGGCGCTCATGGGCGCCCCTGTTGCCATTCCGCCCCTTGGTGAGCAGCACGCCATCGTTGAGCTGCTTGACAGCCTGTTGAGTAATGCTGCGGCAGCAGATCGAGAGGTCACTACGACTGGGCCGAGGGCCACCGCCCTCCGCCAATCCATCCTCAAAGCCGCCTTCTCCGGCCAACTCGTCCCCCAGGACCCCCGCGACGAACCCGCCTCGGCCCTGCTCGCCCGGTTGGCCGCCCAGCCGGCCGACGCCCCGGCCACCCCGCGCCGCCGTGGCCGGCCGGCCGGCCGGCGCTTATCACAGCCCAATCCGGAAGCGGCCGATTAATGCTTTTAAATCAAGCACTTGGCATCACATCCGCGGCGGCGCGCAAGGCGCCGCGCGCTGAGCCCGGCTGCCGGGCCGCGGCATCACATCCGAATCCGGCGTCGGCCGGAAAATCCTGTCATATCAAGCACTTGGCATCACATGGCCACACGGCGCTGGGTTGAGCACGCGGAGCAGGCGCTGCGCGAGAGCCTGGGCCCGCTGCCGGCCGAGCTGAACGAGCTCGACTGGAAGGCGGGCCTGTCGCCCCAGAGCGAGCGGCTCGTCGAGCACCTGATCGCCATGGCCAACCTTCGCAACGGCGGCACGCTGGTGGTGGGCATAGCCAACGACGGCCGTGCCACAGGCGTGGATGCCGCCACCGTGGCCGCCACCGTCAACCAGCTCGCCAACCTGGGCCGCGACGCCGTGGAGCCGCCGCTGACCATCGACCACGCGGTGATCGAGCTCGACGGCACGCCGGTGCTGCTGGTGCACGTGCCCGAGCAGCCCGTGAAGCCGGCGCACCGGCGCGGCCGGCCGCTGAACGAGACCTGGGTGCGTTCGGGCGGCACCACGCGCCGGGCGTCGCACCACGAGGTGGGCGCGCTGATGCTCGACAGCCAGGCACCACGCTGGGAGCAGCAACGCGCCAGTGGCTTGCTGAGCCTGGACGAGGTGCAAGGCCTGCTGGACCTGGGCGCCGTGGCCGGCCTGCTGCAGCGGCCTTTGCCCGCAGAGCCCGAACACGCGACGCGCTGGCTCACCGACGAAGGGCTGGCCGTGGCCGACGGGCGCGGCTGGTACGTCACGAACTTCGGTGCCATCGCCGCAGCGCGGCGGCTGGACGACTTTCCCACGCTGGCGCGCAAGCGGCTGCGGGTGGTGCGCTACCGGGGCACGAACAAGGTGGACACCATCGAGGAGGTGCCGGGCCAGCGCGGCTATGCCGTGGGCTTCGAGGGGCTCATCGGGCACCTGAAGCGCGTGCTGCCGCACTCGGAGGTCATCCAGCAGGCGCTGCGCGTGGAGACTTCGGTGTTCCCGGAGATCGCACTGCGCGAGTTGATCGCCAATGCGTTGATCCACCAGGACTTCAGTCTCACGGGCAGCGGGCCGATGATCGAGCTGTTCGACGACCGCATCGAGTTCAGCAACCCGGGCGCGCTGCTGCCGGGCAAGCGGCCCGACCGGCTGATCGGCACCACGCCAGAGTCGCGCAACGAGCAGCTGGCGTCGTCGTTCCGGCGCTTCCGAATCTGTGAGGAACGCGGCACGGGCTTCCAGAAGGTGGTCCAGGCCATCGAGCTGTACGGGCTGCCGCCGCTGCAGCTGCGGGCGGACGAGAGCGCCTTCCGCGTGACGCTGTGGGCGCCCCGTCGGTTTCCGGATATGGACATGGCCGAGCGCATCGAGGCCTGTTACCAGCACGCGGTGCTGCAGTACGTGTCCAGCCGAACGCTCACCAACACCACCCTTCGCGAGCGCTTCAAGCTCAGCGAGAAGCAGCGCAACACCGTCACCAACCTGATCGCCGCCGCCGTTGAGGCCGGGCGCATCCGCCGCAAGGATGCGGGCAGCGGCAACAAGTTCGCCGAGTACCTGCCGTACTGGGCCTGATCGGGCATTTCGATGAGCAACAGCCATACCTTGCAAGAGTTCCGGGCATGAAGTTCGAAACCTTCAAGGCCGGCCGCTGGGTGCAGCGCTACCAGTACAAGAGCTTCGAGCCCGTGCCGGTGAACCACGACTGGACCTGGGAAGACACACGCGTGCACGTGCTGCTGGAACAGGCCAACCGCGCGCTGGGCGAGCTGAACGCCTTCTCGCTGATCGTGCCCGACATCGCCTGTTCATCGAGATGCACCTGGTCAAGGAGGCGCAGACCTCCAGCTGCATCGAAGGCACGCAGACCGGCATCGAAGAAGCCGTGCTGCCCGAAGCCCAGATCCGCCCCGAGAAGCGCGACGACTGGCGCGAGGTGCGCAACTACGTGGCGGCCATGAACGAGGCCATCCAGGGGCTGGCGCACCTGCCGCTGTCGAACCGGCTGCTGTGCGGCGCTCACGCGCGGCTGATGCAGGGGGTGCGCGGCGAACACAAGCAGCCGGGCGAGATGCGGCGCAGCCAGAACTGGATCGGCGGCTCCAGCCTGGCCGATGCGGCCTTCATTCCACCGGCCCACGAGGGCGTGCCCGAGCTGATGGGGGATCTCGAGGCCTTCTGGCACAACGAAACCATCGCCGTGCCGCACCTGGTACGCATCGCCATCAGCCACTACCAGTTCGAGACCATCCACCCCTTCCTCGACGGCAATGGCCGCATCGGCCGCCTGCTGGTGCCGCTGTACCTGGTGAGCCATGGCATCCTGGCCAAGCCCTCGCTGTACCTGTCGGACTTCTTCGAGCGCCACCGCGCCAGCTACTACGACGCGCTGATGCGGGTGCGGGTGGGCAACGACCTGCTGCACTGGGTGCGCTTCTTCCTCAGCGGTGTGCTCGAGACGGCCACCAAGGGCCGGCGGGTGTTCCAGAGCATCCTGGCCCTGCGGCACGACGCCGAGGAGCGCGTGGCCACCCTGGGCAAGCGGGTGCCCAACGCGCGTGCGGCCCTGGCCGTGCTGTACCGCCGGCCGGTGATCACCGCGGCCGACCTGCGCACCGAGCTGGCGGTGTCGGCACCGACGGCCCAGGCGCTGCTGCGCGACCTGCGTGCCAAGGGCCTGCTGACCGAAGCCACGGGCCAGATGCGCGATCGCGTGTACGTGTTCGACCCTTATCTCAAGCTCTTCGTTGATTAAGGCAATCAACGTTTTGTTTACTAGGTGGGCGCGCGAAGAAAGCCAGGGGCCCGCTGTGCCCTTGCCGCCTTGTTTTCCCCACCGGCTGGAAAACAACGGGCAATGGGCGAAAAACATCAACCATGACAACCACTTAATGGCCAGTTTGTTTTCTCCGACCCCGAGGCCGACCCCATGAGCACCGACCATACCGCCCTCGTCGCCAAGGTCTGGAACTACGCCCACGTGCTGCGCGACCAGGGCATCGGCTACGGCGACTACGTCGAGCAGATCACCTTCTTGCTGTTCCTGAAGATGGACCAGGAGCGCAGCGAGCTGCTGGGCGAGCCCAGCAGCATCCCCAAGCCCTGGCGCTGGGAGCGGCTGGCGGCGGAGTCGGGCGACGACCTGGAGATCCAGTACCGCCACACGCTGGAGAACCTGGCGCGCGAGGGCGGCCTCATCGGCACCATCTTCCGCGGCGCGCAGAACAAGCTCACCGACCCGGCCAAGCTCAAGCGCGTGGTGTCGCTCATCGACGCCGAAACCTGGATCGGCATCGGCGTGGACGTGAAGGGCGCCATCTACGAGGGCCTGCTCGAACGCAATGCGTCCGAGGTGAAGAGCGGCGCCGGCCAGTACTTCACGCCGCGGCCGCTGATCCAGGCCATGGTGCACGTGCTGGCGCCGCGCATCGGCGAGACGGTGCACGACCCGGCCTGCGGCACCGGCGGCTTCCTGCTCTCGGCCTACGAATACATGAAGGACCACGGCGGCGCTGCGGCGCGCGACCGCACCGCGCAGCGCCGCCTGCGCGAGGCCACGTTCAGCGGCGTGGACATCGTCGACGAGGTGGTGCGCCTGGCGGCGATGAACCTGTACCTGCACGGCATCGCGGCCGAGGGCAGCGGCGCCAGCCCCATCCGCGCCGCCGATGCGCTGGCCGTCGAGCCCAGCGACAGCTTCGATGTGATCCTCACCAACCCGCCCTTCGGCAAGAAGAGCAGCTACCGCGTGGTGGGCGAAGACGGCGAGATGGACTCCGAGCGCGAGGACTACGAGCGCAGCGACTTCAAGTTCACCACCGGCAACAAGCAGCTGAACTTCATGCAGCACATCATGACGGTGATGTCGGCCAGTGGCCGCGCCGGCGTGGTGCTGCCCGACAACGTGCTGTTCGAGGCCGGCAGCGCCGGCGAAGGCATCCGCCGCCGGCTGCTGGAGCAGTTCGACTTCCACACGCTGCTGCGCCTGCCCACCGGCATCTTCTACAAGCCGGGCGTGAAGGCCAACGTGCTGTTCTTCGACAAGCGCCCGCCACGCGCCGACGGCCAGCCCAACACGCAGGCGCTGTGGATCTACGACCTGCGCACCAACTGCCATTTCACGTTGAAGAAGAACCCGCTGGCCACCGCCGACCTGCAGGACTTCGTGGCTTGCTACCGCACGGGTGCGCGCGAGCAGCGGCAGGAGAGCGAGCGCTTCAAGCGCTTTGCGGTGGAAGACCTGCTCGCCCGCGACAAGCTCAACCTCGACATCTTCTGGCTCAAGGACGAGAGCCTGGACGACGTGGACAGCCTGCCGGCGCCCGACGTGATCGCGGCCGAGATCGTGGAAAACCTGCAGGCCGCGCTGGAGGCGTTCCAGGGCGTGGCCGACGAGCTGGCGCCGCGCGGGGCCCAGGCGGCGGCCTGAGGCTGGGTGTCTGCGCTGCCGCGGCCGGGCTCAGGAACTCGGCCCGTGGCCGGGGGCGCCGTCCGGCCGTGACCCCGCCTCCCCCGCCTCCAGCGCCCACTCCGGCAGCCTTGCCGGCCGCCACCACACCAGGCACAGGAACAGGCAGGCCTGCAGGAACCCCCGAACCTGCCGCTCCGACACCTGGCACTCGCGCCGCAGCATCGACGGCGTGACGCCGCCACGGGCCAGCACCCGCGCCATGGCCACGTGCTGCGGCTCCATCGTGTAGCGGCCGATGGCCTGCAGGTGCACGGGCGTGAGCGGTGCGTGCCACCAGTCGGCAGGCGCCTCCAGCAGCGGCAGCTCGCGCGCCGCGTGGCCCAGCATCCACAGCACGAGGTCGAGCTCCAGCTCGGCCAGCTCGCCCCGGGGCTGGGCGTCGGCCTGCAGACGCGGCAGCGGCTCGTGCAGGCGCAGGCTCATCCAGGCGTCGGCGTCGAACCAGGCCTTGGCCTGGCGGCCGTCGGCGATGAGCACGCCGCCATCGGCGTACACCGCCTGCAGCGGCGTGGCGCCGGGCTCGGTGCGCAGGGCGAGCAGGGCCTGCACGAAGGCCGCCGCGGTGTCGCCCGCGGGCACGGGCTCAGGCGCGGGCTCGGGCCAGCGCGAGTCGAAGTCGGGGTCGAAGCCGCT
>Ga0209812_10002644_pt1 | contig 10515 bp, 3 predicted proteins | sample JI71714BDNA_FD_187502 | JGI IMG/M metagenome (GOLD analysis project Ga0209812, IMG submission 187502) | Wastewater effluent complex algal communities from Wisconsin, to seasonally profile nutrient transformation and Carbon sequestration -... | ecosystem: Engineered > WWTP > Effluent > Algae...
CGTCAGTAATCAGAAATACTTTTGCTTTCTTATCGACAGTAAGCGTATGCGCGGTTTTATTTAGAAGGTCTAGAGATAGCGACCTACCTAGATAGTTCATATATCGTGAGTCGTGGGCGAGCAAGTATCCATATTTCAATTCTTTGCTTTCCATATCTCCGTGGCCTGCAAAATAGATGTAAATTTGATCGTCTTTTAATGCCTTTGACTTGAGCCAATCTAGACCATCTACGATATTCCAATAAGAAGCTTTTTCATCAGTCAGTACCCGTATTTGATCCGAAGGAATATTTAACCCAGATGGCGAAAGACATAAATCAGAAAAAGCCACTGCGTCCTGGTGGGCGTATTTGAGCGCCGTGATTTTGGGGTCTTCATATTTGGAGACACCGATCACTAAGGCATAGGTTTGGGATGCTCTATTTTGTGATTGTAAATGCGTCAAAAAAGAAGATATCAAGATTAAAACTAATAAATATGTTCTCATCTCTATTTATTGTTTAAATTATTCTTATGTGGTGCCATTTTATTAGAAACATATATCTCCATTTGGTCACCAATAGCAGTCCACTCTTGATTCAAAGAGCGATATGGATCGAATATAACATCATTTTTATAAACAAAACCCAAATCAAATCCAAGCTTTTCTGCATTTTGTAAATGTTTTAATGATTCTTCAGGTTTGTTTAATCCAGCATAAGACCTGGCAAGCGCGTATTCTATTATCATATCAGTTTCCCAATCTTCGAGATAGATATTGAGTAAATCCAAAGCTTTTTGATACTCGCCAAAACGTAGGTATAGGTTGATGACGTCTTCTTCAATTTCTTCACTAAGGTCAGGATGTGTACTGCTCATTTTATCAGAAAGCATCACTGCTTGGTCTCGTTCCCCGAGTCTCATGTAGTATCTAGCCAGCAACATGGCATCTTCAAAACCTAAACCATTCATATCCTTCAAAATAGTCAGATGATTAAATGCTTTTCTAAAAAGGTATAGTTGATCCGCACAATCTGCAGCAACGCTTCGGATTCCTATATCGTCACCACTGATATTGAGGCAATTTTCATAATTTTCTAATGCTTTAGAATTGGATTTGGCACGGATATAAATATCTCCCATTTTTGCATAAGCGTCGGCTTTTACATTATTATTTACTGATATAGAAACTACTTTTTTAAACATATTAACCCCAGAAGAAAGTGGCTTTTCAATTTTGTTGGGTTCCCTCCAGACCACCTCATGGATTAATTTGTCATTTTCATCACCTTTTTCATAAAAAATAAATTCCCCAAAGTTGTTTTCAAAGTCTTTAATCTCTATATCAGGTTTAAGTTCTAAAGATTCGCCCCAATCTTCATCAGGGGATGACTGCATAAATCGGTGCATAAGTAAACCATATTTATACGAATACAACTCTGTTATTCTTAAATCTTCTCGAAATGTAAACAAAATCCACTTATAAAAATCTGCCAATACATTATCCAATAAATCAGGGTGATATTTTCCTAATCTTTGTATCGTATTTTCTGCAGATTCTAGTTCATTCCTAATCTTTTGTAAATTCCAAAGCATATTGTAAGCCAGCTTATTACTTGCGTCCATAAGGATACATACATTATATTGCTCAGAAGCGGAAATGAAGTTTCCCCACTTTTCGTAAGTTTTAGCAAGGTAGATATTAGGATCATAAATATTAAAGTGAGCTTTTAAATAAGTCTCATAAAGACATAAATCGTCTTTATTTGTTTTTAAATAACTCGATTTACTTGCCATTTTAGATGCATGTTGGACAAATGTAGTATCGGGTAGATAGATGTCTATTGCTTTTTTAAAGTAAAATTCTGCTTTGTCAAAAGCTTTAAAATAATATGCTGTCTGACCCAAATAATGATAAACCAACGGGTTTTCTACGTCCAATTTAACTACTTTTTCAAACCATCGTTGTGCATTAGGGTAATCATTTATATCAAAATAATTTTTACCCACAACAAAATGAGCCATGATGTCAGTTGGGTCAACTTTAGTAGAATCAATAGTACAACTTTTTGTTCGAGGCAATAATACATGATTTAGATCTTCGATATGTGCCCAAGGTACTTGTACTAAACCAAGTTTTCTGAGTTCTGATTCATAATAATAATGATTCGACGATTCATAATGCTGTAGTTTGAGATACAACGCTCCTAACTTCTCAAATGGGAGGAAATGTCGGCTATTGATCTTGATGGCTCTTTGATACTGCTCCTCTGCAAAAAGCAAATTATCTGCATTCATATATATACTACCATCTGTGATGTAAGGGTTTTGAAGGTTTTGTTGTCTGTCAATTGCCTGGTCGACGTATTTTTTTGCCGATATGTCATCTTTTGTTCTTAAACACAAACTTGCAAGATTTGCATAGGGTAATGCCCATAATGGTGCTATAGTATTGGCCCTTTCAAAATGATATTTCGATTGTTCGTAATTGTTTTTATATAGTTCCAATATTCCGATTTCATTGTGAATATAAGCCGCTTTGTTGTCTAATGCCAATGCCCTTTGCTGACAGTTGTAAGCCGAGTCTATCAAGATTAAATAATCCTCTGTAAATGGCACCTTGAGCCTGTAAGAAAGACCTGTCAGATACTCCCTTTGCATCTGTAAGGACGGTATCAGAATGTGTTTCTTGGGTAGTAACTTAATGGCAATGTCGATCATATAAGGGTATTGATCATAAGGTTTGTCTACTTGATTATAATACCTTCTTTTTTCTAATTCCGCTTCATCGCCGCTCAGGTAAAGATCGATGACGTACTGAACCTTGTCATAGAGTGTTTTGGCCACCAAAACAGATGTTGCTGATGAATACAATGTTTCTTTTGTATATTTACCTTCATCATCTAGTTTATCCAAAAGCTCATTAATAATTTCCTTCTTAGTTTTTGTAGACAATATAGCAAAATCGATTTGTAATTTTGAGTTTACAGCATTTAGAATATCTGCTTCTAAAGTATTATCTACAAGCGCTGAGACACTTCGAGAACCTTCTTCTGTAGTGTTACTACCAGCAGAAAATTCCGATAAAGCTGAACTTTGGATATTTGATGATGGTTTAAACTGATTTAAGACTAACGTTTCTGTACCCATGATGATTGGGTTTTGTTTTTTGCTCTTCACCGTTCTGACTTCATTGGGTACCTTGCCTGATAAAAATGATTTGATCTCTCCGATAGTGATAGCACCATCCTTCTTACCATTTACTCCATCGGCTTCACCAGACATACCTCGGGTCAGAAAGTATGAGAATGCTCCACGACCATTTCCCCAGATTTCACTCTCGTAAGATAATTCTCCTTCATTGCATGATGTAATTCGTACTTCATTATTACTTACCAATTGCATAAGGTTCAGTGCTACCAGATTGCTGCCATTAAAATCTACGCCCGCCAATTTTCCTGAATGACATGCATCTGTAATCAAAAATACTTTTGCTTTTTTATCCACAGTAAGCGTATGCGCAGTTTTGTTTAAAAGGTCAAGAGATAGCGATCTGCCTAAATAGTTCATATACCTCGAATCATGGGCTAGCAAGTATCCATACTTCAGTTCTTTACTTTCCATATCTCCATGGCCTGCAAAATATATATAAATTTGATCGTCTTTTAATGCCTTAGATTTGAGCCAATCTAGACCATCTACGATATTCCAATATGATGCTTTTTCATCAGTCAATATTCGCACCTGATCTAAAGGAATATTTAATCCTGATGGCGAAAGACATAAATCAGAAAAGGCAGTAGCGTCCTGATGGGCGTATTTGAGCGCCGTAATTTTGGGGTCTTCATATTTGGAAACGCCGATCACTAGGGCGTAGGTCTTGGATGCCCTTATTTGTGATTGTAAATGCGTCAAAAAAGAAGATATCAGGATTAAAACTAATAAATATATTCTCATGCGCAAGCTGTATTCTTTGGGTTTATGTTAAATTTATTCGATGCTTTATGGATTCACACTTATTTATTGTTAAAATAAGTATGAATCCATTATTCTAAAGCATCGTAAATCACCCATATAACTCTTAAAATATGAATTCAAATCTAAGGCACTACTTTAAAGCCTTTACTGCGCTTTCTATTTCATTCATGTTTTTACAAAATAGGGAATACATCATCTTTGCCAAACTATTTTTTGGCGCCATGGCTATTGCTTCTTTATATTTTGTCTGGGCTGCGAGTAAAAAACCTCCTTCTTCCATTTGATGTGCTTCCATTAGTAATTGAATATCGGTATTTGATTTCTTATAAATATCCGAAGCGTTGATGAGGTTGAGAGATTTAACTTCCATTTCCTTGGAAACCACTGTGAAAAATACAGGTGTACTAACTGCTTTTTTTGTAGGATGATGTACGTACCACGCATACTTTGTATCGGTCTTAAGTTTAGCTACATTAGAATCAAAGGAGTACTGGGTACCCTTAACCTGAGATGTAAAAACCAAGTTGTGATCCATATCCTCGATTACAAAAGTATAGTTTTTGGTCCCCTTTAATGGCTCCCAACTTACATTATTAAGACCTTCTATATATTTTCCACCTGGACTTGACGACCTGGTCATAATATCTTTTTCACCCCAACCATCTTTACTGCTGCCCGTCTTGTCACCCCAGCCATCTTTGCTACTGCCTGTCTTATCACCCCAGCCATCTTTACTACTGCCCGTCTTATCGCCCCAGCCATCTTTACTGCTGCCCGTCTTGTCACCCCAGCCATCTTTACTACTGCCTGTCTTATCACCCCAACCATCTTTGCTGCTGCCTGTCTTATCGCCCCAGCCATCTTTACTGCTGCCCGTCTTGTCGCCCCAGCCATCTTTGCTACTGCCTGTCTTGTCACCCCAGCCTGAAACTAATTGTTTTTGTTTCTTCATCTTCACCCCACTGATAGAAGCATTATAAACAGCATTGCTCATTTTCTCACCAAAAGCTTGTTCTGATTTCGAAATTAGCGTCCCATCATCTTCGAATAACCGATCTAAGGCTATAGGACTTTTATCTGATGTGACTTCCACAAACATAAAATTATGGTAAATAGTAGCTCTCCCAGATGCAGGTATGATTAAACTTCCTGATTTGTTCATTATGCTTCCCGGAATTACATTTACGTCAGATTTGTCTTGATAAGTAATCTTACCATTTGATGATACCAGAATTACTGGCATCGTCTCAGATTGTGTAAACGAAACTATTGGTAATAAAAGTAACAAAATAAAGATGTTAAAAATTTTCATTCTGAATTATTTTAGGGTTTTAAAATTTCTTTAAAGTCTACAACTTTAGCCACCTTCCCTTCTTGATTAGTAATAATGATTAAGCGGTCATCAAAATTTAATATTTCGCCGTTAAGATGCGAAAACGAACGTTTAGGTTTTCCCAGTAAATTAATGACTGCTTTTTTATCGCTACCAAGGTTTAATCCTTCGAGAAAAGGGGTAGACATGGTCGCTTTGCTGACTACAAATCCTAAATCGTATCCTAAGTCCTGGTCATTGCCTTTAAAATCATGCGTCAATACTATAAATTTTTCAGTTTTTTGATCGGCAACCCTAAAGATATTAAGACTGTCCAGTCTTGTTTGATTTCTACTAACCAATTGTGCTGATAAGAACTTTTCAGCAGTCATTCCATCTATATTAACTTGGATTTTGTCGCCAGATTTAGTAATTGAAGAAGGTACACCGTGTAAAATAGATAAGTTTTTTGTAGCTACTTCATTTCCTAAATCTACTGCTTTTATCATTAGGCTTATTGACGTTGGTTTGTCGTTATTAAAATAGGCCAAAATAGATTTTAAAATCAATATCTCATCCATATAACTATCAAACTCCAATTCGGGATGGACCCTTTTTATTTCTTCAACCTCCACATCAATAATGTGCATAGCTTTACTAAAGGCTATTTTTCTTATATCCTTGTCAGATTGATTGATGGCCTTTACAATATTTGCAGATGCTTTATTAATATAGGACGGCAAATAGCTTTTATTCATAATGATACAAGTCTCAAAGTGTATGAGTGCTTCATCGATAAGTCTATTAACTTGCTCAAATGTGGTAGCACTTCTTGAGTCTCCTGAAAACTGCACATCCATCATACCTGGAAGGTCAAAAACTATGCTGTCGGGACTTAATAAAGAATGTGCCGCCATCATACAAGTAAGACCAGCATTGTTGTAAAGTTCGCGCGATTGATATTTATTCAGTAAGAAACCATAATAAGAATATGCTTCTTTATATTTTCCGATAACGGTGAGTAGGCCTGCCATCTCAAACATACTAGAAAGCTTTGTTATCTGATCTTTATTACGGTCAGAAAGAGTGATGCGATCTTTTTTACTCGGATATCCCATTAGCTTTTCGCCCATCTCGTATGTACTATACAAGTCTTCAATCAATAAACCTCCTTTGTCAAAAATACCAAATCCTGCAGAATAAGCTAAAAATCCTCCTAAAACATCAGCTTGAACTTCATTTGCAACCCTGTCATCGAGTGATTTTAGAACTCGTCCAGTTTCGAGATCAGATACAGCGTCTGCAAATTGTGATCTCCAGCCATGTTTTTCGTAATAGTGGACCAGCTCATGAGCTAGCAAAAAAGCTATTGCAGCATCTCCATATTTGACAGCCACATCATATGCTTTTTTTTCTAGTGAAATATCCATAAGCCTGTAGTCCATACTTGCTACATACCCGACTTCATTTCTCAGATTTAACTGTGGAACGATCATACGTCTATCTCCCTTAGCGGCTACAAGTTTATTATAAATAGATAGTATACGCTCGTATTCTGGAAGGTGGTTTAAGTTACTTTGATATTGGATTTCTTTTTTTGACGACAGAATAGGCAATCCTGCAAAAGACCGACTTTGGGCAATAATATTTTTAGGCATCAATACCACACCCAAAAACAAGATAAAAATCTCAGTTAGACTTAAATGTTTATGCATTGTGGCCACATATTTTGTGCAAATATATCCAAATTATAGTATGTTACATTTATTTTGCTTTTAATTATTCAAAAACTTTATTTATTTGTTTCTTTGGGAAGTATTATAAAATTAAATTTTTAAAAATATACACTTATAAATTTAATATTTTTACTTTTGGTGTGTTGTTTTGAGTTATTGATTCATATGTGGTTAAACACTTCTTTAAACCTATTTATCCCATAAGTATATGATTAAATATAAATACACTAGGTCAAAAATAATTTTTGGTATTAGTTTTTTGGGAATAATTTTTTTTTCTTGTGTGCAACAAAATAAAGAAAGCGGCAAAATAGAAAGAAAAATTTCTTATTCTTTAAACAAAATTGTAGACACCGATGATGTAAAAGCACGGCAAAGTATTCTTCAATGGAATAGTCAGCCAATAAAAGGAAACACAATTACAGACTTTGAAAATAAAAATTGGATAACGGTAAGTAGCACTCCTCCGACATCATTTCTATTTGAAGATGCAGTTGAAATATATCCAGATACGCTTAAGTTAAAAAATGTAAATACTACTTCTTTGATAGTAGCACCTGAATTCTTACCAGCAAAGGAAATGGCAGCCAAACAGCAAAACGCCGCAAGCATTACCTATTTCGATAAGTTACAAGGACTAAAACAAAGTTTCGTGACATCTATTTTAAATGATGCTTACGGAAATTTATGGTTTGGTACTCACGGCGGCGGTGTTACAAGATATGATGGAAAATATTTTACTCATTTTACAGAAAAAGAAGGGTTAGCGGGAAATAGTGTTTTTTGTTCCAAAGAGTCGAAAGATGGAAAGCTTTGGCTAGGAACTTATGGTAAAGGATTCAGTATTTTTGATGGTAAAGGTTTTGAAAATATATCGAGTAAAAATGGCTTTCCATCAGACAATATATATGCAATACTTGAGGATACAAAGGGAAATGTATGGATAGGTACACAAGGAGGCGGATTGGTGATGTTTAAGAACGCTGACCATGACACCATCCTTCAATACCACACCAAGAATGGATTTTTTAGTGATAGCATATCTACAATTAAAGAAGATAAAGCGGGAAATATTTGGGTGGGAAGTGATGGAAATGGGTTTATAAAATTTAAAGATGGAAAAATGATTTTACCCAAAGATCTGAGGTATTCTAGGTTAGTTGTTACTGACATTTCAGAACATCCAAATGGTGACTTATGGTTTACTACGTATGGCCATGGTTTATTCAAAATACAAGATCAAATAATTTATGAATTTAATGAAAAAAATGGTTTTCCTTCTGATGTTCTCACTTCAGTTAAAATAGATAATGCAGCGAATATATGGGTAGGAAGTGATGGGGCAGGAGTTATAAAAATAGAAAAAGATAAAGCAGATTGGCTGGAGTTGGAAATCATAAACGAAAAAAGTGGCTTGTCTAGTGAAAATGTCTATGCCATTGTACAAGAAAAAAGTGGTGCCATGTGGTTTGGAACTAACAGAGGAGGGGTTAATAAATATAGTAATCATACATTTTCACAAATAATTACCGAAAATGTATTGAGTATTTCTGAAGACACAGACAAAAACATATGGATAGGTACAATAGAAGACGGATTAATAAAACTGATACATAATTCGTCTAAAAATAGATGGGATAAAGTTTCAAAAATCTCAAAAGAAAATGGACTTATCAATAATCGATTGTTAACTAGCTTTAAAGACACTGATGGCAGGATATGGTTTGGGACCAATAATGGTATTAGTGTTCTAGAAAATGATAAAATACTAAATATAAATGAGGAAAACGGTCTTTGTGGTAAAAAGGTATTTACTGTTTTTGAAGATAGTAAAAGACACATTTGGTTTGGTTTCGGAGACGGAAAGGGAGTGGCAAACTATAATGGCGAGCAGATTACTTGCTATGAAGGTATACAACAGGTTTTTAAAAGTGCCGTATATTCGATAGCAGAAGATAAAGAAGGAAAGATATGGCTTGGGACAGAAAGTGATGGAATAATAATCTGGGATGGTACCCATTTTAAAAAATTTGATGAAACACTACCATTCAATAAAAATGCTGTTTTTTTTGTAAAGAAAGATGCTAGTGGTTTAATGTGGGTAGGTACCGAAGGAAATGGTATTTATGTATATGATGGAATACAATTTTATAACATTAATGAAGACTTAGGCCTTTCAAATAATTATGTTTTTTCTATTTTAGAAGACAATAATAAAGACTTGTGGTTTGGTACTCGTTTTGGATTAAGTATATTAGATGTAAGTAAAAAAGATAAGTTACTTGCTCATTTAAGAAGCCAATCATTGAGCTTTACTACTGAACCTTTTTTCCGAACATATTCATATGAAGATGGATTTTTAGGGATAGGAGGAAATAGAAATGCTATTTATCAATCATCTGACAGAGATGTTTGGATAGGGACAACAGACAGATTGACATTAAGTTATTTATCAAAATTTAAAGATGAAAATAAAAAAAAGGAAAAGCCTTTTGTTTTATTTATTTCTAAATTAGATTTGTTTAATGAGAAAATCAATTGGGTAGACTTGAACAAAAAAAATATTAAATCGCAAAAACTTAATAATGGCGTCAATGTACAAAAATTGGAGTTTTCTGGTTTGACTCCATGGTATAACATTCCAGAAAATCTTTGCTTAAAACATGATAATAACTACTTGACTTTTTATTTTACTGCCATCACTCAGGACCAGCCTTGGAAAACAAAGTATCAGTATAAAATCGATGAAATGGATAATGACTGGAGTGCATGGAAGTCAGATAATACTGCACACTATAGTCATTTACATCCAGGAAATTACACCCTTAATGTAAGGGCCTTGGATCATAAAGGAAACCAAAGTGAAATAGTTACTTATAAATTTAAAATAAGAAATCCATGGTGGTTTTCTTGGTGGATGAAGGTTTTTTATTTATTGGCTTTGATGGGTATTACTTATTGGATACATATTAATCAAAAAAACAAAACTATAAAAAATGAAAGATTAAAGTCACAATCCAAAGAACTCGAACATGCAAAAGAGATACAAAAAGCATATTCTGCATTGCAAGCAACTCAAAAGCAGCTCATCCAATCAGAAAAAATGGCAAGCTTAGGAGAGCTTACAGCAGGTATTGCTCATGAGATTCAAAATCCACTCAATTTTGTCAATAACTTTAGCGAAGTGAGTACAGAATTAGTGGACGAAATGAATGAAGAGCTTGACAAAGGAAATATAAAAGACGCCAAAGACATCGCTGAAGACCTGAGGCAGAATCTTTTTAAAATAAGCCTCCATGGAAAACGTGCAAGCAGCATCGTAAAAGGAATGCTCGAACACTCTAGAACAAGCACCGGGGTCAAAGAAAGTACTAATATTAATGTTTTAACTGACGAATACCTTAGATTAGCATATCATGGTCTCCGAGCTAAAGACAAGTCGTTTAATGCAGAAATAATCACTCAATTCAAAGAGGAATTACCAAAAATTGCCATTGTACCCCAAGACAT
>Ga0209812_10002654_pt1 | contig 10485 bp, 8 predicted proteins | sample JI71714BDNA_FD_187502 | JGI IMG/M metagenome (GOLD analysis project Ga0209812, IMG submission 187502) | Wastewater effluent complex algal communities from Wisconsin, to seasonally profile nutrient transformation and Carbon sequestration -... | ecosystem: Engineered > WWTP > Effluent > Algae...
TGTACGATTACTTATATTGACACCATATCACCGTTAAAAACCATCTTAAAACTTGTTTTAGCCATATTTTACCTAGCTACAATCGTTCCACTTAGTAATAATTCTAAAAACAACTAAGAATCTTCTATTGCCAACCTCTTAAAATAAATCCTAGTTTTGTGAGCGTAGCGAACTCAATATTGCTTTTTATTGTTAAAATTTTACTCAAATTTTGAGTTGTCCACAGAAGTTATCCCTTTCATAAAGTTATTTGTATTTTATTTGTAAGTATATTTGTACTAACCTTGTAGCCCTTATATTCCAAGCTGTTCTGGGAATGAACTATAACTTTTTTACCGTCTAACTATAACTTTTTTACCGTCTAACTATAACTTTTTTACCGTCTAACTATAACTTTTTTACCGTCTATTTTTTGAGTTATTGACATTTAATTATAACTAAACTAAAAAAGTTATGTTACAATTGGCAATTTAGTTCTTAACAACTAAAGAATAGTAGAAGAAAATGTATTTACCGAAAGTTTTGCAATCTAAAACTCTAAAAACTTATAAAAATAAGAAGCTGAATACCGCTAATTTTGGGGATTTTACCCATGGTGACTATCAGGTTTTCTTACATTTAGTCAGTAAGATAGGTGGTGTTGATGAATTTGGAAAATATCTACAGCCAGAGAATTTGCAGAGAGAACACGTACTTACCGCAAATGAATTTAAAGAGGTATTTGATACAGATCTTAGTAACTGTTATAGATTTCTTAATAAGGCTTGTAAAAAACTTATGAAAACCAGCATAACGCTTGAAAAAATTGAATTAAATGAAGTTTGGGAGATTAATATTTGTTCAACAGCTAAATATAATAAAAAAGAAGGGCGTATTACTGTTAAGTTTACAGACGATATTATGCCTTATTTAGCTCAAGTTAGAAAAAGATTTATATTATATAACCTCAAGGAAATAGCTAACTTTGGCAGTCTCTATACAACAAGGTTATATGAATTAATACAAGAATTTCAGGAAACTGGATGGATGCTTAAATCAATAGATCAATTAAGAAAAATTTTTGCTATTGGTGATGATAAATTTAAGCTATATGGAAATTTTAAGGCAAAAATTCTTTCTCACGCATGTCAAGAAATCAACAATAATTACGATATGGGTTTAAGGTTTGAAGAACTAAAAGAGGGGCGTAAGGTAGTCGCCGTCAAATTCTTTTTTAAACAAACTGTTGTTACTCAAGTTACTAATCAAAAAACAGGTAAAACTACCAATATTTACAGCAAGCCTAAAGCTCAAAGAAATACTAGAAAGAAAGTAAAACAAGCTAGTTTATCAAGTTCTCCAGATATCTTAGATGGGCAACTTGCTTTTATGGAATTAACACCAGAAGTAAAGCCTATGAAAAGTATATTATCTTCTATTCTTTCAAAATTTACATCATCTAAAAAATAATCTTTCTTTAAGAATACTTTTCTTATCTTTTGAATCGTGTGTTTCTATCTGCCTTTAAGGTTTAACCTTTCATTGTATAAAAATGAATTTCAAAGAGCAAGCAAATTTAGTTTGCATATTGCGTATAACAAAATTTTACGAATGTTTGTCATAACTTAAATTTCCAAACTCAAGAAATAAGAAAATTCCCCAAAGCCGACCAAACCGAAAATCATTATTTAGACAAGCTAACTGGATTTTCTTTTTCTGAATTAGGACATTGGTTATAACATCTGATTTCGAAGAAATAGTGTTATACGCAAGATGCACTGAAAACAGTGCTTGCTTTTCATTAGCTCTATATCAGTTGTTTTCTAAGGTTTACAAAGGATTTTGTTTGGATTTTAATGAAGCAACAAATATCGACAGATTTTTACACAGTTTTAACTACGATTAGTATCTCAAAATTTACATTAAATTTATGTCGTGGTATGTTTAAACTCATAACACAGCCTAAAGAAAACTACTTTTTCTTTTTAACTTTCCTTATACTGATTTTGAATTCCTGTATTTCTAATTTTACTATCTAGATTACATTTCTCATTTTCTGAGCCTGCTCATAAAGTTATAGCAAACATTCATGAGAATTTTGTTATACGCAATAGGCAAACTAAAGTTTGCTAATTTTAAATAGCTTGTTAGACCTTTCGTTATAATACTTACGTTGATTTTGTTGAAACTTTGATTGCCAACTCAGAAAAAAGGTTTTTTTTATTAAATTTGGCATTATTTTTTAAAATTTGAATAATTTTCTTACTCTATCTATTGAACCAACAAAAAATCTTTAAATAGAATCCTTTGTAGATCATAAAAATTAAGCGTTGCAAAGAGAGTAAGATCGAGTGTTGCTTACAACACATGTTGCGTATAACACTATTTCTTTGAAATGAGATGTTATAACCAATATCCTAATTCAGAAAAAAGAAAATCCAGTTAGCTTATCTACAAGATAATTTTCGGTTTGGTCGGCTTTGGGGATTTGGTTAGATATATTATTGGTATAACTTTTGCTTCATATAATTTTGGTATAGCATTGGTATTATCAGTATTGGTTGTAAAGACTCTCTTGTTGAAAATTTATCTTGACTAGAACTACAACCGCTAATTAAATAACGAGATGCAATTTTTATTTATTAAAAGAGGTGATTTATGTTTAACGGTTTAGATAATTTTGTTCAACAGTCTTTACAAAGAGATATGCAAAACAAAATAATACAAGCTCAGCTACAGGCTCAAGAAGCTGAGAAGCATTTAGTTAGCAAGAAATATGATAGCGGTTATCCTGGTGTATTTGGTGCTATGACTAATGCATTAGATGATGCATCTATTGCTTACGGCAATAGATTTAATGAGACTATCAGGAGTAAGCAAGGTTTCACCCACGAATTACTGACAAAAGTTTGGGATGACGGTATGTCGTCCGATCATACCAAATTTCTAAATGATATTAATTCTTATCGTGATATGGTGAGAATTAATAAAATGAAAGTTACTGCTTGTAATACATTAGCCGAGGCGGATTTAGAGTTTTCTAAAACAGAAGACCAATACAACAAGTTTTTTAGTGACTGGAAAATTAAAACCGCAGAATCTGCTAATCGATGGTCTGCTCACTTTGATAAACTGGTTATTGAGGAGAATAATCCAGTTGCCAATGTCGCTCAAAATTTACCAAATCAAAATCTCGTTCCTCAAGGCGGCGATGATTTGTTACAACAATTAAATGCTCTTCAGCAACAATTAGCTCAAAGAGATGGTGTTATTAACTCTATGAATCAAATGTTTCAAATATATCAAGGAGCTTTGGATCAAGCTAATATAACCATCGATGGTCAAAAAGTAACTATTGATGATCTAAGACAAGATAAGATTGAGTTAAGAGAAAAGGTTAGCGAACAAAAAATTAGCATCGATTCTTTAACAGAGACTAATTTAGAGCAAGCAGAGAAAATTCATCAAGTTAGCGATAAATATCTTGGTTTAAAGACAAATTTTATCGACTTAGTAACTTTACATCAAGAAATTGATCCTGATTATGTCCCAGTTATAGATTTAGCTGGATTAAATTTGGATCAATAATTTAAAGAAATTTTAAACAATAGATAAAACGGTTTTTTATGGCTGCAAATATTAATTCTAACTTTCCATCTATACACTTGATTCCTTCTTCAATCCAAGGATCTGCTAAACAGCAACAAATTCAAGCATTGACTACTCAAGTCAATGAAAATGAGAATAAAATTGCTAAAATAGACAAAGAAATAGTTGCTCGTGAAAAAATACTAGAAGCAGCTGAAATCAAAAAAAATGTTAGCATTGCCGCTATGCAAAACTGTCAAAATATAATAAAAGTATGCGAAGAAAGTAAAGAAATTATAAAAGAGATGATAGGTATTTACGAAACTTTAATAGCTCGTAATGAAGCAAGTAAAGCCTATTCTAAAGCGTCTGATTGTTCTATACCTGGCAAGGCGTACACCACTCCTTATGACGAAAAATATGAAAAAGCTTTTCAAAATGCTATGGACACAAGTAGGACTACAGAGAGTTTAGGATTTAAGAAGCCAGAAAATATAGATTTTTTTGATCGTATTAGTCATAATCCTGTAAAAAGGAATTATTTATTTTCTATGTTTACGGAATGGTTTAGTGGATTTAGATCGTCTACTTCGTCTTTTTTTAGATGGTTTTAACTAAATTAACATCAAATTTTACCTCTAATATCCATGTCTGCAATGCGGAGTTTGCAGACATAGCTAACTTGAGTCTTAACAAAAATGTGGTGATTTTTATCTATAATGTAGATTTGTATAAAATATTTGTTATTAATTTTTTAGTTACTTTGCAATGAGTTATTTAAATCCTTGTTATTATTCGAATAGATTAATAGCAAAATTAGAATTATTAGATGTTAAAAACCAATTAGATTTTATCCTCATTAATAAAGCTATTTATTGGGCTAAAAAATATCATGGCAACCAGTTACGCAAGTCAGGTGAACCATATTATTCTCATCCATTAGAAGTTGCTTATTTATTTTCTGAATACGTTGAAAAAGAAGAATTGCAATATTATACAACCGACTTAATAGTTACTGCAATATTGCATGATACAATTGAAGATACTGTACTAACTAAAGAAATGATTGCAAAGAATTTTAATGCGTCGATCGCAAATAAAGTTGATGATTTAACTAGAATTAAAGTAGATCGCAAAATTAGCGCTGGTGACACTTTAGAATTGCTTTATCCTCAGAATAAAAAAGATATATTATATATTAAAATATTTGATAGATTGCATAATATGCAAACTATCAGTTTCATGCCCGAAGCAAAAAGAAATAAGATAGTTGATGAAACTATAGAGTATTTTGTATCTCTTTGCTCTATTTTAGGCCTTTACGAAGTAAAAAAAGAATTAATAATGTTAAGTTATCAAACTAAATCACCTAATAAACTTTCCGTTTTTGCCATTGATTGGGATGTCTTATTAGTTGATCCTTTTGCTTTCTCATCTTCAGTTCTAACAAAATAAAATAATCCTAATCCATATCCTATAACTATTGGAAAAAGAAGAAACAATAACCCTAAATTACCGAAATATTTTATTAAGTAAATAACCCCAAAAGAGCTAATGATATACATCAAAGCACGAGATGTAGCGTATGAAAAACAAGTAGTAGTAAATCTCTGAAATACTGGAAAATATTTATAAAAAATTGGCGTAGCAGGAAATTCGACAAGAAGTGACAAAGATAAAAATATTTGAATTAGCATTAATTCAGAACCAGTAGTAACGTAATTTAATAAAAAAGGAGAAGCTAAAACAAAAGGGCAAGCGAAATAAAATTTTATTTTAAGAAATTTTAAAGGATTTACGAAATATACCAAACATGTAATCAACATTGTAAATACAAGATCTATAGAGGATACAATAAAATTTTGATGTATTACTTGCTCCGCAGTATATCCAAACTTATCTTTTAAAAGATTAGAACTATGTATAAATATAAGATAAAAACACACAGGATATGATAATTGCATAAAGAAAAAAGATATCACTGCTTTTTTGTTCATTTTTTCTTTAATCCAAGGTTTGTCTAGCATTTTTTCTTTGGTAGAGCCAATATTTAGATCCTTGTGTAAATTAGTGATTTGTCGCTTAGCGTCGGCAAAATCAGGAGTTTCTCTTAAACATCTCCTAGCAAAAGAACCAATAACAGCAACTATGGCTCCAACCCAAAAGGCTATTCTCCAATTAAAAAGTTGCGATAGAGAAATATTAGCAATAAATAAAGCCATTGTGCCGCCTAAAGTAAGACAAACGCTAACAAACGCAACTGCTGGATAAACAAAAGGTGGTCGAATAAGTTCTGTTAAATAAACCTCAGCTCCAACACGTTCGCCCATCGAAGACATACCTTGTAAAATGCGACAAATTGTAACTGCCCACGAAGCAATAATTCCTACTTGTTCGTATGTTGGAAGATTGGCCATAACTATGCAAGATATAGACATTGTAGTAGTTGTTATTATTACAGTTGCTTTCCTACCTATCCTATCTCCCAATCTACCAATTAATATAGCTCCTATAGGACGAAATATAAAAGTAATACAAAAAGAAAAAGCACTTAATAACTGTAAAGAGAACTCATCCTCTTTTGAAAAAAACAAATCATTTAATAGTACCGCCATATGAACATATAACATTAGATCAAAGTACTCTAGAAATGTACCGATGGATAAAATTCCTACAGCTTGTTTTTGTTCTTTTGTAAGTTTTTGTACTGATGCTTTCAAAAAACTAATGATGTTAATTAGACTATTGTTAGTTCAACATTTATATTTTAGTTTTTCAACTAAAATTATAAAATGTGTCTAATTTTATATTAAAACCTGTACATAATATGTCATACAAGGGGTAGTTTGCGGGAAAGTGCAGGGAACTACGTTAAGGTTTAGCTTTTAATTTTTTGCATATAAGTAAACAATGTTCTTCGCGAAAAACCAAATATCTTACATATTTCAGTGGAAGATTTGTCAGAATTTTGATAAAGAATTCTTGCTTGTTCCAGTTTATCAGAATCAGTTCTAGGACGACCACCGGATTTTCCTCTAGCTTTAGCTGCAGCTCGTCCTGCTTCTGCACGTTCAGCTTTAATCTCCAGTTCCATCTGCGATACTGCTCCCATAATTGAAAGAAAAGCTCGGCCTGTAGCTGATGATGTATCAATATTTTCGCGTAATGATCTTAAATCTACACGGCGATTTTTCAATTCCTCTACAATTTCTAGGAGATGCGATAGTGATCTTGACATCCGACTAAGTTCTGTAATTACTAATATATCATTATCTCGAATATAGGCCATTAATTCATTCCAGCCACTTCTATCTTTCTGTGTTCCGCTAACTTTGTCTGTAAAAATTTTCTGACAACCGACTTGTTTTAAGCTATCAATTTGTGCATCTAAATTTTGTGAGGGAGAGCTGACTCTAGCATATCCGATTAATTGTGTCATAAGCGGTGCAAGAAGTTACAATGGTTAAAATTTGTGCACTTTGTTATTTGCTAAGATTATTGCACTAATTTTATGTATAATGCAAATAATTTTAACATGATTTAAGTATGAGTGCAGAAAGTATACTTTCTGCACTCAAGATAACTATGTGGAGATATCTTATGGCACATCGTCCGATTCTAAATGATAAACAACGAAATACATTATTTAGTATTCCAACAAGAGAACATGAATTGCTTCAATATTATGTCCTTAGTAATGAAGACATCTTTCATATCAATACAAAACGAAAAGTATCTAACCGCCTCGGTTTTGCCTTGCAGTTATGCGCTTTTAGATATCCTGGGCGTCTATTGCAAAAGAACGAGATCATCCCGTTGCCAACATTAATGTTTCTAGCAGCACAACTTGGCATTTCAGAAGATGAATTTGGCACTTATGGTATACGATCTGAAACCAAGTATGAACATTCGTCAGAGTTACAACGCATTTATGGGTTTAGAATTTTCCAAGAAGCGGATGAAAAGAATTTTTTAAATTGGCTAATGAAGCAGGCAATAGAGACACAAAACAATGCAGAGTTAGCAGGCCTATTTGTGCTGGAATGCCGTAGAAGAAAAACTATACTGCCAGCTATAAAGGTAATTGAGCGTCTATGTGCCGAAGCACGGCTTGCTGCTGAACGTAATGTTGTTGGGCGTATTGCAGAACGTTTAGATGATGATATGAAGAAAAAGCTGAATGTTATGCTTACTGAAACGATTGATGGCCGATTGACCATTCATGGCTGGTTAAAACGTTTTGAGGCTGGACATAATTCAGCAGATGTGAATCGGTTATTGGAGAAGCTGGAATATCTTCAAAAACTTGGTATACCTGAATATGTATTAGAAGGGATCCCTTCACACAGAATTATCTGGCTACGACAGCAGGGTGAAGCATATTATGCTGATGGGTTACGCGATATCAATGAAACACGGCGTTTAGCAATTCTAGCCGTCTGCTCTATTGAATGGAAAGCAATGATTAATGATGCCGTATTAGAGACTCATGATCGTGTTGTTGGAAAACTCTACAATACCTGCAAACGCATGCGTGATGACCAACTGGTCGATCAGAAAAAATTGGCTCACGAAACGCTTACATCATTTGCTAAATTAAGTAAGAAACTACTTAAAGCCCATGCGGATAATACGTTAGTTGCTGATGTGGTTAAGGATACCGACGCTCTAGAAAATCTGATGGTGACCGCTCTAACACTCACCAAGAAATTAGATAGTGACCCATTGGAGTATGTGTTATTTGGATATGGCAAATTCCGACGTTATACGAAACGTATGCTGGAAAATATTACATTTAAAGGTAATGCGGCCACACAGCCATTGATTGAAGCAATTGTATTGTTGAAACATTTAAATCAATCAGAAAGTCATCAGGAAATCGAACTTCCTGTCTGTTTTGCAAATCCTAAGTGGAGTAAACGATTGTGCCATAAACCAGAACGTAAACTCTGGGAAATTGCCGTGTTATTCGCTATCCGTGACGGCTTGCGTTCTCGAGATATATGGGCTGTTGATTCCAGAACTTATCAAGATACTAGACAACAACTCTTACCTGAACAACAAGCTAAGAAAGTTATATCACTACCCATACCATTAAAAGCCAATGAATGGATAACAGAGCGTAAGGGATTGCTAGAGCAACGCATTAAACAAGTGGCTCAGATGATCCGACAAAACACACTCCCAAATAGTTGTATTGAGAAAGGAAAAATATATGTGAACAGAATTGACCCTCAAATGCCAGAAGGCCTCGATATACTAACATTAGATATTTACAAGCAGATGCCACAAATATCAATCACGGATATCCTGCGAGAAGTGGATGCAGATACAGGTTTCACAGATAGTTTCTCCCATATCCATACCGGCTCTACCTGCACCGATAAGCTCGGACTGCTTAATATACTTTTAGCCGGAGGTATCAATATGGGGCTGAAGAAAATGGCTTTGTGTAGTAGTTCGCATACATCATTTTGGTCGTTGATGCGGATCTCCAGCTGGTATGTAAAGAGTGAAGCTATGACCGATGCCCTGGCTGTTGTGATAGAAAAACATAGAGATTTACCCCTTAGCGCTGCTTTGGGGGATGGGTCAACTGCATCATCAGACGGCCAATTCTTTCCCTCTGGCGGTAGCGGTGAAGCAATGAATCTAATTAATGCAAAATATGGAAATACCCCTGGTGTAAAAGCTTATACACATCTATCAGATCAATACGGTCCGTTTGCTATTAAAACGATTCCTGCTACAGCGCATGAAGCCCCCTATATTCTAGATGGGCTAACCATGAATGATACTGGTAAACGCATCAAAGAACATTATGCGGATACCGGCGGTTTTACAGATCACGTGTTCGCCATGTGCGCCTTGTTAGGTTATCAATTTGCGCCAAGATTGCGCAACTTATCATCCCTGAATCTTTATGGCATGCAAGGCATAAACCTACCAAAGGTAATGCAAGAGCTGATCAGAGCAAAAATCAATATTGCCCGTATAGAGAACCAATGGCCAGATATTATCCGCTTGATTGCCAGCGTCATAACACACCGTGTTGTACCAAGTGATATACTTCGTCAACTGGCCTCCTTTCCACGTCAAAATGAGTTGGCGATCGCACTTCGCGAAATAGGACGTATGGAGCGCACTATTTTTATCCTTAGTTGGATCAGTTCAGTTTCCATGCAGCGTCGCACACAGATGGGACTTAATAAAGGAGAATCACATCATGCTCTTAAACGAGCCCTAAACTTCAACCGCAGAGGTGAGATCACTGATCGCACATCAGAAAACCAGCATTTACGTATGATGCATCTAAACTTGCTTGCTGCCATCATCATCTATTGGAATACTAAGCATCTAGGTCGTATCATTCATAATATGAGGCTGAATGGAATAATCATACCTCCAGAGAAATTGGCGCATCTCTCGCCTCTTGGATGGGAGCATATCATTCTTACAGGATACTACAGATGGTGATCATTTACCCTTAACGTAGTTCCCTGCACTTTCCCGCAAACTACCCCTACAACCCTTGTACGAACAGGCTTTTTATGCTATTATATGCCATGATAATTTTAAGAAAAAAAACTATAATATGAAGGAATACGTACCGACTCCTCAAGACATAACTGAACTAAACTTAGCGGCGGAAAAAATAACAGATGAAGCTCTGAAATCTAAGCCTTTATGTAAAATTGCTAAGTCTACTAATTTTTATAAAACACTTAATAAAAGCAATTCTCCTGATTGTGTAGACATGGCACTGGAAGGAATTAGTCAAAAAGGTAAAACATTAGTTGATCGAATTGTTGTTTCCTCTGAATATAGCTACAAAAAACCAGCAAAATTTTAAATTACTCATTAAAACCTACAAAATCGATTTAAATACCTCTTACAAGAGTAATAAATGTTTTTATG
>Ga0209812_10002656_pt1 | contig 10484 bp, 5 predicted proteins | sample JI71714BDNA_FD_187502 | JGI IMG/M metagenome (GOLD analysis project Ga0209812, IMG submission 187502) | Wastewater effluent complex algal communities from Wisconsin, to seasonally profile nutrient transformation and Carbon sequestration -... | ecosystem: Engineered > WWTP > Effluent > Algae...
AGAGAGATCGCCATTAATAAGGTTTTCTTTGGTATTATTGGTGAAATCTTCTTGACCATACCACATGCCGCCACCCATAGTAGTAACCCATAACTTTCTTGTCCTTGACTCACTGAATGGGTCCCAAAAAATTCGTTTTGGTCTCCAGAAAGGGAATGATTTAACAGGCGTAAAAACTGGTTCGTTTTCTGTGAGATTTTCTGTAACAAATAAACCATTATTTTCTATTGCAACATAGGCTATATCAGGGACATCAGGGTGAATGGCAATGGACTCCGCAAGATCTACATCCATGATTCTATGCCAAGACGAACCTCTATTATTCGTTCTATACACACCACCCAATCCTTCACTATTTCCTCCAGGGAAAACATTAAATCGTCCCCAAACGGTCACATACCATGTGTTTTCACTTGGGTCGTGTGGATCTATTACAATATCTTTAGTATAATAACGCATTTCCTGTGAAGAAACATCTTGCCAATTATCGATACCATTTGCCGACCAAAAAACACCACTCGATGCACTCAAATTATTGGTGTTTTCAGGTGCACGCGCAGAAAATGTGACGACAACACTTCCGTCCTTTAGACATCGTATGGTATATGGATGTCCTTCTGTACGCGCATCAATGTATAACTTTGTCCAAGTCTGACCTCCATCAGTACTTCTATAGATCCCACCTTCATCTTGGTGCACTACACTGGCATATAAGATATCGGCATTTAAAACTGACATTTCTAACCACACTACACCATGTCCAAAATTGTATAAAGTATCCCAACTCATACCGCTATTGTCACTGTAGGCAATCATCCCTAGACCATTTGCTCCTTCATCTGTCAAACGGTAGCCAAGATAAATATCATTTAATTCAGATAGCGCTGCATACAACCTACCTGTATTAGGATGTTTGATTACACGATACCAATTAGGCCATGTTAGGTTGTTCCATGGTGAACGAATATTTAAATTGAAGGACCAAGAAAGTCCGCCATCTACACTATATTGATTGCCTATGTCTGTACAAGATGCCAAAATCGTGTCTTGACCAATCCAAAGTAAATCATGACTTGTAGTTACATCTAGGCCTGAACTCCTATATACTTTGTCTTGTGCAGATGGTAGGGTAGGAAGGTTTTCTGTACTTACATCCACATATTGTTGTTCCCATGTCAAACCCCCATCTTTAGTTTGATAAGCAAATCCACTTGTTGTGATGACGTGATTCGGATCTTGATCATTAACATCTATTCCCAACATTCCACCGGACCAATACATACTGACGATACCATATTCGCCAGCCCATCCAGTACTGATATTGCTGTTACCTTCTACATTAAAAGTGTTTTCCCAATTATTGCCACCATCTATAGATTTGTATATAACAGGTAGATCATTTATGTCGCCACTTGCCCAGATAATATCAGTATTGTTTGAAGCTGATTCCAACCAAGCAATATTGGCATCATTTGGTATATTGTTTTTTATGTTTTTAAGATTTAAAGTTTTTGGCTGAAAAGAGTACACATTTTTTAGCCCATCTTGAATCTCTAGCACTTCATGCCATGGTAGGAGCAATTCTTTTTCGGCAGTCACGAAAAATAAGGTGGCAATATCGTTCTGTTTTGCCCCTGTCATTTGATAAATACCTTCACTATTTTCAAGTTCTGGAATATTTATTACATTAAAATCCGAGCCACCGTTATCTGAATATAACAGACCATTTCCTGTTGCTAGCCAGACATCATTACCGTCCCAGTATACTCCTGCCAACCATACCAAGTCCCAAGCTGGAATTTCGATTTGTTGGAATGTAAGTCCACCATCTTGGGATATGAAAAGTGCATTGTATTCATTGAGAATGATTCGATTGGCATCATTAGGATCTACAAACAGTCTATGAGTACCCGAACTAGTAGGATCTATATCTGTCCATGTTTTGGCACCATCTATAGACTTCATAGTTCTGCCCTGATACCATGGTGTATGATTTGGATCTTGGGAGCGATTGACTACGTACAAAATATCTGGGTCATTGGTATATTGGATTTTCCCTTTTACAGTGCTTACTTGTTGTGTATATGGTACCAAAGACCAAGATAGACCACTATTTATTGTTTTGTAGACACCACCCATATCACAGTTAATCCACATTTCGGATGGATTTTTTGGATTGATAGAAGGACTATACATATAGCCGCCACCACCTGAACCTGTAGGTGTAAATAAAGTAGGCTGTGCAAAAATTAATGTCGAAACAAAGAATAGAAGGGTGGATACAAATAGCCATTTAAATCGCATAAAATGTGTGCTTTCCTGATTAACAAATTGTAAGCAACAAATGTATGAATTTTAAGGAATTTGATTCATTATAGACCGTATAAATATTAGGTAGGGCATTGACAGCATATTTTTACCAACTCGCACTTCTCTTTATTGCAATAACTTACAGTGTTATATATCTACAAGATTCGTCAATAAGTTCTGCGGGTAATTCAAAGAAATTAATTCTAGAATCTTTATTTTTTCTGAATGTAATGCTAAATACTAGCTCTTGATTATTTTAAAGCTGTGTATCTTATTGTTAAGTTCATATGAGATGATGTACATGCCTTTTGAGAGCTGACTTAAGTCTCTTAGGATGATTTTATTATCCTGAATAGGGTAGGTGTTTGAACGAACAATCTGACCATCTGTAGAGAATATCTTTAAAGCTACTTGACTGTCTACATTATCTTCTAACATTATATTTAGCTCATCGTCTACAGGATTTGGATAGTAAGTATGGTTGTCATCATGGATCGCAACGATGGACGAAACTGGACTTTCTTGGTAAACCCTTACATAATCAACTTCCATAGCACCTTGGGTAAAATTGGGTGAGATAGATGGTTGTATGGCAAAATTGAGTAACAAATATTGTTCTTTATTGAATGGCCATGTAGCTGCATCTTTTATCGCAGGATTATATGTGTAGTGTACTTTCCCATCTACACTGAAAATCATCTTTTCGGGTGTCCAAATTAAGCTGTACACATGGAATTCTGTCGAAGCTGTCGGTATGTTTTGCCCACCAACATTAGATGTGTTGCCAAAACTTGATGGGGTATGAAGTGCACTCTGTACAAAGTTTTGATTGTGTCCCCAATGTTCCATAATATCTACTTCACCACATGCTGGCCATGGTGTTGTGCCAAAACCTTGTTGTTGCCAATATGCACCATCTTCTGTGATGTTTTTGCCCAACATCCATATAGCAGGCCAAGTACCTACTCCCGAAGGAAGTTTTGCTCTCACTTCCACTTTGCCATAAGTAAAAGCAAACTTAGAATTGAGTCTTGCAGATGTGTAGTTTTTGGTCTGACCTTGGTTGTTGAATGTTTCTTTTCTGGCAATGATTTTTAAGATGCCATTTTCTACTATAGCATTATTGGTTCGATTGGTATAATGTTGGACTTCGCCATTAAACCAACTCCCACCAGCAGGTAGTTTTGTTTGGTGAAACCATTTTGAATTATCGATAGCGCCATTATTGGAAAACTCATCAAACCATACAAGGTTGTCATATATTGGGTCTTGCTTTATAGCACCATCATAATTGATATTATCTACAAAAGCTACCACTCGATCATTATTGTTTTCGCCATTAATTTGTATTAACACCCGATTAAAATCTTTTCTTTCTGATGGAGGCAACGAATTATCATTAAAATTGCGAAAAGCATCATCTTTAAAATTAAAAGTCACGATTTGCCATTGATTTAGTATGATAGGTTTGATGATTTCAGATTGAGTCACCCATGGTTCTGCTAATGTTCCATCCTGTAGTTTAAGAGAAACTTGGTTGTTTTGGTTACCTGTCAAACCATTTGCAGGAACATAAATCATGAGTCTAAAAGTGTGGTTGTCTTCCAAATCTAAATTACCGCTTACATCAAATCTCACATTGGCATATTGACCACCATTATCAGAATATCTAAGTACCGTAGCAGAAGTATTCATGCCTTGTTTATAAGGGTTTGTGAAGCTTATATCTAATCCACAATCATCTTCTGCCCATGTATTTATAGTGCCATTTCCTTCGAAGTCATCTTGAATGGTTTGTGCATTATTAATTTGTGGGAGTAAAAATAAGAAAATAATAAGCGTAAAATAATGATTCATGGACCTACTTTTAAAGAGTGTTGATTAAGTTTTGATGATGTTATAAACATGCATAACATGATAAATCGCTAAAGTAGTCTATTTTTTAAATCCCAACGAGTTGATTTCTAATAAAAGATAATTTATGACATTTAGTTGACATAATAGTTAGGTAGTCATTTTGGGTAATGGTTCCCAAAATGACAATATATGCTTTTCAAAATTAATTATTAAGTTTATCTGCTTAATTTTTTAAATGTATCTGGAAACCTACACCAAATGAGAACATACCTTTATCAGGGTTCAAGACACCAACGCAACTATCTTGCATGTCTTATTTTGTGTAAAATTACCCGTCAATTCTTAATCGATCGATTTATTTAAAAATATAGCATATTCCAATGCTAAGCGATAACCTGGTTCTGAGTATGAATCATTTCTTTTACCCTTTTCCGTATGTGCATTTCCATTTTTGGCAAAAAATAAAACCGAAAATATTAAATTGAGGTGCTTTATTTTGTTTTTTAAGGGTTTTAAATCAATAGGTAAAACTTTCACTATTGTTGATTAAAATGAATTTGGAAACCGACATTAAATGAAAATAGTTTTTCATTAATATTTATTGGACTTTTATCAACAAGATTTGCATAATTTGCACTTGCTTCTAAGGCTATGGATCTATTTAAGAAAATAGCATATCCTAACTTTAAATTGTAACCGTATAAAGTTTCAATATTGTCATTACGATTTTGACGGACGTAACTTACACCTATTCCACCAAAAGCACTTCCTCGGTCAGATGTTAAAAAATAAGACCTAAGAAATGGGTTCAATCCTATAGATTTGGTATTTCTGTATGAAAAATAACTGACAGATAGCCCTGTCACAAATTTATCTACTACAAAATACCCAATATTAGGATTAAGTGTAAAAATGACATCTCCTTCCGATGTTTGGTACGATGCGTCCCCGCCTAATAGATATGTTCCTTTGATTGTTTGAGCATTTGAAATATGGGTAATTAAAATTAAGGTAGATATGATTGTTAAAACTTTCATGTTGATTTTTTTAAGTGTATTGAATTAGAATATAAGTTATAGTTTTATTTTTTTAAATGAATTTGAAACCCAATTCCAAAATATAAATTTCCTGATCTGTCTTCCAATTTTTCATAATTAGCTGATAATTGTATGGCAATCGAATTATTTAGAAACATTGCATAACCCAAAGAAGTATTAAAACCATTGAATGATCCTTCAAATCGTTGAGCTGGTGCTTTTATATAGTTGTAAAGGTACGTGCCTCCAGCAAAAAAGCTTCCTATTTCAGAAGGTAGAAAGTATACTCTAATATTAGGACCTATTAGAAAATCACTGAGTAAATTTTGTTTTTCTAAACTTGAAAATATCCCTATTGAAATTTTATTGGCAACAAAATAACCAATGTTAGGACTGATATTCAGAAAATACTGTTCATCTACAAGTTGGTAGGATACATTGCCACCTAATAGGAAAGTACCTTTTTCGGTTTGCGCATTTCCATATTTGAAAAAAGCAAAAACGGTCAAAAAATAAATAATGATTAAATTCTTCATTGGCTGGTTTTTATCTATGTAATAATATTTCAGCCAAAGGTAATTAAAGATTTTTATTGTTGGTATTTTTAGGATAATAATTTAGAAAATTTACAATTTTATCAACTTCTTGAACTGTGGTCCATTAGCTGTATTTGTTTTTACAAAATAAATACCTGATTTGAATGTAACCACATCTATTTGTCCTTTGATTTGAGTGTTATTTTTTTGCTCATAAACTGATGTTCCAGCAGTATTATATATTTCTATGTTTGTGGGCGAATCTATATTTATCAACTCGTAATTAAGCACGTCTGTGACTGGATTTGGATAAATAGAGATGGATGTATTCGAGCTAGTAATGTTATGATCAGTAGATGACAGACCAGGTATTTCATTTAGTGGTCTTTCAAAAACTTCAAAAAGATTGGTAACAAACATATGACTGTCGCTAAACAAAATGTCTACCATATAAGGATCAGGGAGTCCATCTTCAAATGTTTGCCAAGTTAGGCCCTGATCTAAGGATATTACCACTCCATGACCATAAATAGTTTGTACCATGACATCTTTGTAAATGGCGAAATCAGATATCGTCTGATTTGGATATGGATGTAGGTTGGCATTGACTTTAAGCCAAGTATTATTGAGAGCATTGTATTTATAAAGTGATTTGCCAGCGGTGATAAAAATTTCCCCAGCCACATTTATTTGGACGCTACTTATTTTCTGATTACCAACCACAGATGTATTAAGCTTTATTTTTTGCCATGTGTATTTGTTGGAAGTATACAGTATTTCATCTATTTCATTGTGGATGATGTAGTTACCATTTGAGAATTCTGTTTTTATATTCTCCCAGGATATTTCATATTCTATTTCAATCCAAGGCAAGATGCCACCTATCAGTGTGTAAACTTTATTTTTAAATTCTCCCTTAGCCATCACGATGTCATTACAATTGAAAAGCTTTGGGTCTAAAAACGGGAAGTCTGTGGCTCTGATTTTTATACCACCTAGATTTACAATACTTCTTGTATTTGTTGTAATAATAGAATTTTTATTTACGATAGCGTATTCATTATTTTCAAAATTAATATTTGGTGACTGCCATTTATCTGCCGACCTATTGTAGTACGATAGCCAAGTTGTTATTTGCCACAGACTATTGTCGACAATGATATAATTCCCTAGTGCTCCTTTAATATTATCTGTTATTTCTACCACTGAATTACTACCTGTAACTATGTCTTTTTTGTATAGTCCATATTCCAAAGTATTATAATAATAAATAAATCCACCATAGACTAAAAACCTTTCATAGTATGATGGAACATCAATTATTGTGGAAATATCAATAACTTTTATAAGGTTAAATTCATCATCAAACAATTGCATTTCATATTGGTATTTGTTATAAACATAAAGATAATTTTCGTCAAAATTATACTTTTTATCCCTATCAAATAGTAAAGGGTCTAAGGCTACAGCATCAAATGCATCTCCTACTAATTTTTGTGTACCATCACTATAAATATAAATAGAATTTTGATCTCTAAAAAAGCCAGAAATGCCACTGGATTCTGAATTTTCGACTGTTGTGAAAGTAATGAAATCTATAGTTTTAGTTACTTTAGTATGTTCAATGATGTAGTGATAACCATCTTGAAAATAAATAAAATCACTTCTTTCGTGGTAGAATTTTTTATCACTAATAATTGCAAAGTTGACACCAAAATCTCTGCTTACAAATATTTCGTCATGTGTTGCCACTGTGATGATATCGTCATGAATGGTGATTGAAATATCATCTTCATACAGACCAAAAAAATAATCTGGCCTGTATATGTCCTTTTTAACCCAATTCAAACCTCCATCTTTAGAAGAATAAATCGTCATGTCCAGCCAATCGAATTCAACCTTAACATCAACAGCCACAATAAAATCTCCATTGACATGAAATTCTTCTAAATCACCTAACAATTGACTTCCAGGGATTGCTACCCAAGTCTGACCACCATCAGCGCTTTTATGAATGATGGAATTGCTCAAAGCATAAATGGTATCTACTTTTGCAAAGACATCTATGACAATTGCCTTCCCATCACCACCTATATTTTTAAATTGGCTGTAAGCAAAAAAGTTTGTTAGACAAAGACAAAGGATGGTAAGTATTAAGTTTTTCATTTATTTAGTATTTTAATTAGTACCTAATCATGTGATCTGTTCTTTAAAAATTAGGTAAATATACTTTGATATAAAGATTCAGACAAATATTGTAGCAAAAACATAATGGAAAAGTAAAAAGAATACTTTCACCCGACATTTAGGTTATGAGTTCTTATTGGACATTCTTCCTGTAAAGGGTTGATTTTTATTCTTATAGGATAGGGTGGTAGTTGCACGTGTTAAAGTTGCTTTAGGACAAAATCCTAAGTATATACATGATTAGAAGCTATTGTCAGCATGGAATAACTACATTCTCAATATTGGCTAGCTTAATATTTATCAACAAATCCAGCAAATCAGCAAATGAATAAATTGTACATACTAGAAACCCAAAAATCTTTAAAAAAAAGTGAAAAAAAATGAAAAAAAATTATTCGTAGTTAGATGTTTGATATGATGTCTCTTAGATATTACTAAAAAAAATAATGTATCTATCATATTAAAATACAGCATAATACGTCTTTGAGTTTGGTCTGAAATTTGGTTTTGATACCTTGTAACCAGAGAAAATTTATCAAATCGTGAGATGAGATAGTTTTTGATGATTGCAAGATTTTAACAAATTAAAATAGTTTGCAGCTATCATAGGATAGTTGTGGATAAAGATAGAACATTTTTAACGCAATTACGAATTTTTTCAAAATCCATCAATCGATGAAGAGACCATTACTTACACGATTTTTCAGCCTGATCAGCGATCGGAGCATGAAAGCACTTACAGTAGCCATTTTATGCGTGGTTATGTATGCAGATGATTCTCTGGCACAAACGACCTTTAGTCAACGGGAGTGTTATTGTTTAGACAATGCAACAACTGCCATCAACGGTCAGTACCGAGATTCAATTACCATCACAGGGATACCAGGACAAACCTGGAGATTGATGAATCCAATAGGATTTTACAATCCACTATCTTTAGCTCCACCAGCGGCGCCTGTGCTTTACCTTAATAACACTATAATACCAGAAACCGCTCCGGGATCAGGAATCTATAGAATAGTAGGTAAGCGTATCTCAGGTCAAAGCTGGTCTACAGTAGTAACAAACGGAAGCACGGTACAAGCCTTGTCTTCCAGTCAGTCGTGTAGCTATCCTGCTCCACCGGCTACTGCTATTGTAGGTGATGCCATTGTATGCCAAAGCAGCACGGAATCCTACGCTATTCCTGCTAGCGCCAATCTTTCTAATATTGTATGGTCTGTACCTGCCGGTGGCTCAATAGTTAGTGGTCAAGGTACTAATGCTATTACGGTCACTTGGAATACTGTGCCAGGCAACTATAATGTAGAAGTATCCGCTGAGTTGGTATCTTACCCAGCACAACCAAATGCTTGCGAATTCACATCGACTAGAGTAGTATCTATTGTCGATCCAGCGCGATTAACGGCAATTAGGGGTGACTTCGGCAATTGTATCGGCGATACAGAAACATATACTATAGGTGCTACTCCTGCCCAGGTGAGTGGTGTTTCATGGGGTGTGTTTTTGGATGCAGCGGGAACGATGCCTTCAGGTATATTGTCAGCAGGATCAGTTAATAGCCAAACAATAACATGGCCAAATACTACAGGGGTTTACTACCTGAGAGTAACTGGAAATTTTGTGGCAGGTAATAATCTTTGTCCATTCACTACTATTGAAAGAATAGATATCGTGAACGAAGTGACTGTTCCATTGGCATGTAATAATTTGGTCAATTTATCTATGAATCCAAGTTGTGAGTTATACTTTACACCTGACCAGTTTCTAGAAGATCAAAATTATCCTGATGCATCTTATGATATCATTATCAAAGATTTACAAAGGGATACGATCATTCCTAATGGAACACTTGGATATAAATATATCAATAAAACACTTAGTATCACAGTGGTTCATGAATGCAGCGGTAACTCTTGTTGGGGATATGCGCTTATAGAAGACAAATCTATCCCAGACTTGGTTTGTCCTACAGACACAGTAATCAATTGTGAAAACCTTAATAATTTTGCGGTTACTGGATTCCCAGTAATGCCAGTAGGCGCTGAAGTAGTTCCTATCATTAACAATCCTAAAAGATGGTTGCTTAGAAACTTTGATAAATGTAGTGATGCATTCCTAACATTTACAGATGTTTCTGTTACTGACCTATGTGTGGGACCTTATAGTTCTATCATCACAAGAACATGGTTAGTCACTGATAATTCAAATAATACATCTTCTTGTACACAAGTGATCAGTGTAAATAGAGCAGATATCGAAGATGTGATCTTCCCAGGTAACTACGATAGTGCTACGGGTCCTTATGCATCATTAGAAGCTTGTGGCAACTGGATCAAAATACCTGTAGGTCAAGATTTTGCAGGTAACCCTAGCCCTGAATCTACAGGTTATCCAATAGGTACACTTTGTTTGAAATCATCAGTTTCATTTACGGATGCAATCCTTCCTATATGCGGTCCTAACTCTTATAAAATCGTAAGAAAATGGACAGTAATCGATCACTGTACAAGTGAAATAAGAATACTGAACCAATTAATTACCATCATGGATACTA
>Ga0209812_10002657_pt1 | contig 10480 bp, 11 predicted proteins | sample JI71714BDNA_FD_187502 | JGI IMG/M metagenome (GOLD analysis project Ga0209812, IMG submission 187502) | Wastewater effluent complex algal communities from Wisconsin, to seasonally profile nutrient transformation and Carbon sequestration -... | ecosystem: Engineered > WWTP > Effluent > Algae...
GCCCTTGGTAGGGGCAATCCCCCCCGTGGTTGCCCTTGGTAGGGGCAATCCCCCCGTGGTTGCCCTTGGTAGGGGCAATCCCCCCGTGGTTGCCCTTGGTAGGGGCAATTGATCAGGGGTAGGCACGGGGCACTACCCCTACAAATGATTTCGCTCTATCAGGGAAAAAAGATAAGGTAAAAAATGCGATCGCACTACCCTCGAAAACAATTTGGTCAACATTGGCTTAAAAGTGAAAAAGCTTTAAGTAAAATCATCAAAGCCGCGGAACTATCAAAGGAAGATATCATCTTAGAAATAGGCCCCGGAACCGGGATTTTAACCAAAGAGTTATTACCCGTTTCTCAAGGGGTGATCGCGGTGGAACTTGACCGAGATTTATGTCCACCCTTAGTCAAAAAATTTGGTAATTTAGACAATTTTTTGCTGATACAAGGGGATATTTTAGCCCTAGATTTAGAGGCTAATCTGACACCCTTTCCCAAATTCCAAAATCCTAATAAAGTTGTAGCCAATATTCCTTATAATATTACGGGACCGATTTTAGAAAGACTATTAGGAAGTATTGCTACACCCGCGTCTAACCCCTTTGATTTAATTGTCTTATTAGTACAAAAGGAAGTAGCCGAAAGACTTTATGCTAAACCTGGCTCAAGAGCTTTTGGCGCGTTATCAGTACGAGTACAATATTTAGCACAATGTGAGTTAATTTGTGATGTGCCAGCAAAGGCTTTTTATCCACCACCAAAAGTCGATTCGGCTGTGGTGCGTTTACGTCCTCAAATAATAGACAAACCCGCGAATAATCCTCAATATTTAGAAAAATTAATCCGGCTCGGTTTTAGTAGTAAAAGAAAGATGTTACGCAATAATTTAAAAAGTCTTTTTGAGGTGGAAGCCTTAACAAATTTGCTGGAAAAATTAGAACTTAATCCCCAATGTCGTGCCGAAGACTTAAGCGTCGCGGAATGGGTGACATTAAGTAATAATTTAGAGGAAAGAAACTCCGTTTCCGAAAAAAGGGATTGATTTCGATCGCGATCTAAGGTAAATTAACAGAGAAAGAAAGTTAAAGATTCACTTAATCCTTGTTTATGCGTTCCTATTCCCTCCTAGCACCCGCCAAAATCAATCTTTATTTAGAAATTATCGGGGTACGTCCCGATAATTATCACGAATTAGCGATGGTATTACAAAGTATTGATTTATGCGATCGCGTAGATTTACGATCGATTGGCACAGATACCATCAGAGTGCGTTGTAATAACGCGCAAGTCCCCGCGGATAAAACGAATTTAGCCTATCGAGCTGCGGATTTATTAGCACAACAATTTCCTGATGCTTTTGGGAGATATGGAGGAGTAGAAATTACCATTCATAAACATATCCCTGTTGCCGCAGGATTAGCAGGAGGATCGACAGATGCCGCCGCGGTTTTAGTAGGTATTGATTTATTATGGGAATTAGGTTTAACTCAGTCAGAATTACAAGAATTAGGGGCGAAATTAGGTTCAGATGTGCCTTTTTGTATTGCCGGAGGGACAGCATTAGCCACAGGAAGAGGGGAAGTTTTATCACCTTTACCTGATTTAGATCATCTCTATGTTGTCTTAGCAAAATATCGCAATTTAAGTATTTCAACCGCGTGGGCTTATCAAACTTATCGTCAAGAATTTGGCCATACTTATGTCACGGATGCTTCTAGTTTAGAAACACGTCGTCAACGGGTACATTCTGGCGCGATGGTAAACGCGATCGCGCATAAAGAAGGAGCACAAATAGCCAAATTATTGCATAATGATTTAGAGAAAGTCGCGTTACCGACTCATCCCCAAATTACACAATTACGGGAAGCCTTTGAAGGCGCAGGAGTCTTGGGCACGATGATGTCAGGATCGGGACCTACCGTATTCGCGATCGTGGAATCACAAGCCCAAGCCCAACAAGTTCAAGATACCGTAAATCGGAAAATGAATAACCCCGATTTAGACTTTTGGATTACCAAATTTAACGCCTCTGGTATTCGTATTGCTGCCCCAGAAACCTCTGAAAATTAATCAAAAAAAATCTATGACTGATCTTCCTCAAACACAAAATTCACCGACCAAAAAAACAGAGCCAGAAACTAAACCCGTCACCCCTTTACGTTGTTTCACCGGTGCATTAATCGCGGGTAGTATAGGTGTAGCCGCCTATTTTTTAATGCTCTCAATTTCTCACACTTTTGCTACTCATCCCATCCATTCAGATAATCAAATTGTGATCAATCTGGGGGCAGCCGTGCGGACATTAGTAGTAGGAATTGTCGCGTTAGCTTGTGGAGTTTTTGCCTTTGCTGCGACGGGGTTAACCGCATTAGGGTTTCAGTTATTTATTCAGAGTTTTACCAAAAAACCGGAGACACCTTCAGGGGTTTAAAAATGGTAAGGCAATTATTTACCATCGGCCATTCTAATTTAACAATTGAAGCCTTTATCCCATTGCTTCAATTACATCAAATAACGGCTGTTGCCGATGTCCGATCGCGTCCCTACAGTCGTTATTTACCTCATTTTAATAAAGCTGAAGTAAAAACAGCCTTATTAAAAGACGGTATTCAGTATGTGTTTTTAGGGCAAGAATTAGGAGCCCGTACCGACGACTTAAGTTGTTATGATTTAACGGGAAAAGCACTCTATGACAGAATTGCCAAAACTCCATTATTTTCCGAAGGAATACAGCGGTTACTCAAAGGAATAGAGCAATATAAAATCGCCTTGATGTGTGCTGAAAAAGACCCCATGACTTGTCATCGGACAATTTTAGTTTGTCGAAACCTTAAACCGTTTAACCTGCAAATTAATCATATTTTACCCGATGGTACATTAGAAACCCATGAGCACTTAGAAGAGAGACTTCTCACTAAATTTAATAAAGGGAAAGATATCAATCAGCCCATTCAATTAAGTTTATTTGAAGTTGCACCACCGCCCCCCGAAATTAACTTAGAAGACGCGTATCATCGTCAAGGATTAGAAATTGCCTATGTCAACAAAGAAAACCCTTAATTTATTTACCATTGGGTTTACCCAAAAAAACGCGGAACAATTTTTTGAAACCCTGATCAAATCCGGGGTAAAACGAGTGATTGATACCCGTTTAAATAATGTCTCTCAATTAGCGGGTTTTGCTAAACGCAAAGATTTAGAGTATTTTCTGCGAAAACTTGGTAATATCGAGTATATTCACTGTCTTGATTTTGCACCGACTCAGGATATCTTAGATGAGTATAAAAAGCAAAAAGGAGACTGGGATATTTATGAGCAAAAATTTTTACAATTAATACGCGATCGGCAAATCGAAGAAAAAATTTCACCCGATATTTTAGACGGAGGATGTCTACTATGTAGTGAAGCAAAACCCCATAATTGTCACCGTCGTTTAGTCGCGGAATATCTCAATCAGAAATGGGGAAATATTAATATTAATCATTTGTGATCACAACTTAAGAAACTGGGTTTCTCGCGTCATCTGGCAAAAATTAGGATTTTGGGTGAAGAAACCCAGTTTCTCATTAATTCTCATTAAGGAAGAAAAGCCTCACTACCAACCCTTAATCGAATATAGCAATTCCATTTGAGATGTAAATGCAGGGCTCTGAGCCCGTCACAGGCAAGATGCCTGTGCCACAAGTTTTACTTCTGAAATGGAAACACTATATATAGCAATCCTATTTCAATTGTAATATTTTTGTAGGGGCAATCCCCCCGTGGTTGCCCCGATTGATCAGGGGTAGGCACTCTGGCTCTACCCCTACGTTTTACCACAACCTATTTAGGATTGCTATATCTAATCACCATGACTCAAATTATTTGTTTAGCAAATTCTTGGAAGCGTGGCGAGCGCTGTATCGCAGGAATTAACCCTACAAATGGTAACTGGATTCGCCCAGTCTCCCATTTACCTGATGGTAAAATCCCCAGAGAAATGCGATTAATTAATGCAATGGAGCCGGCATTATTAGATATTTTAGAAATTCCTTTAGCCTCAACGGGACCTGACTATGGTTTTGAGAGTGAAAATTTATCAGTATTACCCGGAAAATGGCAGAAAGTTGGTAGAATTACCTCTAGTGATATTGTCAAGTATTTGAGCAATGAAGAATACATTTTGCATAATAAATTAAGGTATGTGACGGTTAGTTATATGCAGTCATTACCCCCTTCACAGCGCCATACTTTACAATTAGTCAAAGCCTTAATTTTTATGGTAAGAGCCATCGGTAAACGCGTGGAAGGGTTGGAAAAATGGGAAGGTACAATTCTCACACCGAATAATCAAAAATTAACCGCGACTATTACTGATCCCGTATTTATTCGTCGCTTAGAATTAGGATATCGTCCCCAAAAACCTTGTTTAGTTACTGTTAGTTTAAGTATGCCTTGGCGCCCTTCTGATTGGGAAGGCGATGATCCATCTTGGAAGTTAATCGCGGGTGTGATGGAGTTACCTGAAGAATTGAATGAGGATGAAATTCCTTTTTAATTCTTACTGAAAAAAAAGCGCGATCGTGCTAGAAAGCCGGTTTCTTCACCCGATTTTTTCGCAACAGATGACTGTCAGAAACCCGGTTTCTTTAGATTCCTTTACTTTTGAAAAGCTAAAATCAGATAACGAGTGATCTGTAATCGTGCCAACAATTCCGCCCCCCTTGTTACACTATCAGATTCTTTATTGTTGTCTTCAGTCATAAGTTGGTGCAACACTTGATAAGTCGGAATCGTATTTGCGGTAATATCTTCCTCCACAATCGAAGTAAAACCAGTTTCTTTGGCAATCTTTCGGTAATGATTTAGGGTACAATTGCTGTTAACCTTACCATAAAATTTCTCGACGGAAGACTGTATAAATATACCCAAAAATTGCGTAAAAGGAAGGGCGATTTGTCGAGGTACGAAATCACAGATCGCGAGTTTACCACCCGGTTTTAACACACGATTCGCTTCTCGAAAAAACCGATCGCGGCTGGGAAAATGAAAAATACACTCCACCGCGAGCACCAGATCAAAAGAATTATCGGCAAAAGGAAGTTGACAAGCATCCCCTTGGACAAATTCAATCGTATTTCCCCGTTGAGGTTTCACTTTTTCTCTTGCCCTTTCCAGTTGACGAGCATCAATGTTTAAACCGAAAAGTTGAACCGGAGAAAAGCGATTATTTAAACTAGCAATTGTCCCCCCAAAACCACAACCACAATCGAGAATTTTTAAACCATTTTTTGCCCCACCCGCATCACAGACTCGTTGTGATAAATTTTCGGAAGCCAGAGCAAAGTCATCAATGGAGCCATCAGCATTATTAGGATTTTCCCAATAACCCCAATGTACATGATTTCCAAAAGCTTTCGCAACATCAGCATTCCCTTTTTCAAAGCTATCGAGTAACATATCAAAATAAGGAAGATTGATGGTTTTGTCATCAGTCATTTTTTCTACCCATCCCACAAAAAAAACTTAACTACTGAAATCAAGTATACCATGAAACCTTATCAAAAAATTGCCATCCGTGAATGTCGCCAATCACTTATCCCGATAGCTAGTAGGTTGGTTTGAACCCAATTAGGAATGGAAATTAAATAACTTGACTATTGGGTTGGTAGTTTCGCCCATAATTGCCCGAAAGCAGGCAAGATGCCTGCACTACTTTATTAATTTTTCATTCATTCATTATCTAACTATTTGTTGGGCTTGTGGGTGTTCAACCCAACCTACTCTACTGAGATAAATCCGGTTGATTTAATGGGATTCCTTTACTTTTGAAAAGCTAAAATCAGATAACTAATGATCTGTAATCGTGCTAACAATTCCCCTATCCGATTTATCCGATCAGTTTTGTCTTCAGTCATAACTTGGTACAACACTTGATAACTCGGAACAATATTGGCGGAGATATCTTCCTCCAATATCGAAGAAAAACCAGTCTCTTTGGCAATTTCGCGGTAATGATTCAGGGTGCAATAGATGTTAAAATTACCATAAACTTGTTCCAGAGAATACTGTATAAATATACCCAAAAATTGCGTAAGAGGAAAGGCAATTTGTCTAGGGACAAAATCACAGATCGCGAGTTTACCACCGGGTTTTAAGACACGATTGGCTTCTTGAAAAAACCGATCGCGGCTGGGAAAATGAAAAATACACTCCACCGCGAGCACCAGATCAAAAGAATTATCCGCAAAAGGAAGTTGACAAGCATCCCCTTGGACAAATTCAATTGTATTTTGGTTTTGAGGTTGAACTTGTTCTCTAGCCCTTTCCAGTTGACGAGCATCAATGTTTAAACCCAAAAGTTGAACCGAGGAAAAGCGATCATTTAAACTAGCAATTGTCCCCCCAAAACCACAACCACAATCAAGAATTTTCAAGCCATCTTTTGCCCCACCCGCATCACAGACTCGTTGTGATAACTTTTCGGAAGCCAGAGCAAAGTCATCAATAGAGCCATCAGCATTATCAGGATTTTCCCAGTAACCAAAATGTACATGACGGCCAAAAGCTTTCGTGACATCGGCCTTCCCTTTTTCAAAATTATCTAGTAAAATGTCAAAATAAGGAAGATTGATGGTTTTGTCATTAGTCATTTTTTATACTCGTTAAAAAACTTTAACAACTGAAATCTATGGGAGCATCCCAATGTCGCAACCTGTAGTGGGAGCGTCTCGCTCCCTAGGGATCTAAGAGGGAGCGAGACGCTCCCCCTACCTATTTACCAAAGATGCTCTCAAATCAAGTATACCATGAAACCTTATCAACAAATTGCCATCCGTGAATGTGGCGAATCACTTATCCCCATTCCCCGTGATATATTTGCCCTGGAAACGCCCCATCCTTATCAAAAATTAGGCGCACCCTATCACCTGAGTAAAGCCGACTCTCCCTATTATTTACGAGAAGGAGTTCTACAACAATTAATGATCGCGCAAAATTATTTACAACAAAAATATCCCCGGTGGAAAATCCTAATTTTTGATGCTTATCGCCCCGTAGAAGTGCAACAATTTATGGTAGATTATAATTTTCAGGAAACCGTGAAATCTCAAGGATATTCTTTACCGGTTTTGTCGGAAGAGAAAAAAGCGGAAATCCTCGCTCAAGTTTATCAATTTTGGGCAGTACCTAGTCACGATCACGCTACACCGCCCCCCCATAGTACAGGAGCCGCGTTAGATATCACCTTAGTCGATGAAAATAATCAAATAATAGATATGGGTTCCCCCATAGATGAAATTTCCCCCCGCTCCTATCCCAATCATTTTGCTAATAGTTGCCAGCCTAGGGAAAAACAATATCATCAAAATCGAGAACTTTTAAAAGAAATTATGGTGGAAGCGGGTTTTCAACAACATCCGAATGAATGGTGGCACTTTTGTTTAGGCGATCAAATGTGGGCTTGGTTGCAAAATCAAGCCACTAATACTAATCAATTTATCGCCCATTATGGTCGATATTAATACCATTGTAGACACGGCACTGCCGTGTCCCTACAGGACTTTTCCGAATTGGTATAATTAACAAAAAAATGAAGAGACATTTCTCGGAAATGCCTCTCCATAACACAAAAAAGTGTTTTTGTCAAGATAATTTTTAGAGATCGCCACCGCGAAAAGCCAGCAGGACGATAACGATGGGGCCCGCCAGAACGATCCCCGCCAGCAACGTCAATTGAATAATAACTTCAAAGTTGATACTGCCCAGACCTGCAAAAAGATCAGTAATAAAGTCCATTTGTCCTCCAGCTTGACTTAATCAATCTCATAACGCGGAAATTTTCCGATCCTGATTCTACCGGGCGAGAGTACCTTTTTTTCATTAACTTTACAAAAATCCATAATTGGGAAGGAAGAAGGGACTGGGGATAAGGTAGGCTAAGATAAATGGTTTGATGGCCAATCTCTCATCTCCCATCCTCCATCCCTCTATGGCTACTTGGCGTTGTATCAAACAATGTGGTGCTTGTTGCTACCTGGACCCCGCAGAAAGACCCGATTTAGAAGAATACTTATCCCCAGAAGAATTGGACCATTATCTCAGTCTCGTTGGTGAAGATGGATGGTGTATTAATTTTAACCACCTCACGAAAGAATGCGAGATTTACCGCGATCGACCCCGTTTTTGTCGAGTCGAAACTGAAGTTTTCCAAGATTTATACCAAGTCGAAGCCCAAGAAGTTAATGACTTTGCCATAGAATGTTGCATAGAACATATTGAGGATATGTACGGGGAACAAAGTCTTGAACTTTTGCGCTTCAAACGAGAAGTTGGAGTCCCCGTCACCGTTGATATATCGTTAATTTAAGTTGTTAGTGACATTGACAAACCCGGTTTCTGGGTACTTTCTCCTACTGCAATTAACAGAGTTTGCTCTGGGTGCATCTCATTTTTGCAAATATGTCTGTTGTTGGCGTAGCCTGCGCGCAGGCTGCGCCAACGCCCTCTTCAAAATTTTCATATTAAATAGGGGTGATTAAACATGAATGAACAACTAATTAAAGATAAAATCGCAAAATCTATCCAGAATTTATCTCAGGGTAATCCTGGGGAGCAAATAGAGCAGTTATTCCAAACCCTCGGATATTCTACCCAAAGAAAATTCGACTTAGATAGCCATAACCCTGATGATTTTCTCGATATGTTTGCCTGGGAGGAAATCAACCACAAACGGGCAATGTTTTCCCAATGGCAGTCCGTTGATTTTCTCTTTCAATTGACTGAAGATGAGATTAAATCTCAGGCTAAATTGTCCCTTTTTAGTAATATAGATAAAAATTATCTGCAATCTTATATTTTCTTGGCGGTTGGGTTACGGGGGAATCATTACACCCGCACTCAGCTATCAAATATTACTCGCGAAGTTAACCGTCTGTCTGATATTCCTATTATGGTTTTATTCCGACATGATCACTGTTTTACTTTGTCGATCATTAATCGCCGTCCTCATAAACGGGAAACTTATAAGGATGTTTTAGAAAAGATTACTTTAATTAAAGATATTAATATTTTTCAGCCCCATCGTGCCCATATTGAAATACTTTTTGACCTCTCTTTACCTCAGTTATATAAACAGCATCAATTTACCAATTTTGACCAATTACACGACGCGTGGCAGAAAACTCTTGATACTTCTGAGTTAAATACCCGGTTTTTCAAGGAGGTGGCTAACTGGTATTTTTGGGCAGTGCAAAATGTTACTTTACCACAAAGTAGCACAGGATTCCCGCCTGTTAATAATCAAGAACATCACAGGCAAGATGCCTGTGCCACATTTATAATTAGGTTGATTACAAGGTTAATTTTTGTCTGGTTTCTCAAGGAAAAGGGGTTAGTCCGTGATGATTTGTTTAACGCTCAAAGGATACAGGAATTAATCCGATCCACTAACAGTGAAGAAAGCACTTATTATAAAGCGATTCTGCAAAATTTATTCTTTGCTACCCTAAATCAGGAGATGAATACTCCTAGTAAACCTGATAATCGCAAGTTTAGAAATAAGGCAAAGCAAGCCGGGGGACGCGATCAAAATTACATGATACATAATGTCTATCGCTATGAGGATTATTTTCCCGACTCCCAAGGGTTTCTGAGACTGTTGGAAAATATTCCTTTTCTCAATGGTGGTTTATTTGAATGTTTGGATAAACCCGATCAAGAGAATCCTAAGCTAATTCTCCGCGTTGATGGTTTTTCTGATCGTCCTGATAATCAGTTAAAGGTTCCTAATTTTCTCTTTTTTAATGAGTCTGAGGAGGTGGATCTCAATGAGGTTTACGGGACAAAAAATAAACGCTATAGGGTGCGCGGTTTAATCAATATTTTCCATAGTTATAAGTTTACTATAACTGAAAATACTCCCATTGAGGAAGAAATCGCCCTCGATCCTGAGTTATTAGGGAAGGTATTTGAAAATTTACTCGCGGCTTATAACCCCGAAACTAATACAACCGCTCGCAAACAAACGGGATCTTTTTATACGCCCCGTGAGATTGTTGATTACATGGTAGATGAGGCGTTAATTGCTTATTTAGAAAAAGTAACACAGGCTTCCAGCCTGTACAAACCTTTAGAAAAAGTAACACAGGCTTCCAGCCTGTACAAACCTTTAGAAAAAGTAACACAGGCTTCCAGCCTGTCATCGGCAAATGTAGAACACAAGCAGGATGCTTGTGCTACTTTGGATCGTCTACGTCATCTTTTGGCTTATAATGATCAACCCCATCAGTTTACTGATACAGAGGTAGAGGTTTTAATTAACCACATCGATCATTTAAAAATTATCGATCCGGCGTGCGGATCGGGTGCTTTTCCGATGGGAATTTTGCATAAGTTGGTGTTTATTCTGACTAAACTTGACCCCCAAAACCGCCGATGGAAGGAAAAGCAAATCGCGAAGGCTAATGAGATTCCTGATAGCACTATTCGAGAAAAGGTAATTGAGGATATTGAGC
>Ga0209812_10002658_pt1 | contig 10480 bp, 6 predicted proteins | sample JI71714BDNA_FD_187502 | JGI IMG/M metagenome (GOLD analysis project Ga0209812, IMG submission 187502) | Wastewater effluent complex algal communities from Wisconsin, to seasonally profile nutrient transformation and Carbon sequestration -... | ecosystem: Engineered > WWTP > Effluent > Algae...
GCAACAACTCCGAGAGAAACTTCCCTAGACGCAGAACATTCTTTAACTACCGATTCCCAGCCAGCAACAACTCCGAGAGAAACTTCCCTAGACGCAGAACATTCTTTAACTACCGATTCCCAACCACCAAAAACTTCGCCAGAAACTTCCCTAGACGCAGAACATTCTTTAACTACCGATTCCCAACCAGCAGAAACTCCGAGAGAAACTTCCCTAGACGCAGAACATTCTTTAACTACCGATTCCCAGCCAGCAGAAACTCCGAGAGAAACTTCCCTAGACGCAGAACATTCTTTAACTACCGATTCCCAGCCAGCAACAACTCCGAGAGAAACTTCCCTAGACGCAGAACATTCTTTAACTAGCGATTCCGCACCTCTGGATGTTTCTAGAGAAACTATGATAACAGCAAATATTCCCCATACTAATAATGACACAGAAACCACTGTAAATCCTGCTATTACAGAAGATATTTTAAATACTAAAATTCAATCAGAAAACAGCGCTGAAACTACCATAAAAAAAGATATTTTAATGGCTAATTTGGAAACAGAAACAGAAACAATTCCTATGGAGGCGGACATCCTACCGCCAACCATTGACTATGACAATTACCCAACTCAACTAAATCCCACTCCGAATCCCGAACCCAAAAAAACAGGAGTTTGGCAAGTTGTAGCAGTTTTTCTGAGCGGAATGTTAGTCGGTTCTGTGCTAAGTCTGGGTACTTTGTTAGCCTGGAGAATGTATCAGGAAAGAGTCAACCTACAAATCAAGTTGCCCGCCGATGTACCACTTCCTCCCAGCCCTTCCCCCATCCCTGCCACTCCAGCTAATCGACTACCTGCGATTCCCCCCGCACCCGCAACTCCACAATCACCTGTCTCCAGCATCCCGTCGCCCACTCCCACTCTGACACCAACCCTGTCAGGAGTGCCGCAATTGGCCTCTCCATCGCCCTCAGCATTCCCCTCTCCTGCGGCCCAAACGGCTGTCACTGAGCGAGTTAGCTTTGAACCAGGGGCGATCGGAGTTACTCTCAGGAATACTTTGCCAGACAACAAATCAAAGCGCTACTTAGTTGAGTGTAATAGTGGCCAAAGCATGACATTAAAAGTTGAAGAAGGCACAGTTAGCGCCGCAATTATTGCTCCTAACGGTGAAAAATTAGGTACGGCGAATAGCACAAGTCCGTGGCAAGGTCAACTACCCAGCAGCGGGGACTATACTATTGAACTTTCTGGCGACAATAAAGCAAACTATGGAGTTAAAATTGAAGTAAAATAGTAAATCTGTCTCTGGTTCTTATTAATTATCAATCACCAATGATCGCACAAGTATCTCCAAGTATCTACGAAGCAAAAACTCAGGAAATTGCTAAAGAAATTCTTAAGGCAACTCAAGATAAAAAACGCTCCTTTTTGGGTCAACTACAAGACCAAATGCGTTGGGATGACAAGCTGCTAGACTGGGCAATGGCTAGCCCCGGACTCCGGGTGCAGTTGTTTCGATTTATTGATTGTTTACCAGCCCTCCGCAGCAAGCCGGAAATTGCTCGCCACCTGCAAGAATACCTGACTGCTGAAGAGGTAGAATTGCCCGAAGCTTTGAAAAAATTGCTCAATTTTACTAATTCTGATTCGATTCCCGGTCAATTGGCGGCCACAACCGTTGCGCCGGCGGTGGAAACCTTGGCGCACAAGTATATCTCTGGGGAAAATATCAAGCAAGTAGTTAAAACTTTAGAACGACTTCGCAAGGATAAAATGGGTTTTACCGTTGACCTTTTGGGGGAAGCTGTAATTACTGAAACTGAGGCGCAAAATTATCTCGATCGCTATTTGGAACTAATGCAGGAATTGAGCATCGCTGCGAAAAATTGGTCTCAGGTAGATGCGATCGATAAAGCTGATGGTGAAACTTTACCACGAGTACAAGTATCTGTCAAGTTGACCGCATTTTATTCTCAGTTTGACCCGCTGGATGCCAAAGGTAGCGAGGCCAAAGTTAGCGATCGAATTCGCATTTTACTCCGTCGCGCCCAGGAGTTGGGTGCTGCTGTCCATTTCGACATGGAACAGTATGTTTATAAAAGTTTAACTCTCAGCATTCTCAAAGAGTTGTTGTTAGAAGAAGAGTTTCGCGGGCGCACAGATGTCGGTATCACATTGCAAGCCTATTTGCGCGACAGCAAACAAGATTTGCAAGGGATTATTGATTGGGCGAAAAAACGCGGCAATCCGCTAACGGTGCGTCTGGTAAAAGGCGCTTACTGGGATCAGGAAACGATTAAAGCGATGCAGAAAGATTGGCCGCAGCCTGTCTACAATGACAAAGTTGCGACAGATGCCAACTTTGAAGAAATGACCCAGTTGCTGCTGGAAAATCATGAATATTTGTATGCAGCGATCGCCAGTCATAACGTTCGATCGCAAGCCAGGGCGATCGCGATCGCCCAAACCCTAAACATACCACGTCGTCGCTTTGAAATGCAAGTATTGTACGGCATGGGCGACAAATTGGCTAAGCTATTAGTCGATCGCGGTTATCGCGTCCGAGTCTATTGTCCCTACGGCGATTTACTCCCAGGAATGGCCTATTTAATCCGCCGTTTGCTGGAAAATACCGCCAACAGTTCCTTCATCCGGCAAAGTTCCGAAGAAATGCCGATCGACCAATTATTAGCCGCCCCAGTAGCCAAGGGCAATGACCAGCTAGTTTACAGCAAAGTATTTCCCAACGTAGCCGATACAGACTACGCCAATACCGAACTCCGCAAACAAGCAGAAACCGCCATTAAATCAGTGCGCGGAATCCTCGGACAAACCTATTTACCCCTAATTAACGGCGAATACCAAAACACCGAAACCACAGTCAACTCCCTCAATCCTTCCAACCCCACAGAAGTAGTTGGCAAAATCGGATTGCTTTCGGAATCACAAGCCATACAAGCCCTGCAAGCCGCCAAAGATGCGTCTACCAGTTGGCGGAAAACCCCCGTCAGACAGCGCGCCGGCGTGCTGCGCAAAGCCGCAGAATTGATGGAAAAAAGACGGCACGAACTGTCAGCTTGGATGGTATTTGAAGTCGGTAAACCAGTCAGAGAATGCGATGCTGAAGTTTCCGAAGCCATTGATTTTTGTCGCTACTACGCCGACGAAATGGAACGGTTAGACCAAGGGCAAAATTACGACATCGCCGGAGAAACTAACCGATACAGCTATCAGCCCCGCGGCATTTCTTTAATCATTTCTCCTTGGAATTTCCCCCTAGCAATTCCTGTGGGGATGACAGTTGCTTCCCTAGTTGCAGGGAATTGTACTTTACTCAAACCTGCGGAAGTATCCTCAGTAATTGCCGCTAAAATTACTGAAATTTTGCTAGAAGCGGGTATCCCCAAAGGTGTATTTCAATACGTGCCCTGTAAAGGTTCCACCGTGGGCGCTTACATGGTGAAACATCCCGATGTCCACATGATTACTTTCACCGGTTCTCAAGAAGTTGGTTGCAAAATTTATGCTGATGCTGCGATTTTACAGCCCGGACAAAAACACCTGAAACGAGTGATTGCCGAAATGGGTGGCAAGAATGCCATTATTGTCGATGAAAGTGCTGATTTAGACCAAGCTGTGGCGGGTGTTGTTTATTCTGCCTTTGGATATAGCGGCCAAAAATGTTCCGCTTGTTCGCGAGTAATTGTCGTCGAATCGGTCTATGACACTTTTGTGCAAAGATTAGTAGAAGCCACGCGATCGCTCAATGTTGGTCCTGCAGAAAATCCCGGCACTCAAGTCGGCCCAGTCATCGATGGGAATGCTCATGGCCGCATCCGCGAATATATCGCCAAAGGCCGCGCCGAAGCTAACATCGCTTTAGAAATGTCAGCACCCGAAACCGGCTATTTCATTGGCCCAGTGATTGTGACGGAAGTACCACCCACAGGAACTCTTGCCCAAGAAGAAATTTTTGGTCCGGTTTTGTCAGTGATTCGGGCCCAGAATTTTAATGAAGCGATTACGATTGCTAACGGCACGAATTTTGCTTTAACTGGCGGATTGTATTCTCGCACGCCTTCCCATATCGATCGCGCCGTCGCGGATTTTGAAGTAGGAAACCTGTACATCAATCGCGGAATTACAGGGGCTGTGGTATCGCGGCAACCCTTCGGAGGCTTCAAACTTTCGGGAGTTGGTTCCAAAGCCGGTGGCCCAGATTATTTGCTACAATTCCTCGAACCTCGCACCATCACTGAAAATATTCAGCGACAAGGTTTTGCTCCCATTGCAGGAGTAGACGATTAATCTCAAATTTCTTTGATTCTAATGCCATACCTGACTTCAACTAAGCAGTCAGGTATCCCGATTTTGCATAGGCGAAGCATGAGCGCAGACAATTTATTAGCTCGCGCCATAAATTTACAGCCCTCATGCTATAGCCTATAGGAATATATTTGCCAAACACAGATGCACCCGGTATCTGGGTATTCAATCGGGCTTTTTCATGTCCCTAGGTTAACCATAGATTAACTCGGCAAATCTGCCAGACAGCTCACATTTACTAAGGTTAAATCGGGAGTTGTTCGTTTAATCAAACCTGTGAGCACTTTACCTGGCCCAATTTCCACAACTCGATCGATTCCCTGTTGTGGCAATTGTAGGGAAATTTCTCGCCACCGCACGCCTTTAGTCATCTGCTGAGTCAAGCGCTGCTTCAAAGTAGCTGCACTTGTGGTAGCTGTGGGTTCCGAATTGGAGAGCACCAGCATCTTAGCATCTGAGAATTTGGCCGATTTTAAAGCTTGTTGAAACTCCGCAGCCACTGGTGACATCAGGGGAGAGTGAAAAGCGCCGGAAACATTCAATTTTACCGCCCGTTTGACTTTGATTTTGGCCAGCAATTCTTCTACGGCTGTGGGGGTTCCAGAAATGACTACTTGTGCTTCGCTGTTATCGTTAGCTAGCACCACGTCTCGACTGTATTGAATTTGCAATTCTAATTCCTGTCTGTCGAATCCGATCAAAGCTACCATTTGCCCGCCGGAGACATTATCCATCAGTTCGGCGCGACGTTTCACTAAGCGCAATCCTGATTCAAAGTCAAAGACACCCGCAGCATACAGGGCGGTGTATTCTCCTAAACTGTGACCGGCCACTAGGGAAGGTCGATCGAACTTTTCGCGCACTAAATCGGTCAAAATGCTTTCTATCACGTACAAGCAAGGCTGAGTGTAGAGAGTCCGAGAGAGTTTTGCTTCTTCTTGGCAAATCTCTGGGACAGACCAGCCTAAAATCTCTTTTGCTAGATCGAATTTGGCTTTGGCTTTTGGCAAGTTTAATAAGTCTGCACCCATCCCGATCGCTTGGGAACCTTGTCCGGGAAATACCCATGCTGTTTTAGTCATTTTTCCGGTAATTTACTAATTGGTACTTGCTAATTGGTGATTGCAAAAATTATTTGTTTCTCGCTCATTCACTATCTATGCGCGACTTACAATTATAACAGAGCGGGGAACTTTTTTCAAAATTTCCTATAATTTATTTGTGCTACTTTGAGGTTATTAATATTTGTGGACTAAATTATTAGCTACCGAGTGGCGAAAGTCCATCACAGCCCAAATAATTTTTAGTTTCACAAGCAAAAACTACCATCCACCGCCACCAGCATTGAGCAACACCCGATGATCGCCAGCCCGCCAGCGTTGATGCTGTGGCAAAATTGTCTGGTTGTGGATATTTAATTTTCTTGCAGAGCCCACAATCTCCCGATCGTCACCAGGATTAATTTACAATTGGCTGGCAAACCTTCAACTTCCCCATTGAAAAATCACCGCCCCCCAACTCAAACCTGCACCGAAACCAGCCGCAGCAATAGTATCTCCCGCTTTCACTTTACCCTGACGCACGGCTTCATCCAGAGCCAAAGGAATTGAAGCTGCGGATGTATTGCCGTAATTTGCCAAATTACTAATGACTTTTTCCGGCGGAATATGTAGCCTTTGGGCCACTGCATCCAGAATTCGCTGATTCGCTTGGTGTAACAGCAGCCAGTCAATTTCTGTGGCGCTAATATTTGCCCGAAACATCGCTTTTTCGATTACTTCCGGGACTTTTTTCACCGCAAACCGATAGATTTCTTGACCATTCATGGTGATGGGTTGAAATGTACCTTGTCCGATATTCACACCATCAATTAATTCTTGGGACTGTGCTTTGTAAGCCAGGTTGAGAGAGGAATTTTGAGTGCCATCGCTGCGAATTTCAAATCCCAAAAAGCGATCGATTTCTGAAGCTTGCAATACTACCGCACCCGCACCGTCTCCAAACAGAATGCAAGTACCTCGATCGGACCAATTCACCCACCGAGATAAAATATCTGCCCCAATTAACAACACATTTTGATAAACCCCTGTCCGAATGAACTGAGAGGCTGTCACCAAACCAAACACAAAGCCCGAACAAGCTGCTGTCAAATCAAAAGCCACAGCCTTTGTCGCACCCAAGCGATATTGAATTTGACCCGCAGTCCCAAACAAATCGTCAGGGCTCGATGTCGCCAAAATAATCAAATCTATATCTGTCGGCAAAATTTGTGCCATGGATAGCGCCTGTTGAGAGGCGAATGTGGCCAAATCGCACAAAGACATTCCATGATTTGCCAATCTGCGCGATCGAATTCCTGTGCGTGCCGCTATCCACTCATCAGAGGTTTCCACAATCTGACTCAAACCGTGATTATCTAGCGAAACCTGCGGTGTACAAGAACCGCTACCCGTGACGGCAATACCAAACCCTGATTGCTGCAACATTCTTCTCCATTTATGAGCGATCGGTCTAGAAATTAAAAATTAAAAACTACAAATTAAAAAAAATTAAGCATCCACTGAAATCAGTTTATTTCAGCCAAAAAACTTGTTTAATTTGACATTTTTAACTTGACATTTTTAATTTTTAATTTTCCAGTAAGTAGCTAAACATATATGTTGCGTGTCCACAGCTAGAAGCAAAGAAATCGCTCAGACTAGGGACAAGCTTTGTAACTCTCTGCGGATCTAGTGACGTTGATTTATGTCCATCTACCTACTAACTTTAATTCCTAGCTTCTTGTTCGATGGCACTGTGGCGATATTCCGATTGAATTCGCTCCAGAACTTGGTTATCAATAGCTCCCTTCGCCAAACGCACCGCATTAGCAATAGAAGCAGCTTGAGATGAACCGTGGCTGATAATGCAAACTCCAGCAACGCCCAACAACAAACCGCCACCGTGTTCAACGTGGTCTACCCGCTGCTTGAATCCTTGCAGACTTTTTTGCAGCAGAGGATCGTTAATTTGATGTTGGAGTCCTTTGACCAATTCTTCCTTGAGCACCTGCACCACAACTTCGCCCACAGCTTCGGCAAACTTCAACAAAACGTTGCCGACAAAGCCGTCACACACAATCACGTCGAAGTTACCAGAGAGCACATCACGACCTTCAGCATTCCCCACAAAAGGAATATGAGGGTTGTCCACCAATAATTGATGAGTACGCACTGCTGCGTCATTGCCTTTAGAAGGTTCTTCACCAATATTGAGCAGACCGATTTTGGGTTCCGCCACACCCAGTACGTACTGGCTGTAAATGGTGCCCATGGCCGCGAACTGCTCCAAAAATTTGGGGCGACAGTCCACGTTAGCACCGACATCCAGAATCAGTACAGCGCGACCAGCCACCATTGTCGGCAACACCGCACCGATAGCAGGCCGGTCAATCCCAGGAAGTCGTCCCAATCTCAGCAGAGCCGCAGCCATGGCCGCGCCGGAGTGACCAGCGGACACCACAGCATCGGCTTGCTGCTGCTTCACCAAATTCATCGCTACGTTAATCGAAGCTTTAGGCTTGCGTTTGAGGGCACTCAAAGGTTCTTCGTGCATTTCCACCGTTCCTTCAGAAGCAACGATTTCAAGCTGACCTGCACAGACGCGGCTCAGCGCGTCTTGTTGTCGGAGCGAGTCTTCTATTTGCTGCGGGTCGCCCACTAGCAAAATCTCTACACCTAATTCTGTTTGTGCCTTAAGCGCTCCAGCCACAATTTCGGCGGGGGCGTGATCCCCACCCATAGCGTCTATTGCAATTCTTGCGCGTGTCGATCCCATTGCCCAATCTTTGAGAAACCTTCAAGATTCTACCAGGAAGTCTGGAGCCTGAGTCGAGAAGTATCAATAAAGAATTACATTTGGCGATCGCCAAATGAGACTATTGCCATGGAGGAGCCTACTGATACAATCTAAAATCCTCGAATCTTCAACTTAAAATCTCAAATCGGTGGACGGGAAATTCCCAAACTCAATGCAATAGTTAATAGGACTTTAGGAGTGGAAAATGCTGGATTTATTTAGCTCTGGAATTATATCTGTGTGGCTGCATATGGCTGGGGTCAGCAGTGTGGGCGCAAATGCCGCCTCGGTGCTCGCTTGGGAGGGAGGGATACCAGGGTTAGGAGTCGCGATGGATTTGGCAAACGGGGGAGTCTCTGGGGCTAATCCCGATTTACCAGCCTCCACCGCAGTGCAGGAATTTCTCAAGGATTTGAAGAGGAAGGGGTTGACTGAGGGAAATCAGGGAGTTTGGGTCCAGGCGGGAATGTTGCCATTGGTAAGTCAACAGGGAACCACACTGATGCCAGGGGCTTCGCTAACCAAAATTGCCACTTCTCTGGCTTCCCTAGAAACTTGGGGTGCGGATTATCAGTTTGAAACCCGGTTCCGGGGGACTGGGCCGATTCGCAATGGCGTGTTGCAGGGGGATTTGGTGGTGAGCGGGGGGGGCGACCCTCTGTTTGTGTGGGAGGAGGCGATCGCCGTTGGTAATGCTCTCAACGATCTGGGAATTCGTCGCGTCGCGGGCAATTTAATTGTGACTGGCAATTTTCGCATGAATCAACAGTCCGATCCTGTGACTGCGGGGGAGTTGTTGCGGGAGGCCCTCAATGGTCGCAGTTGGTCGCGGGATGTCCAGTCAATCTATTCTAAAATGCCTCCCGGTACGAAGAGACCGCAGGTGGTTGTGGTTGGTAGCACAGTTCCTCAGCAGCAATTTGTGGGTTCTGGGCGGTTGCTGATGACGCGGCGATCGCTCCCTTTGGTGGAAATTCTCAAGCAGATGAACGTTCACAGCGATAATCAAATTGCTCAGATGTTGGCTGACAATTTGGGCGGGGCAAAAATTGTGCAGCAGCAAGCTACTTGGGCCGCTGGTGTACCGGCGACGGAACTGCAATTAGTTAATGGTTCGGGATTGGGAGTGGAAAATCAGATGTCTCCTAGGGCTGCTTGTGCAATGATGCAGGCGATCGGGCGTTATCTTCAAACTACTCCGTTGACTCTTGCTGACTTGTTTCCGGTGTCTGGGCGCGATGCAGGGACTCTCGAATATCGTCAAATTCCCCCCTACGCTGTGGTGAAAACAGGCACTTTGGACAGCGTGATTGCCTTGGCTGGAGCCATACCAACGCGCGATCGGGGTTTAGTTTGGTTTGCAATCATTAATCGCGGTACCGATTGGGACTCTTTGAGAGCCCAGCAAGATGTGTTTTTGCAAAAATTGGTTGGCCGTTGGGGAACAGCATCGACTTTACCGAAGGTAATTACACCCCATATTGACGGCCGCAGACCAGCCCTAGGGGCCGCCAATCGCACCGATATTTTACTAGGAGGTTGATGCCAGAACTCATTAGGCAGTTGGCCGTTGCCAGATTCCCAGGGCCCATCCCCCACACATAATGTGAAATTTCGCGCGTGAATTGTGTCACAATTAGGGGAGGACTATTGTGCAAGAAGATGATCAAACTGCGATTAAAGAGATACGGGAAGAAACGCGAGGCAAGCTACCGGATTGTAGCGATGAACAGTTCTACCCGCCGCGACGGCCGCCCTCTAGAAGAGCTCGGCTTTTACAACCCCAGAAATAACGAAACGAGGCTGGATGTTCCAGCGATTGTCAAGCGCCTGCAACAAGGCGCTCAGCCAACTGACACTGTGCGTGACATCCTGAGAAAAGCCAATGTATTTGAACAAGTCGGAGCCGGAGCCAACATTGAATCCAGCAACACAACCTCCGTCAGCTAGTCCTAACTATGCTGGACTGGTGAAATTTTTAATAGGCCCTTTTTTAGAGTCCCCAGGCTCTTTGCGGGTTGATTGTGAAATCCACCCCCGTCAGTCGCGGGTCTGGGTGAGACTAGCTTTTGACGATCCAGACAAAGGACGGGTATACGGTAGGGGTGGACGTAATATTCAGGCTATTAGAACTACCCTCGAAGCGGTGGCGCAGACGGCAGGTCAGTCCGTCTACTTAGACATATACGATGGTGAAGCAGGCGAAATGCGATCGCCTGCACCCAGGCCCGATCGCCCCGATCGCGGTTCTCGCGATCGAGGAGACTTCCGACCCCGAACCTCCGCACCGCCACCCACGACCTTACCTAGCAGAGTTCCGAGAG
>Ga0209812_10002659_pt1 | contig 10479 bp, 14 predicted proteins | sample JI71714BDNA_FD_187502 | JGI IMG/M metagenome (GOLD analysis project Ga0209812, IMG submission 187502) | Wastewater effluent complex algal communities from Wisconsin, to seasonally profile nutrient transformation and Carbon sequestration -... | ecosystem: Engineered > WWTP > Effluent > Algae...
TGCTTGTAATAAGGACTCTTCGTCCTTACTACAAACGCAACTCAATACTGAGAATTAAGGCTCGATTTTCACCGAAATAATCTTGTCGCCTTGGCGGATAGCATTGACTACAGACATATCCTCAGTTTGACCAAAAGTTGTGTGAACTCCATCTAGATGAGACTGGGGAGAATGGCAAATAAAGAATTGACTACCACCCGTATTTTTGCCTGCGTGGGCCATCGATAAAGTTCCTGCCAAATGTTTGTGGGAGTTGATTTCGCAGTTAATTTTGTAACCAGGGCCACCTGTGCCATTACCTTTTGGACAGCCGCCTTGGATCATAAAGTTAGGAATTACTCGGTGAAAGGAAAGTCCGTCGTAAAAACCTTTTTCTGCTAAGTCAACAAAATTCTTAACTGTATTAGGCGCATCTGCATCAAACAATTCCAAATTGATTGTGCCTTTGTCCGTTTCCATAATCGCGCGGGTCATGATTTTTCCTTGATTTCTAAAGTGAGCGTGTTGTCTGCGTGTGAGTTGCGGACTGCGCTTTGATAGCGACTGATTTCATCATATCGCTATGTTTTGGCTAAAGGAAGTGTAGCATACTATGGTAACTATACCTTGAGCTTAATTTTTTTGCCGATCGCCCTCTTCCTGAAAGTCACTCATATTAAAAATGAAAGGAACCCGACTAGAACCACTGCCCATAACCAACACCTTTGGCATCTGAGCACCACCACTTCTCCAAGCTTCGATAGCCTCCTTTTGCAGCACTAAATCACCGCCCTGAGCCTTTAAAGTTTCAGCCAAAAGCCTTTGAGCTTCCGCCCTACCTTGAGCGCGGTTAATATCTGCTTGAGCCTGTTGTTCTGCTTCCTGAGCCACATAAACAGCCCTTTGTGCACGCTGTTCAGCAACCTGTTTTTCCTCAACCGCTTTCGCAAAATCGGTGGAGAATCGAATATTAACAACGCTCGTATCAAGTACGATTACATCATACTTTGATAGCCTTTCCTTCAGCGCAGTATCAAAGTCTCGTTTCAGTTCACTTCTTTGAGTAATAGATTGTTCAGCAGTTCTCAAGGCGGCGGCTGTTTTAAATGCTTCTTGCGTCTGAGGAGCAATAATTTTGGCAACTATATTATCCAAGGTTCCTTGACTCCTTCTGATATCAACTACTCTCGCCGGATCGAGGCGAAAGTTGATAGCAAAACTAGCATTTAAATCCTGAAGGTCTTTGGTAGCACTCTGGGCTGGAACTTCAAATTTTTGCACTGTTACATCGTACACATCTACCTTAGATATCAGCGGAGGTCTCAAGTGAAATCCCTCTAACAATGCCCCATCTGTGGCTTTTCCTAAAACGCTGACCACCCCTGCTTCACCGGGATTAATCACGACAAAAGAGTTGAACCCAAGCAGCAGTGCGCCTACTAATAGAATCCCAGCGATTGCTGATGATATGCTCTGGAAATTTTGAGATTTCAAAATACACCTTCCTTTGTGACAAATCAATTATAATGGTTAAAGTGTCGAGAATTCATAAAAATTATGGTCTCTTTCTATCTAAAAATGTTAAAAGCTTAGAGCCCCAACTTCTTCAATAAGTCGGGGCTCTAGGTCTTCGGCTGCGGTGGTTCCGTTGAATTAATTGGTCTTATAGTTTTCCTCAGTCCAGCAGCGGGGCAAAACTTCGCCGGAAGGAAAAACTAATTTACCCTTGGGAAAATTCACTGGTTCTTGCTCTTCTTCACCAGCTTGATTTCGCCCCAATACTTCATTTTTCGCAGGACTAACTAAACCATCGACATCTAGAATTTCTACCAAGTCGCCCGATTCTTTTTCTTGTAAAAGCATAGTTTCTCCTTAAACAGTGAATGTGAGTTACGGTTTGATTACAAAAGCTAAATTACACCATTGGACATTATTTAATTTTAAATTAAAATAAAATATCTTCTCTCTATCCGAGGTATAATTGATAAATCTATCTTTCGACTCTTTTCAATAGTAGAAAACAATTGGATGCCATGTGGGACAAAATTAGCGCGCATATCTCCGAAGTAACGAGAGACAAATTTGCGATCGACAATCGCCGTTCTGTCAGCGGTGGCTGCATTAATCAAGGCTATGCTATCAGCAGCAATTCCCGCACTTACTTTATTAAATTAAATCAAGCTTCCCAAGTCGCGATGTTTGAAGCTGAGGCCCTGGGTTTGCAGCAAATGCGGGAAACCCAGACGATTCGAGTACCTGAGCCGATTTGCTGGGGAACCGAGGGGAATTCCGCTTATATTGTGCTGGAATGGCTGGATTTGGGAGGTCACGGGGGCGATTCCCTTCGGGATAGCTTCGCTTCACGAGCTTGGGAGGAAATGGGGCGTAAACTGGCGGCAATGCACAAATGCACCCCCCCCAGCTCAGGGCGGGCACGGGGGCACCGCCCCTACAATCGGGGGGGAGAAGAGGTTGATTCTGGCTTGTTGAGGGGATGTTTTGGTTGGGATAGGAACAATACGATCGGCTCAACTGTGCAAATTAATAACTGGACTGAAAATTGGGCTGAATTTTGGAGAGAATATCGGATTGGTTATCAGTTAAATTTAGCTAAACGTCGGGGAGGTCATTTTCCGCAAGGGGAACGTTTATTAGCAGTAATTCCTGAGTTGTTAGCAGGTTATGAACCGCAACCATCGCTGGTTCACGGGGATTTGTGGGGGGGAAACGCAGGGGTGACATCTGCGGGAGAACCCGTGATTTTTGACCCAGCTACCTATTGGGGAGATAGAGAAGTAGATCTGGCGATGACCGAGTTATTTGGTGGCTTTTCGGCTGCATTTTACCGGGGATATAATCACGTTTTTCCTTTGAATTCAGGCTATGAAAAACGCAAAATTATTTATAATCTATATCACATTTTGAATCATTTTAATTTGTTTGGTGGAAGTTACCAGTCCCAGGCGAATCAAATGATTAATCGCATCTTGAATTAGATTTTTTTTTCACCGCCGATGAAGGCAGATAAACTGGGATGTAAGGTTTATCTGCCTTCAGTAGCGACTTTATTTCTGCTTAGCAGTTGCTTTTTTCTTGGCTTCTTTTTCCGCTTTTTTAGCAGCTTTTTCAGCTTCAAGTTTTGCTATTTTTGCTAGCTCTTTTTCTTCAGCAATTTTATCGAGATAGTAGTGGTAATCTCCGAGATAAGGACGAAACTCCCCATCCCGAATTTCGACTATTTTGTTGGCGACTTGGGAGATGAAATAGCGATCGTGCGAAACGATCATTACAGTACCGTCATAATTTTTGATGGCTTCTTCCATCATCTCTTTCGCCGGAATGTCGAGGTGATTTGTCGGTTCGTCCAAAATCAGTAAATTCACGGGAGTCAACAGCATCTTGGCCAAAGCTAGACGGGCTTTTTCTCCGCCACTCAAAGCGCCAACCTGTTTGTATACTGTTTCGCCGGTGAACAGAAAACGACCCAACAAAGTCCGAACTTCTTCGTTTTTCCAGTCTGGTACTTCGTCATGAATGGTTGCCATCACGCTTTTATTTAGATCTAAAGCTTCGGCTTGATTCTGTTCAAAGTAACCGGGGATGACGTTATGGCCTCCGAATTTAACAGTGCCTTCTGTCGGAGTTTCTGAACCCATAATCATTTTTAACAGGGTGGATTTGCCTGCGCCGTTGGGGCCGAGGAAGGCGATGCGATCGCCTCTTTCCACTAATAAGTCTGCGCCCAAAAATAGGATTTTGTCGCCGTAGCTATGCACCAAGTCTTCAATTATTACTACTTCCCGGCCGCTGCGGGGTGCGGGGGGAAAGCGGAAATGCAAGGTTTTTAAGCCGCCCGTGGGGGCTTCGATGCGTTCGATTTTATCTAGTTGCTTTTCGCGACTTTTTGCTTGGGTACTGCGAGTGGCGCTGGCGCGGAATTTTTCTACGAATGCTTGCTGTTTTTCGAGTTCTTTTTGCTGGCTTTCATAGGCGCTGAGTTGGGCTTCTCTGGCTTCGGCTTTTTGCAGTAAATAAGAGGAATAGTTGCCGAGGTAAGTGCTGGAAACTCCGCGTTCGGTTTCGACTATTTGGGTGCAGAGGCGATCGAGAAATTCTCGGTCATGGGATACGATTACCATGGGGGTTGTTAACCCTTTGAGGTAGACTTCTAGCCATTCGATGGTTTCTAAGTCGAGGTGGTTGGTAGGTTCGTCTAGTAGCAGGATATCGGGTTTTTGGAGGAGAATTTTGCCCAAACTCATCCGCATTTGCCAGCCGCCGCTGAAGGCGCTGACTAGCCGATCGCCATCTTCGGGTTCAAATCCGATTTCTGGTAGAATTTTCTCGATTTGGGCTTCTAAACCGTAGCCGTTTAAGCCTTCAAATTTTCTTTGCAAGCGATCCATTTTGTGGATCAGTTCGTCCAGATTTTCAGGGGTGGAGTTTTCCAAGTCTCGATGGACTTGCATTAGGGACTCGTGTATTTCGTTGGCTTCGCTGAAGGCGCGCCAAAATTCTTCTTTGACGGTGCGTGTCGGATCTACTTCAAATTCTTGAGAGAGGTAGGCGATGTGGAGGCTGGCGGGGCGAATGACTTCGCCTGATGTGGGTTCCATTTCACCGGCGATGATTTTGAGTTGGGTGGATTTGCCGGCACCGTTGACGCCTACTAAGCCGATGCGATCGCCTGGTTTGACTTCCCAGGTGACATCTTTGAGTACGACGCCTGTGGGATAAATTTTACTGATGTGTTCGAGTCGCAGCATTGTTGTGGGGCTGGGGAAGGGGTTTAGCGGCGGATGGGATGCCGGCGCTGAGGTCGAGTTAATCTTAACAAATTTTAATTATATTTAGCGTATTGCCAGATTTTGATTTGGGTGGGGTTACAGGAAGAAACCGGGTTTCTTGGAAAAATCGCTGATTCTCAGCTAGATATCTAGGAAGAAACCCGGTTTCTAGCCTCGATGTGGGTTCGGGACTATTTTATTTGGTATTGTTTGGTATTTGAAGTCTGGGAATTTATCATTTCTCTCTTCTCTTTCTCTGCGCCCTCTGCGCCCTCTGTGGTTAAATCATTCAGACGATTTGGTAAATTAGGATTTGGGTGGGGCGATCCTCTTCGAGGGCTTCGCTAACGCACTTGTCAGGAGGTTGAGTGCGATCGATCGCACTACCGCGCTGTTTCAGATTGAATTTCTCTAAGAATAGTTGAGACTTCTTCTTCTGAATGTAAATGTCGTGCTAAAACTTGGGCTGTTGCTTCTAGAAGGCGATCGCTAAACAATTTTGTTAAATCTTGCCGCAAACCTTGCCCAATGTAAAATTTGAGCACAACTGACAGAGGCATATCTCGATGGAGTGCTACTTTGTTTAGGGATTCTAAGGTATCTGTTGGGATTTCGATCGCTACTGTTGTTGTTGGGCGCGATCGGACTTTTAATGTCAGTTCTTTTTCAACGTTGTTCATATAGTTTCCTTTCTGTACGGGTAACTGGACGTGCAGAAATTATTGGGAAAGGCCATCGTACTAGGTCGTATCTCAGTATATCGAATTTGTTGATACAATACATTATAATAGTCAGTGTCAACCTCGATAGCAAAAGAGAGCGATCGTGCCAGCAAGAGACATTTATCATCATGTTGTCAAACAGGCTTTGATTAAGGCTGGCTGGACAATTACCCACGATCCCTATCCATTGACTTGGGCAAAAAGAAATCTGTCGATCGATCTTGGTGCAGAACAGCTATTAGCTGCTGAGAACAGCGATCGCAAGATAGCCGTTGAAGTTAAAAGTTTTATCAGAGAGTCTTGAATTGCAGATTTAGAGCAAGCTTTGGGTCAATATACTCTTTACTATGACATCTTAAAACGGACGGAATCAGAAAGACAACTGTATCTTGCACTTCCACTAAATGCTTTTACAGAGCTTTTTGAAGGACAAAAATTTGGTCAAATATTGCTAGATAATAACCGCCTCAATCTTGTTGTTTTTAATCCAAAAACAGAGGAAATAGTACAATGGATAGCTTAAATAATTATCGTAAACTTGTTAGACAGCTCCTTACTGAATACGCTGAGATTCCCGTTGGTGACAGCGGGATACAAAGCGAAACAATTTTTGATGTGGAAAATGACCGCTATATGTTAATCAATATAGGTTGGTTTAACGAGCAGCGCATTCACCATTGCGTGATTCATATTGATATTATTGACTCTCAGGTGTGGATTCAAGCAAATAATACCGATCGCCTGATTGCTGAGGAGTTAGTTGCAGCGGGAATTCCGGCTAAATCAATTGTTTTGGGACTTCAACCGCCGGATGTTAGACCTTATACTGCTTATGGAGTTCCTACTAAAGAATATCAGCAAGCAGGATTCGCATAGGCTGTCAGCTTATTAAAATGCCTTTGAATATAATTAGATTGACACCCTCAAGACTTACGCACCATTAAAAATTTGCTCTGCTGTCAAATTCAACTCAGGAAATACCACCGATTCAACCCTTGAATCTCCTCGAAATAGCCTAACCTGATACTCACAATCTACTAATTGACAAACAGATAAAGTAGGCTGTTTAGGAGAACCAATATAACGCCTACCTCCCAAACCCAAATAATCGACAATCCAGTATTCAGGAATACCTAATGCTTCATAGTCTATCATTTTATGTGCATAATCATCGCGCCAATTTGTGCTGACCACTTCAATCGCGAGAGTAATGGACGAGCCTTGAGTAATTGTGGAGGATTTTGCCCATAAAGGTTCTAGGGCTAAAGCATCACGGTTGACTACTAAAATATCAGGTAAATAACCCGTTTCTTGATTTGGAGATTTAACCAGGGCATTCTTGGGGAAGCGATAGGGAAGTTGGAGTCTCCGAGTTTCTAATATTAGTTCTGTCTGCAAGAAATCTACAACTTCTTCATGTTGTCCTGTGGTTTGCATTTCAAAAATGACTCCGTTGTGTAGTTCATAGCGTTCGTTTTCTGGTTTCCATTCCAGAAATTCATCGAAAGTTATTAACTTAGATATCAATTGAATCATGGAAAAACCTCCAATGTTATAATATCATTTTCCGGACTAGGGAATCCCACACCCGGTTGCCCTTAGCCCTGGATATAGTGCGTAAGGCTAATTTTAACATAATAATTATTTCTCAGGAAGGGCGAGGATTTATGAGTCGATACAGTACGATCGTTCAATGGTCGGAGGTCGATCGACTTTTCCTAGTCACGATTCCAGAGTTTGGCGATCGCGTGATTATGCCTTGCACTCACGGTGAAACTCGCGAGCAAGCAATTCATAACGGCGAAGAAGTGATTGAAATGTATTTGGAAGCATGGGAAGCGGAAGGTGAATCTATCCCTGAACCTAGGACGCTTCAAATTGCTTGAACAGCGACACCTCCCGCCTGGTTTTTTTTCCACAATGTAAGATGAAGATAGTCGCTTAAAGGTTACAACTATGACTTCGGTATCCAGCGGAAAATCAACTATCATTCGCACCGAGCGCGGACTCACGATCGCAGGTACGCGAATTACACTGTATCAACTAATGGATTACATCTGCGCGGGCTATCCACCCAAGCTAATCCACAATCAGTTTTACATAACCGACGAACAATTCAACGCAGCAATGTCCTATATTGAAGCAAATCGTACTGAAGTAGAGGCAGAGTATCAAATAGTTTTGCAACAGGCAGAAGAAATCCGGCAGTATTGGGAAGATCGCAATCGCGATCGACTCGCTGAGATTGCAGGAATGCCGCCAAAGCCCGATCGACAGGCAGCTTGGGCAAAACTTCAGGCAAGAAAAGCCAGACTTGCTGTATCAAGCTGATGATTTTTATAATTGACCATAATATTGAGGGGCAAGCTCTCATGCTTTTTGGCAGCATAACTGCCGGAGGTTGGGTTGATTTACTATCGATCCGCTTCGTGATTTTTGAAGAAGTTCAGTTACCAATTAATAGTAGCGATCGAATTGTTTGGCGATTTGCTCAAGACAACCAGATGATTCTGCTGACAGCAAATCGCAGTATGAAAGGAACAGATTCGTTAGAGCAAGTTATTCGCGAAGAAAGTTCACCAACTTCGCTACCTGTTGTTACTGTCGGAAACATCGACCGAGTGGCTGAGCGTGACTATCGGGAGCAATGTGTCGATCGCTTGATTGAGATTGTACTTTACATCGAAAACTATATAGGAGTTGGTCGGATTTTCATTCCCTAAGACTGTCGGGTTTAAGGGACGATTGAGCGATCGCGCTTTTTCTTATTTTTTAATTGCGATCGCACTTCAAGAACCTTTAAAGTAGGCGATGGGAGAAGGTTGTAGAAAGGTGGGGGTGATGAGGTGCGATCGTATTTCAAGCACAGACTCTTCCCTATCAAGGACTTGGCGAAGGACTTGGTGAAGGACTTGGTGATGGTGATGTAGCTAATTTATCATTTTCCCAGACTTGAAATTTACGAGTGCCGTTAGTGTATATCATTACCCCAAAACCATTACGCTTGTTATCCAGCCACTCCCCTTCAAAGCGATCGCCATCAGCCCAAGTAAAAACCCCTTGACCGTTATATTTGTCATCACGCCAATACCCGTCATAGCTATTGCCATTAGACAAAATCATTTTGCCTTTGCCGTTGTATTTTCCGTTTTTCCACTCACCGTCATAGCTTTGTATCTTGCTGTCTTTAGGGTAGGTCATGCTCCCTGTACCATTAATTTCGCCATCACGAAACTCACCTACATAACGCTTGCCATCTGCATAGGTAAAAGTCCCTTTGCCATTGAGCTTTGTTCCGTCATTGCTCCACTCTCCCTCATAGCGATCGCCATTTTTGTAGATATATACACCTTTGATGTAACTATCATTTTTCCACTCTCCTTCTAAACGATGGCCACCCACATAATTCAACGTCCCTTTACCATTTCTTTTGCCATTTTGCCACTCGCCTAGATAGCGTTCATAGCCAGCGTCATTTGCCGCGTAAGTAAATGTGCCTTTACCTTCATATGTTCCATTCTTAAAATCTCCTTCATAACGATCGCCCTTAGCAGTAATAAATACTCCTTTACCCTGTGGCTTACCATTTAAAGTATCACCTTTATATCTATTACCACCATCATATGATATCTCATTTGTCAGAGGGCAGAAACCTACTTCTAAACCAATACATTGCTTGATTTCTTTCTGAAAAACATGGATTGACGATCCTACAACAGCTACTATTACTCCAACTACTATGGCTTTGACTATTCCTTGTTCGCTCATCACTTCCCCCTTAATAAGACATTTAGAGCTAAAAACAGCAAACGCTTTGATTTATCTGCTCTTGCAATAGTCAAGCGTTCCCTTTAAATAAGACCTGAACCCTCCAAACCAAGTCCCCCAAACCTGTAGCCCTTGACTGCTACCAATAAAAGAGTTCACTGTACCTTGCCACTGAGTGTCATTAGTAGGAAGTATCATTCCATAAAAGTCACAGGATAGAGGTTGATTCGGTACTATCTCAAAAGCGCTAAGCGGCACTCCCTGTCTCACAGCTTCTCCTATCAAAAGAATACTATCTCCAGCAAATGCAGTAACTTGACCGTTCATTGCAGCACTTACACCCTCACTTCTTTCAGAAAACTGCTGTATTTCAGCTTCAGAATATGCTTGGGTAACTGAACGTATATTGGTTGAGCCTCGAAGTACACCAAGCCTCGCATTTTTCAAGCTAGTATTTTTGTTAGCAGCCCTTACAATAAATTGTGTCCCCGTGACAAAAAATGGATCTGAATATTTAATGTTTTCCTGTACTTCCTTTTCGCGACTAATTGTATTGGGACCACACTCAATATGTACCGTGCCATCTCGAACTATTCCCTCACGGGTTGGGAGCGTCGATGTAACGGCTCTGACACTAATAGAAGTATTCATTTGTTTGCTCAAACTGCTTGCTAGAGCATTGGCAAAGCCTGCACAATAGCCTGTCCAACTTCCTGAACTTTCATATCCAAAAAACACCGCATCTTTTCTAATCCCAACTTTTAAAACTCCTGTTTGCTGAATTTCTTGCAAGACAGTCCGCGCCCAGCTTGCCGAAGGAAACAGGACTGTACATATAATGCTAGATGTTAAAAATATCAGTTTTAATCGCTTATTCATTATTCTATATTGCTACCTATGGAGCACTGCTCTTGAGCTATTTAGTTAAATACTTTACTAGCTCGATCTCATCTTTGTCAGTGAGAAAAAGTGAGAAAAAGTGACAAAAAGTAAGGACTTTCCCCAAATTTCCCAAAAATCTCCTCTCAGGTAGATGCCCGTAGAGCTAAACTCTTGTAATCACCCCTCTCAAAACCCAACTTCCTTGGCCTACGACAACACCTGCAAATATCTAGCCGAAAAATTCCCCGCCGCCTTCGTCCACTGGCTACTACCAATTGACGAACCCACCACTGTTCAGGTACTCAAAACCGAACTAATTCAAGAACCCATCCGAGCCGATT
>Ga0209812_10002662_pt1 | contig 10468 bp, 16 predicted proteins | sample JI71714BDNA_FD_187502 | JGI IMG/M metagenome (GOLD analysis project Ga0209812, IMG submission 187502) | Wastewater effluent complex algal communities from Wisconsin, to seasonally profile nutrient transformation and Carbon sequestration -... | ecosystem: Engineered > WWTP > Effluent > Algae...
TCAGCGAACAATGAGAATCTTTGGTTTTGTGGTGGGGTTCCTGAGTATCTAATATCATATGTCTTGAAGTTTCCATTATCTTAACCAGTTTCAATTGTTGTTGGCCATCTAGCTAATCTAAGTTAACCAGTGTAGAAACCATCCCAAATATGATCCATAAAAGTATTAAGAGTGTTTTTTGAGGATGTTACATTGTTTACTATGTAGATTGGTGAGATCATCCTCTTCATTTTATCGTCATCAATACTTTCGAATAAGAGAACTCCAAGATTGTCATTTTGGCACTGATAGGCATTCCATGCTGGGTAGTTTGTGCATGAGCTATATCCTCTAACAGCTGGTTCGTTATTCGGAACGATTTGGAAGCTCTTTACAGCTTATTATGGTGTGATTGCTCCAGAGAAGGTTGCACCTTCAAATTGAATCAAGGCATTATTTGGAGCGGTACATGGGAAGTCTCCACAATCGTCAAGATTAGCCCAAGCATCTGGAGGTGAGAATAAGTATGCCATGGCGTCTTAGTGAATATTTTCAAAGCTAGATGATAGGACCTTTGCTCTTGGAATGTAATCAGCAGCAAAACGATTCAATCTGAAGAGTACTTGTTGAGTTCCACAGAATGTTTTGTTGGATTTATAATTGTAGAACTTCAAGTTCCTATATGTTATCTTTCCACCATAAGAGGCATCAGCTTTGATTTTATGGATTGGAATCTTTACTTCACTCTTAGGCAATGGGTCTTTTCCAGCTTTAGCAAAGTATGCAATTTGAATGGCTGATCTCTCTCTGCATGCTGGTGAATTTACCTTAAGGCATTCATTTTCAACTAGACAATCTCTAGCTTCTGTCTCTCCATAGAATACTGAATCAGTCAACTAAGATTCCATATCATCACTTTCAAAAGCAACCATTGGTGTACCTCCAAATCCATTATCAATAAAAGTCATCTTGGTATAAATAATCTTTTTGTAGCTTTGATCGTGGAATGATACTGCTCCATCGAGTCCGTTTTTGTAGGCTGCGAAATATGATCCACTAAAGCACTCAAATTAACGTGGATCACTTTTATTTGCAAAGAGAATAGCACCAGTGTCTTTGTTTGAATGAGCAATATTGTTTCTGAATGATTATTGATTGGAGTCTCCACAAGCGTGACCATATGCAGCAAATCCAGTAAATGGTGATCCTGAGACTACATTATTGATGATTGATATATCTGTGCAGACTTCTCCTGGATCTGAACAAGATAAAATACAACCTGTGGGTTCAAATACATGATCAGTTTTCAAGAAATCTCTCTCATAGATATGGAACACATGATTTCCATCCAATGTAATATTCTAAAGATAAAGATTATAATTAATTTTTGACTTACGGAACTCGTTGCAATGTTGATACCCTTCTTAACAAATGAGAAGAATGTGTTATTAGTGAGTTTAACATTGGCGGCATTTTCGAATTAAGCACCATATCCCCATCCAAGATAGATGGCAGAGTTGACTACCTCACTCCAGCTCATTCCATTTCCTTAGAATCTGATGGCAGCTTTGTATGTATCATATTGTGAGCAGTTGTATATTTCAACGTTATTCATGTAAGTGTTACCTTTTCTGAGTACAGCTGTGATTTCAATAAAGTCACTTGTGACAATGTTGCAACCCCAGGCTTCTGAATCATATCCTGATATCTTAATGTTTCTAGATAATAGATAGACTTCTCCTCTCATATCAACGCCATTGTAATTTGAAGCAGTTGATGTAGCAGCTCCATAATGATAGTGTAATAATGCAGTCTTAAGAGTCAAAGAGCCTGTAGTATTGTCGTAAGTGTCGATTGTTGCATAGTCTGAATGAGTGTATCTCATAGTAGTAGGTGCAAATGCTACTCTCTCACCAGATCTCCAACCTAACCCTGCTTCAACTTTAACTGTATTGTTTCCTGTATATGCAGTTTCGAGTAATCTTGTCATTCTGATTCTTGGTTCTCCATACATAGATAATTATCCAGTATTTGCGAGAACTTTGTTTCCAGCTTCAATAGCCTCATCATAAACAATACTCTAAGCTGCCTTTTCTCCATGAAGAACAATATTAGCTGTTCCTCTGAATGGTCTAGTTTCGTTTCCAATTATTAGAGAACCAGCTCTAACAAAGATATACTTAGCGTATAGATATAGATTCTTGCCAGCATCATCTTCATTATCAAAAGTCAATCTGCCGTTTATTTAAACCATCTTGTAAATGGGCGAGGATGCATTTTCAACATCGTAGAGCATATTCCATCCTGATTCAACGACTACATTTTCTCCTTCTTCAGGAACTTTACCGCTTGGCCATGACTTGGGATTACTCCATCTTCTGATGTCTGTCTCTATGGGAACCTCATCAATTGCTGTTAGACAAGAACCGTTACATCTGTATCCTTTCATTACTAATGATCTTCTTGAAGCGTTTCTTCCATTGACTATGTGATGAATTTCTCTGATAGCAGTGTCATTATAGACAACATTATCTCCAGTAGACCATGTTGACTTATCTTTTGTGATTAATGTATTGTTTTCCACATTAACTCCACCAGTTAGGAAATCTACTCTTACTCTAACATCAGTGAAGTTGTATACGAAATAGATATCTTTATCAGTCTCTTTCCATCTAATTGATTGATCGATTTGCATCTATGTGAAGTCAAGACCAAATCTCCAATGGACCTTGTATTTGTGACCGGTAACAAATGGCATAGCCCATGCTTTACCTGGATCAAGTTTAGTCCTAAATGGAACAATTGAGTAGTTAGCTGGGACTAAAGTTTGAATGTATTCAGTAGCATTTGTGTATAGATGATCGTCATACTTAAGTACCTTGAATTCCATATTCTCAAAGATGCCAGGAGCATAATTGTAGTAGACTAGTCTTCTAATTTGGATGGTGTTATCGCAAATGATACCATCATATTCCTCTTGTTTCACCTCACATTCAGGTTGCACATTATGCTCCCAGTATGGAGTAGCCCAACTGTTTGGTCCTTTCTTGGTAAGAGTACCATCAGTATCATAGAAGATATCTCTGAATGGGAATTGATATCTAATCTTAGTAACAGCTGTTGAATGGAAGTAAATCTTAGAGAATGATATAGTTCTTGCACCTGAATCTGTAGATGCTGGATGGAAACAGTGTGAGCATGAGCCGAAGCATGCAAAGCCTGGCTGATCAAAGTTATAGAATTTAGCACCATTAACTTAGAAGTTTTCTGTTCTCGGGGTGATAATACCATGTAATGATGCGCTCATAAGTTTTTCCTCAGCATTTGCTGAATGACCAATAACAAGAGCATCAATAATTTAAGCGTAACCATCAACAACATCCTTAGTAAGCGAGAATTCAATACCTGCGAGTAAATTATCTGCTACTTTAAAGTTTATGAATCTCACATCACCAACTTGTTCAGCAATAGCTCCATTCCTGTTATTTTTCCAACTTGTCAAATTATAGAAGTTTGCAGTAATTAGAGGATTTCTCCAGTAAGGATCAGTGGTATTTGTTGGATCATAAATAAGACTACTGCATGGATTTTGTCTTGGAATAAGTTTGTGGAAGATTCTAAGACCATATCTTCCATTTGAATGAGCGACATTGTTACTGAACTCTCCTAGTTGAGCATTTTCTGGACAGATATCTTCTGTAAATGATGGTCCCATTGGGTTTGGCTTGGTATCGAACCAATATCCGTATCTGTCAGAACCAGCAGCGTGATTATCCTTAAAGATGTTATCTGGATGAGTGATCCAAAAACTAGCTGGGGTTTGATCAGTAATCAATAGTGACATTGATGCCATTGTTTATACTGCAAGATTTCCTTGAATAAGATTCTTTGTCTCAATAGCATCTTCAATAAAGAAGGTGTGGCCCATGGTGTGATAGGCAACGTTATAAAGTACTCTTAAATAGTGGACGGCGTGAATAGTGACAGCTCTATTGTATGTGTGATGGATTGAGTTTCCTCTAATGTATGAATTGTGAACAGTACCGATTAAATGGAAGTGAAGTGGATATCTTCCAAGTTGGAATGCTTGACCGACATCAGTTAATTCAATATATTCAATTCTTCCGATTAATGATTCGTCTCCTGCTGAGTGAAGCATAATGTGAGCACCGAATTAGTTCTTAGAAGAAGTTTCTGGGTCTCCTCTATAAATAACGTTTCTTGTGAGAAGTCCGACCTCAGCTCTCATCTCAATGAAGTTATCTTCATAGGTCTCAATTGCTGAGTAATGTTAGAATTCTAGTGGCTTTTCAAAGTGAATGACTGGTTTGTTCGCATTAGTTCTATCAACTGATGAAATTGTTCTTACTTCAGCAGCTCTGTTATCATACCCAGTTGGAGCAATAACGATTTATTCACCTTGTTGCCAGTCTACTGATCTAATCATAGTTATTGAGGTAGCTCCGATTTCAGCGGTTTGATCTAGTTCAGCCCAAGTTGGGTTTCTTGGAACTCCATGGAAATCTAAGATACCGTTTCTGACTGCAATACACTTGTTGCCATAGATTGGCAGTTCTGGTGACTCTTTACTTGAGTGCATAGTAATAATAAGTTTTGAAGTGTATGGGAATTCTTCAGTTCCCACTTCCATATAACCTCCTTGTAGCATAATGTAATGAGCATCGAAAGTTCTCAAATGATTTGGATCTTCATCAGGTGGGAATATAAGTGAACCTTCAACGATTAGGGCATTCAAAATTGGTGTTGAATCAACATCTACTAGGAGATGGAGTCCTGCTGGGATATATACTGACTCTCCTTCAATTGGAAGGAATTCACCTCCCCAAGTATCAATTAATGACCAATAGTTAACATATCTGAAGATCTTTCCTTGTGTTGCAACGTTACCTTGACCTTCAATTTGGAAGACTAGAGTTGGAGTTGGGTAAAGACCTGGTCTTCTTCCAGTAAGGCAAGTAACCTCGGTTGAAGTTGCAGTCTAGACTTCGCATTCAACATTATCAATCAAAATTGTGTAATCAGTAAGTGTGGATGAGAATCCTGTACCTGTGAAAGTAACTGTCTCTCCTCCTTGAACTTTACCGTATCTTGGTGAAATACTGTCTAATTTTGCTGTAAGAGTGTTTTTGTAAGTAACTTATCCAGTAAGAGTGACTGAGTTTGATCCTAGTTTAACATTTACTGGGCAGGTATATGTTGGTTCTGTGCTATCAATGGTCTCAACACCTCTGAATTTAATTTCTCCAACTCTGCAAGAACCCGCACCGTTACCTTAGAATCTATAGTGTCTATACTTAAGATTGCTCTCTCTGTAGCTGTAATAGTTCCATCCTTCATGAATTTCATTTCCAACAACGAATATATCTGTGAATGTTTCATTATCGTTTGAAGCTTAGAAAGTAAGTTTTCCAACAAATGTGGATTTAACGAAAGCTGGCATGAAGTATTTGACTTCTGAGAGTTGACCAATGTGTCCCTCAGCAAATGAAACTTAGAACCAACATGTAGATGATGTATCAAGATATGGAGTCTGGTTTTAGTCATCAGTGAGAGCAAATTTACCAGAATTGTTTTTGGCAATGATTGAGCTGCCCATAATGTAACTTTCTTCATCAATCTTGTAGTTAGTTACTGAGTATGATGTAGATAGCCTTGGAACTCTGCATTTCATAGTAGCGCTTGTAGTTTCATCACTATCGAGTTCACATGGTTTATCACATACTCTAACTGAGTTTCCTGATTATTAGAGCGAAGTAGCCAGACCTGGTGCATCAATAGATAAGAGGCATCCTCCAGCGAATGAACAATAAATGCTGCTTGTAACCTGTGTAGCAGTAAAAGCATTGGCAATCGTGGCAGTACCTGAGGCAGTGTGTTCGATTGAGCTTGTAACAGAGTTTTAGAATGTTAGCCTTGGAGCAACAGCTGTAGCTGATAGTGGAACTCCATGATTATAAGTTGCAGTAACTTAAGTATCTGAATCTATTGTTACAGTGTCGGCATCAATTCCTGAATAAGTTACTGTGGCAGTGTAATCAGTTGTGAAAAAGTTTGTACCTGTGATAACTAGTTATGTATTATCTGATTAGAGAGCTAAAGAGCTGATAGCTGGCATTGAGGTGCTAGTCTCATAGGCACAAAGTGCAGAATCTGAGCATTAATATAAAGAGGTACCTACTTTACCAGTCAATGTTGATGTGGCGATAGTAAGTGGCTTAGTTTGGCATTATACTACACCATAAGATTATATGACAACTGATTGACAGATATCTGTTGAGCCTTGGAGTAATGTGACTGAGGTTGATGCAGTTCCGACTCCCTTAATAACTGCAGTTAATAATGAACCTCCAGGCGATCCAACTGATGGAGTGGTGGATAAAATGACTGGGTTTAATGTGATACCATTTGTTGTAAGTAAGTCTGCACCCTTGGGTGTTCCACTTGGCAAGTAGAATGCAATGTTCTTTGAAGTTGATGAGAGCATGCTTGTAATAGTAACAACAATTGAGGTCTCACTTGATGAAACTACAGTTTGAGCAACTCCATCAATCATTAGAGTAACATCTGAGGCGTCAGTTGGGAATCCAGTGCCTGTGAGAGTTATTTAATAATCACTGATATCAGTATTGAAGGCAACATCAAATGATGTGAGAACAGGGAGGGTTGAGTCATCTGCCCAAGTGAATTTGCAATCAGTACCTGTGCTGCAAACAGCTTCCTCTGAAGTCTTAAGGAACACAATCAAGTCCTCTTCAGTCTCTTATGATACTCTTGGCTGAAGTCTACAAGTGATTTATGTTGGTGATGTGGTCTCAACAAGACAGTCAGTAGAACCTACCCTAACTGGATTATCAGTGGCTTCAGTAGAAAATACTCTACCAGTTATAGTAATCAAAGAACCTCCATAGATTGAACCACTTGCTGGTGTGAAGCTTAAGACTTCTCCTACAGCTTTAAGAGTAACAGCTGAGTTATCTAGCAAACCGTATGTATCTGAGAATACATTTACTCTATAAGTACCACTGTCGATACCTCCATACTTAACGGTGATTGTTTTTGCTGAATCATCAACAGCAACAACGTTGATTGCCTTTTTGTAATCTGAGTCAGCTGCAGTATCGACTAGGGTAACTGAGAGATCATCAATATCAAGGGTACTTGAGAATGTAGGGTCTACTTGGATTACAATCTATTGTTTAAGTACAGGGGAAACATATTCAGGATTTAATTGAGTTAAGCCTGCAGGGCTTGTAGATACTTCAATAGATAAAGAGCTATCAACTTAACCATTAACAGTGATAGTGACAGTTTAAGAGCCTTGGTTAGCAAATTTAGGTAAAATACAAATCATTTAAGTAGATGCAGCAGAATGTAAGGTGCATTTGTCTCCATCAGTGAATGAAATATCAACTACGCTTCCATCTTTAAGTGATGTTGGGAATTTCTCTCCAACAATGGTTAACTTACTTCCACCATTAGGGTTGACACCAGTGTTTGGTGAAACATTAGTTACAACTAATGGTACAGTAATAAGAGCAGGGGTCAAGAATCTACGGTTTCTTCTCACGCTATCAGCTACTGGAATAAGCCCAGAAATATCTGTGAGATCTGGAGACCATTGTCCTGCAACCAAAGATTGTAAAGTGCAAACAATTTAAGTATCTGAAGCGGTTTAGATGACACAATCTTAATTTGAGAATCTAATTGATTTAACATCATTCTAAACTGGAAGACTTGTTCCTGTAAGAGTTAAAGTTAATCCATCCAAAGTGAATTCACTAATTTGACCAACTGGCTCTTCATATTTATAGCCACATGCAAAGGAGGCGCATACAGCTGGTAGGCCATCTACAGTAACTTGCACCTATGGAGAAGTCTCATTAGTATATAGGAATTCAAAAGGTACTGGCTCATAGAATAAAGATTCACCATGCTCCTTGTAAGTTAAAGATGCGAATGCCACGTTATTTCCTACTGTGATATTTGTGGGTGAACTTTCAATTGTGAATTGTTGGATGTCTTTGTTGATATCTGTGAATCTTATCATAATGTCTCTACCATCTTCGTAGTATTAGTAGGCTACTCCATCCCAGATATCAATCTTATCCTTGTAGTTAGGGCAAGAAGCTACTATTGAGTTCACTATTTAATATGGTTGGTATGAGGTCGGGATATCTTAAGTTGCATTTAATGTTCCGTCTGGGAGGACACAATTGATCATGAAATTTCCAGATAGGACTTGAGAGGACTTTGTTACAGCCTTTTAGAATTGTACTCTAGCAGCACCTGAAGCTACCTTAAGGGCAGGTGTGGTAGTGATAGTATCAGACTTTTGTTGTCTAAGGACTGTAATTGTATAGGTATTTAATACTGAATTTCCCACAGTTGTGGTTGCTTCTCCATTGGCATCCTGCATTACAAGAGTAACTTGGATATTGCAGCCGTAGTACTTGCTCCAGAAACCATTCAATTGATTTCTCACATGGTTAGCATCACCATTGCTGTTAATTCTGACAAGATAGATGGGATTACTAGTGTCTGGAGTTAGGATACCAATATCAAATTGGCCTGAGTCTGGGTTTGTTATTATAAGTTTGTGGGTTTCTCTTACGTTTTCAGGGTTAACTTGCAGTCTTTGAATTTCTCTCATAGCATTTTAATGATTTTAAACTTGAAGGTCAATTTCGACTGAGACAACGAAATGATCATATCCACTATGCTATAAGTGGCGTCCTTCAATGTAGTAGAGTTCTCCTTCAGTGAGGTTAAGCCAGATAGACTATCTAGAGGTATCATTAAAGTTGAGATAATTCCTATATGATGTAAATCCTGACTACAAAATTTATTTTGCACCTTCAGGGTCTTTTGTATCAGCTCCGTCATAGTTCATTCTAAGGATGCAGTTATCATCACAAGCCATGTAGAATCTGTAGCCTGCAGTAGCTGGGGCTTTGAAGTATCCAGAGTAGACACTTCCTGAGAATCCTTCTTTTTGGTTCATTGGAGTTTCAAAACTTAGACCTACCGAGATTTCTTGTAAATTATTGTCATTTAGTAGATTCCAGCTATATGATAAAGATGGATTTGTAACATTATAGAATTTTCTTCTAAGACCGTTGGAACCAGCGAAGAAGACATCAGTTGATGGTGTTGATTATGCACCAGTTTTACAAGTTAGCTTTTTAGTTGAGTGAGAAAGAACCTCGCATTCGACTCCATCAACTTTGACATTGATGTTTTAGCTTTCAAAACCATATCCATCTATTTCTAGTATTTGCCCACCAGTTGTATATCCACTTTCGGCACTTACTTTATTGATAACAGGTACGACCTTCACTTTATAGCAGTTGGTGTTTTGGATATCACAATTGATCATTTACGTGTTCTTATGAAGACTGTTACCAACTCTCCACTTTAGATTAACATCAGCGTTGGCATTAGGTGTGACTTCATAAACGTTGGCTCTGATAGAGTTCTTGGACCATCCATTTAAGACAGTATCTTCAGAGACAAATTCCTCGAAGTTAAGTGTCTTTCCATCGATTCTACCCTCAACAAAAGGTAGGTCATGCTCGAGTCTGAAGTTTTGTGCAGCTTTAGGATCAACATAGAATGAAGTCTCTGATCCATGATGTACTACTCTTGGTTGCATATAATAGAGTACAGGGGTGTATGCACGACTCATGGTTATTTAACAATCTGACTAGGGGTCTTCACATAGTAGTTAGTTTACTCGCCCAGTCACCATGTTTGAATCAATAAGAGATGGATTAAAAGTAATCCAGTCTACAGCGTCTAGCTCATCGTATGAACGCCCAAAAAGTGTCATTAGTGAGGGTGTTGTGTATTATAGCTTTCCATAATGAGTGTTTGAGTTAAATGAGTTATCCTCTATTGTATATAGATAAATTAATAAATTGTAAAGTGGATATTAGCAAATGGAGAATGGAGAATTATAATTAAAACATACTTGTTAATGGTTAACCAGCTTTTTCAAAGTTTATCTGCGAGTTGGTGAACAGCACTTGGAAGTTTTCTGCTGTCATTGACATTCCTTGTCCATTAAACATAATCTCTGTTCCTCCAGCAAGGGATGCCGCATTAACACCTTTAAAATCTCCTCTTCCAAACAGATCTGTTCCAAAAATCATTGGGTTTATACCAATATCATTCGCTAGTAAATTGTTACATTTATCGATATCTTACTTTTTACTACGTTGTTGACTGAGAGTAGAAGAGCTAGCACTAAAGATTTAGTGTAGCCCAACCGCTCATTCGGTTTACGCTTAAATTGCATATATTGCAAAATTAATAAATTTAATTCTTACAATTAGAGGATCCATCTCGATTAAATTTCTCACTTTTATCAAATTATCCAATCAATAAAACTTATGTAATTAGAATTAAAATAAAAAATATTACCAAAACTAAAATAAAATATCATCCAAGGGGTTTTGGGGTTTTGGGG
>Ga0209812_10002669_pt1 | contig 10445 bp, 6 predicted proteins | sample JI71714BDNA_FD_187502 | JGI IMG/M metagenome (GOLD analysis project Ga0209812, IMG submission 187502) | Wastewater effluent complex algal communities from Wisconsin, to seasonally profile nutrient transformation and Carbon sequestration -... | ecosystem: Engineered > WWTP > Effluent > Algae...
TCCCGAAACGTGAATTCCCTTGTCGCGCCCGTAAACTACATTTGCGCCCAGCATCATCAATTTGTCGATCGTATTTACCACTGCGATCGTATTTCCCGGAATCGGGTTAGCTGAGAAGATGATGGTATCGCCCTTTCTGATTTTTAATTCGTGATGTTCCCCGTTAGCAATCCGAGTCATCGCCGCCATTGGTTCGCCTTGGGAACCTGTGGTTAAAATCAGTACCTTGTCATCTGGTAAATTGCGAATTTCTTTCAGGGGTTTGAAGATATTATCTTCGCATTTGATGTAGCCTAGATTCCGGCAGTGAGCGATGACATTCAACATCGATCGACCTACCACTCCTACATACCGATTGTTTTTCTTAGCTAGTTCTAAAACTATTTGCAATCGGTGTACTGAAGAAGCAAACGTCGTCACCATTACTCGTCCCGTTGCTTGAGCGATAATTCTGTCTAAATTCGGATAAACAGAACGTTCTGAAGCCGTAAAACCGGGAACTTCCGAGTTAGTGGAATCGCTAATCAAGCACAGCACGCCTTTTTCGCCATACTCCGCCAGTTTTTGGAAGTCAAAATGCTCGCCGTCTACAGGAGTGTGGTCAATTTTAAAGTCTCCTGTGTGGATCAAAATTCCCACTGGGGTGTGAATCGCCACGGTGAAACTGTCGGCCATCGAGTGAGTGTTGCGAATATATTCGACTAAGAAATTCTTGCCAATTCTCACCATATCGCGAGGCTTAACTGTCCTCAATTCTGTGCGGTGAGACACTCCGGCTTCCTCTAGTTTTCCGGCTAGCAAAGCCATAGCCAAACGCGGCCCGTAAATCACCGGAATTTCAAATTGTTTGAGGTGATAAGGGATACCGCCGATGTGGTCTTCGTGACCGTGAGTCACGATCATACCTTTAATTTTGTGGCTGTTTTCCCGCAGGTAAGTCATGTCTGGTAGGACAATATTTACCCCGTGCATTCCATCTGTCGGGAATGCTAAACCTGCATCCAAAAGAATTATTTCATCTCCGTACTCGAATACACAAGTATTTTTACCGATTTCGTGGAGCCCGCCGAGGGGAATAACTTTTAGAGCCTGTCCAGTTGTATTTTTGATCATGCGTATCCTTGGTTAGTTTTTTGTTATTTGTCTGTTGACTGTTGTCTTGTGTTTTTTTTCTGCTGTTTGTTGATGTGGGATATTTTTTCCATGATATTTTTGGAAAAATCTCCAGGGGTTTTGACTCTCCCTTACAGTCAGTTGTCTTGGGTCTTCAATCACCACTTCTTAGTTTTCAGCTAATAACTCATAGCTAATCACTAATGATTAATGACTAATCACAACCAATATTTAGTTTTCAGAAAACTCGTTCTCGCCTCTCTAGCTAGCTGATATCTGTGCTAACTGACTCAGTGCGTCCTTTAATTTTTGAGTCACCTCAACGGGCGGATCGCACAGGGGCGGACGGGTGGAACCTACATCCCAGCCTTGAAGTTTAAGAGCTGTCTTGACTGGAATCGGATTTGTGGTGAGAAAAAGAGCTTTAAACAAGTCAAATAGTTGCAAGTGAATCTGGGTAGCGACTTGAACTTGGCCCTTCTCAAAAGCTTCGATCATCTGTTGTAGTTGCTCTCCTACCAGGTGGCTGGCTACGCTAACTACACCAGATCCTCCTACCGCCAGCATCGGCAAAGTTAGGGAATCATCTCCAGAATAGATGGCAAATTCAGGGGATGTCAAGCGTCTAATTTGGCTGGCTTGATCTAAGTTGCCACTTGCTTCTTTTACTGCTACAATGTTCGGAATTTCTGCCAATTGAGCCACTGTTTCCGGCAACATATTTTGGCCAGTGCGACCGGGGATGTTATATAACATTATAGGCAATTCTGGAGCAGATTGGGCGATCGCCCGAAAATGATTGTACAAACCTTCTTGTGGTGGCTTGTTGTAATAGGGCACCACCTGCAAGCAACCGTCTAAACCGAGTTTAGCTGCTTTTTGTGTTGCTTCGATCGCCTCGCGAGTTGAATTCGATCCCGCTCCTGCTATGACTTTTGCTTTACCTGCTACTGCTTGCTGCACCACCTGAAATAACTCGTACTCCTCATCCCAAGTCATCGTGGGAGATTCGCCCGTTGTTCCGCACAGTACCAAGCTATCCGTACCGCGATCGGCTAAATACACCGCCAACTGCTCTGCTACCGCATAGTTAACGCTGCCGTCTTCCTTAAACGGCGTAATCATTGCAGTCAGAACCCGTCCAAACTTTACCACACTTTCTCCGATTTTAGACTTGTGATTTTTGATTTTAAATTTTTGATTTTAGATGAAACGTTAATCTAAAATCCCTGCTGCTGCAAAACCTCATTACCTGTGGGGATGGTTCCCGCTACTTATAAACAGCCGCCCCCTGGGTTTGCAGTAATTTTTTTGTGGCGAGCAACTCGGCTATCTGCACTGCATTTAAAGCCGCCCCTTTGCGAATTTGATCGCCACTTAGCCACATTTCCAACCCGCAGGGGTGAGAAATATCTTGGCGTATCCTGCCTACCAACACCTCATCCTTACCGCTAGCCTCTGCGGGCATCGGGAAATAATTCGCTTGCCAGTCTTCTACCAGCTTAACCCCTTTTGCCTGCTTTAAAATGTCTCTGGCCTCGATCGCACTAAAAGGCTCTGCAAATTCTAGATTAATCGCTTCCGAATGCGCCCGGAGTACGGGAACCCGAATACAAGTTGCAGAAATTTTGATTTCTTCAGTCCCAAATATTTTCCTAGTTTCGTTCACCATTTTCATCTCTTCCTCACAGTACCCCAACTCGTTAATCGCGGTGTTGTGCGGAAACAAATTAAATGCTAATGGGTAGGGAAATATCTCCGTTTTGGGTGTTTCTCCCGCCAAAATTGCTCTAGCTTGAGCTTTCATTTCCTCCATTGCCCTGGCCCCTGCCCCGCTGGCAGACTGGTAAGTAGCTACCACTATGCGCTTGACTGGTCTGACTTGGTGAAGAGGCCAAACGGCCACTGCCATCAAAATCGTGGTGCAGTTGGGATTAGCAATGATACCTCGGTGAGACGCCACTGCTTCGGGATTAACTTCGGGAACCACTAGCGGCACCGTCGCATCCATACGGAAAGCGCTGGAATTGTCTATTACCACTGCTCCGGCTGCTACTGCTTTCGGAGCCCAATATTTGGAAGTAGACCCACCAGCCGAAGCCAGCACTAGATCTACATTATCAAAGGAGCGATCGGAGACTGCCTCCACCGATAGCATGGAGCTACCAAAGGGCAATTTTGCACCCGCAGAACGTTCCGAAGCCAGCAGCTTCAAATCTGCCAACGGAAAACTGCGACTGTGCAAGAGTTCTAGCAACTCCGCACCGACAGCACCCGTAGCACCTAAAATGGCAACTCGATAGGATTGAGACAAATTAGTTTCCTCCACAAATTAGATTGTAAGCGATCGAAATCTGGAATTTTAATAACCGCAATACTCAATATAAAACTTAATTAATGTTGGGCGACATCAGAATCGGTTAGGATGGCAAGGGCGCAGTTAACCGGACTTGCCACTCCAGCCTAGCGGCTGCGATCGAATCGTACCCATCGCTAGTTTAGCAAGGAATGAACTCCCCTGTGGCATAACCACAAACAAATAGCCTATTCTTGACTTTGAGACGCTTTTGTGGGGTAGCATTGACGTCTGAAGGCGATACGTGCTATTGTGCTTCGGCAATTAGTGTGTTGAACCTCCACAAAGCGTTCTGCTCCGCAAAACCTATGCACAACAATGATTGGCAGCCTCGTCAGGTATAGGTGTTTGTAGTTGTGCCAGTACGATTAAAAGCGTACAAACTTAAAATGCAGGCAAAGTCAGATTTGTATGTATTTTATATCACTATTGTTAAATATCAAAGAAGCCGATGAAAGTAACCCAGGAAAAACTTCCAGCTAGCCAAATTGGTCTGGAAATCGAAGTACCATCAGAAAAGTCAAAACAAGCCTACGAGCAAGTAATTAAACAATTTGCTCGCGAGATTAACATTCCTGGGTTCCGCAAAGGCAAAGTTCCCCGCCAAGTTTTGCTACAGCGCCTAGGTCAAACTCGATTGAAAGCAACGGCTTTAGAAAACTTGATTAATGACTCCCTACAAAAAGCCCTGGAACAAGAAAAAATTGCAGCCATTGGCACTTTTGAACTCAGCACCGAGTTTGAAGAGTTACTGTCTAAGTTTGACCCGGAACAGCCATTGACATTCTCAGCTAAGGTTGACGTAGAACCAGAAGTCAAAATGGGTCAGTACACAGGCTTGCAACTTCAAGCAGAAGAAGCTAAGTACGATGAGACTCAAGTAGATGAGGTATTAGCCAAATATCGATCGGACAAAGCTGCTTTAATCCCCATAGAAGGCAGACCAGCTCAATTAGGAGATATGGCTTTAGTTGATTTCTCCGGCAGATTTGCAGACGCACCAGAAGGCGAAACTCCCGCAGAAATTCCCGGCGGTCAAGCAGAAGACTTTCAAGTAGAATTATCGGAAAATCAGTTTGTACCTGGTTTCATCCAAGGCATGATCGGAATGAATCCGGGAGAAACCAGAGAAGTTTCTGTACAGTTTCCTGACGAGTATAGCAGTGAAGAATTAGCCGGAAAACCAGCAGTCTTTACGATTACTCTCAAAGAACTTAAGGAAAAAGAATTGCCGGAGTTGGACGACGATTTCGCCCAAGAAGTGAGCGAGTTTGAAACCTTGGCAGAACTGCGCGAATCCCTAGAAACTCGCTTTAAAGGAGACCAAGAGCGCAAAACGTCAGGGAACAAAGAAAAAGCAATATTAGAAGCCCTAGTGCAGCTAATAGAAGTGGAAATTCCCGAAACAATGCTAGAACGCGAAATCGATTTCTTGCTGAACCAACAAGCAGCCCAATTGAAAAATTACGGCATAGATATCAACCAACTGTTTACTGAAGAAAACATGGGACCGATGCGGGAACGCTCCCGTCCAGAAGCCATCAATCGCATCAAGCAGTCTCTAGCTCTAGCAGAAATAGCCAAGCTGGAATCTTTGTCTGTAGAACCAGCAGAAGTAGCAGCAGAAGTAGCTAGCGTCAGAAAGCAGTTTCCGAAAGGAGATTTTGACCCCGAAAGGTTGCAGCAATTTGTCCGAGAAGACTTGCTCAAACAAAAAACCATCAAATGGTTGGAAGAAAAGGGAACAATCGAACTCCTACCAGAAGGTTCTCTGACTCCGGCAGTAGATGAAGATGAGGATGCAGAGGATGCAGAAACTTCAGAAGCATCCACAACCGTTGAAGTAGAAGTGGTAGGAGAAGACTAGCACTCGCAGTTACTTACGCGATCGAGTCCGGCTAAATATTCATCGTACTTTGGCTGGACAACGCCCCATCTAAGAGCGAGAGTGCCACTTGTCGGCGCAGCATCCTAGCGCCAGAGAACCCCCCTGCGCTAGGAAATTCCCAATTCCCAATTCCCAATTCCCCCATCTCACTCTAGAAAGGGCATAATAGTTAAAAGCTGGCGGCTTAATTTCAAGCTTTCATCAGCCGTAAATAGTCTATAATCCTTGACTGGTGTCTTATGGTTGTATCTCAATCTTCCAACTACCTAATTACAAGCTCTAACAATTTTGAGGTCAGCGACCACCCCAGCAACGTAGTGCCAATGGTACTCGAACAGTCGGGGATGGGCGAGCGAGCCTTTGACATTTACTCGCGCTTGCTGCGGGAGCGCATTGTGTTTTTAGGAACCCCTGTAACTGACGAAGTGGCAGATTCCATAGTGGCTCAGCTACTGTTTCTAGACGCCGAAGACCCAGAAAAAGACATTCAAATGTACATAAATTCCCCTGGTGGTTCGGTGACGGCCGGCATGGCAATTTATGACACAATGCAACAAATCCGCCCCGATGTCGTGACAATTTGTTACGGTTTAGCAGCAAGTATGGGTGCATTTCTGTTGACTGCGGGAGCCGCGGGCAAACGGATGTCTCTGCCGAGTTCGAGAATTATGATTCACCAGCCCCTGGGCGGTGCCCAAGGTCAAGCAGTAGATATTGAGATTCAAGCCAAAGAAATCCTTTATCATAAGCGTAAGCTGAATGAACTGTTAGCGCACCACACAGGTCAACCGATCGAGAAATTAGAGGCCGATACCGATCGCGACTTTTTCATGTCAGCGGCAGAAGCCAAAGATTACGGATTGGTCGATAAAGTCATAGCTAAGGAAAACCTTCCGGCCGCGGGAGAGAATGTCACTGCACTGAAATAAGAGGCTGTTATGTCTAAATACGACTCCCATCTAAAATGTTCCTTTTGTGGCAAGTCTCAAGAGCAGGTACGCAAGTTGATCGCAGGCCCAGCAGTATATATCTGCGATGAATGTGTTGACTTGTGCAATGAAATTTTAGATGAGGAGTTGTTTGACTCCACCGCCGTGCCGGCCGCGACGGCAGTACCTCCAAAGCCGGAAACCAGCCAAAAGCGCCGCACTACTTCCGGCAAAAGCCTGTCTCTGAGCCAAATTCCCAAGCCGAGGGAAATTAAAAATTACCTCGATGAAAATGTGATCGGCCAAGATGAGGCGAAAAAGGTGTTGTCGGTGGCAGTTTATAACCACTACAAGCGCCTCAGTTTTATTCATAGCAAAAATAGTGGCAAGCACCCACCGGAAGAAGTAGAACTGCAAAAGTCAAATATTCTGTTAATCGGGCCCACGGGCTGTGGCAAAACGCTGCTGGCTCAAACTTTGGCAGATATGCTGGATGTACCCTTTGCAGTGGCTGATGCCACGACGCTGACGGAAGCGGGCTACGTTGGGGAAGATGTGGAGAATATTTTGTTGCGCTTGCTGCAAGTGGCAGATATGGATGTGGAAGAGGCGCAGCGCGGCATCATTTATATTGATGAAATTGACAAAATTGCCCGGAAGAGCGAAAATCCTTCGATTACGCGGGATGTGTCGGGGGAAGGCGTGCAGCAGGCGCTGTTGAAAATGCTGGAAGGGACGATCGCCAATGTACCACCTCAAGGCGGGCGCAAGCATCCCTATCAAGACTGCATCCAAATTGATACCAGCAATATCATGTTTATTTGCGGTGGCGCTTTTGTCGGTTTGGATAAAGTGGTAGAGCAGAGAACGGGCAAAAAGTCCATGGGTTTTATTCAGCCGGGAGAAGCTGTGCCGAAGGAAAAGCGGGCCGCTGATGTCCTCAAGCAACTGGAACCCGATGATTTGGTGAAATTTGGGATGATTCCTGAGTTTATTGGCAGGGTACCGGTGGCGGCCGTTGTCGATCCTTTGGATGAGGAGACGCTGATGGCGATTTTGACGGAACCGCGCAATGCTTTGGTTAAGCAGTATCAAAAGCTGCTAAAGATGGATAATGTACAGTTGGAGTTTAAGGCGGATGCTGTGCGGGCGATCGCCCAGGAAGCATACCGACGCAAAACTGGGGCGCGGGCACTCAGAGGAATTGTCGAAGAGTTGATGTTGGATGTGATGTATGAGTTGCCGTCGCGCAAGGATGTGACGCGCTGTATGATTACTAAGGAAATGGTGGAGAAGCGATCGACTGCTGAGTTGTTGATACTTCCCTCTTCGCTACCTAAGCCGGAGTCGGCTTAAAAGTTTTTGTATTGTCAATCAGCTTTTGATCGGCGGGCTTTCCGGCCTATTCCACCATAAACTTAATCTATGGTGAAACAGGCCGGAGAGCCTGTTGATTCCCAATCCCCATTCCCAACTACCAATCAATTAAATCATCCTCATCTGACTCAGAAGACAACGCAGGTAAGTCCGGTTCAGATTCCCATGTAAAAGTTTCCGACTCCCAAACCTCCAAGCCATCGGAGAAATCAACTACTTCCCCATCAAACATCTGAGCCCACACCCCAGCAGCATTGACTACATCTTGGGCATCAGCCCGCACCGCCACAGCTTGAGCATTTAAATCATTCCCAGAGGCGATCGACCCCTTACTCTCCCCCCCCACTGGTTCCGAAGCATTTGACAGCTTGGCGCTAGTATTTTCAGGGGCTGGCGAGTGTTTTTGTGCTTCTCCCCTATTCCTGGAAAAATCCTCTAAAATTTCCGGTTTTTGTACCTGTTGATTCCCATCATCCACCGGAGTATAATTCCGAGAATTTCCCCCCATACGTCCGTTAGAAGTGGGGAAATTCTTGGGTTCTAAACTATTAGTTTCAGTGGAATTTTTTAATCCCAATTGGACCGTGACTCGACGGTTAAAAATTTGCAAAAAAGCTTCTTCAATATTAGTTACTTTGTCTTTAACCATCTTGAGCAACTGTGGCGAATTAATTTTAATAACCGCCGCATCATTGCTAAAACTCACCAGATGTCCGTGTTGGCGAAGCAAAGATTGAGTACCGTGGGGGCGCACGCGATTCAGTACCTGTTCCCACACTTGATTTAGATCGATTTCGCTAGTGGAATTAGTTGGTGGATAATTTGTGGTGTCAGCAGTCGGTATAGATTCTCGAATCGGTGCGGTGAATGTGTTTTCTGTGGGATTAGCCATAGGTGGCGGAGTCGTCGGAGGAGGTTGCACATTTGGCATTGCAGATTCTGCAATATGAGATATCTGACTCCCTCCCACTGGGGTTTGGGGGGGCTGAATTTGTGCTGGATTAGTATTTTGTGCTGGTTGATTTACTGGTTGTGGCTGAGTTCTAATGGCTGAGGGTAATAATCCCAATAATGTTACTTCTAGCCACAAACGTGGCTGAGTAGTGTTTTTAATTTGTACTTCGTGGGTTTGCAAGTGTTTCTGACCCGCTAAAATTAATTCTGCCTCCCAATGAGTTGCAAACTTGACAAGTTTATCCCAAGTGGCTGAGGTTAAAGCTACTAAATCTGAGCGTGTTGGTGCTGCTTTTGCTATCAGCAAATCTCGGTAAAAACTGGCTAGATTCTGAAGAACTATCAGTGGTTCTCGACCGCGATTCATCAGGTGACGGGTCATGTCTACTAAGGCTGTGGCATTGTCTTTGTCAATAGCTTCTAGGAGTTCCATTAAGTCGTTTTCTGGGACTGCACCGACTAAATCCCAAACTTTTTCGACGGTGACTTCACCGGGAAATAAACTGAGTTGGTCTAGCAGACTTTCGGCATCTCGCAGTCCTCCTTGGGCGAGTTGAGCAACCATATATACTGCGTCGCTGGCTATGTTGATATTTTCTAATTTGGCAATTTTCTGTAAGTGGGCGGTCATTGCATCGAGGGCTATGCGGCGAAAGTCGAATCTTTGACAGCGGGAAATAATTGTTGGTAAGACTCTTTGAGGGTCTGTGGTTGCGAGGACGAATACTACGTTGTCTGGTGGTTCTTCTAGGGTTTTTAATAAGGCGTTAAATGCCTGGTTACTGAGCATATGAACTTCGTCAATTACATATACTTTGTAGCGGCATTGTACGGGGGCAAATTGAGCGCGTTCGATCAAATCCCGGATGTTATCGACTCCTGTGTTGCTGGCGGCATCAATTTCGATTACGTCTAGTGTGGAACCTCTGGCTATTTCTTGGCAAACGTTGCATTTGCCGCATGGTGTGGGGGTTGGGGCACCCGTAGAAATACAGTTGAGGGATTTGGCAAAAATTCGAGCACTAGAGGTTTTACCGGTGCCTCTGGGGCCTGTGAATAGATATGCTGGTGCTATGCGATTTTGCAGGATGGCGCTAGTGAGGGTTTGGGCGATCGCCTCTTGGCCTACTAATTCGGCAAAAGTCTGGGGGCGATATTTGTGGTGGAGGGGTTCGTAGGTCACGATCGAATATGGGTGTTATGTTAACTAAGGAGATGTGGTTCGATCGCACCATAGCTCAACTTTCAAAGCAAGTTCTCTGGAGGCGAACTGAGTGGAACGAAGAACTCGTAGCAATTAGTACCTAAGTCTTTTGGGCGCTACGATCGTCCGGGCGATCGATTGTGGTCCTCAAGATTTTTTAAGAGCGATCGGAGAATTACTATTAATCTATGTAAATTCACTGATATTTGCGAGAAACTGCTCTGCTGAAAAAACATTTTTCCTGCGGGTATTGGTATAATATATCACACATTATTTACCATCGCTTTTTGCCAGTACAAGGGTGCAATTTTCCGAGATTTCGCGAACCTGCTTGCAGTTAAAGATAAAGTATTAATTAGAGGGTGCCCGTTCGAGTTGTAGAAATCCAATTGTAGAAAGATTGTGGTAGAAAGAAGTCAAGGTGGCTCGAACCAGCGAGTTGCAATGTCATCTCCACTCAGGGGCATTCTATAAATATAACGTCAAATTTTACCCTTTAAAAGCCCATGTCAACCAAAATAATCCTTGTAGAACCAAGGTTGGCAGTAGCCTCTCCCAAGCCCAAACAGGCTAAGCCAGGAGGTTTACCCTCCGATCAAATCTTGATGGGAGCATCGGGATTAC
>Ga0209812_10002670_pt1 | contig 10445 bp, 6 predicted proteins | sample JI71714BDNA_FD_187502 | JGI IMG/M metagenome (GOLD analysis project Ga0209812, IMG submission 187502) | Wastewater effluent complex algal communities from Wisconsin, to seasonally profile nutrient transformation and Carbon sequestration -... | ecosystem: Engineered > WWTP > Effluent > Algae...
CAGAGAATGAATATGGTCAAGTCCGTTAAACAGATTGTGATAGTGGGTGGTGGAACGGCGGGTTGGTTAGCGGCAGCGATTATTGCCGCGCAGCATAAAAGCTATGCTGCAGAGGGGATCCGTGTCACCTTGGTTGAAGCCTCCGATATTCCCACCATTGGCGTAGGCGAGGGTACCTGGCCTACGATGCGTAATACCTTGCAACAGATTGGATTAAAAGAGCGTGATTTTTTTGAAAAATGTCATGCCGTGTTTAAGCAAGGTGGTAAGTTTGTCAATTGGGTAAAAGGCGATGGCGATTTTTATTATCACCCGTTCACCGTGCCACTAGGTTACGGCCGTATTGATTTAGCGCCTTACGTTGCAGATATCAGCGAATACGCACAAGAAACGAATTTTCAGCATCATATTTGTGAAGCCGGTTTAGCTCCCCGTACTTTAGCGGAAGGGGAATATCAGGCGCAGTGTAATTACGCCTATCATCTTGATGCTGGGGCATTTGCCGAACTATTAAAACGCCATTGTATTGATACGCTGGGCGTTCAGCATAAAATTGCGACGCTTGAGCACTGTACGCTGGATGCGACGGGTAATATCAGCGGTTTACTCTTCCGTGACGAACCCACGCCTTTTACGGCTGATTTATATATCGATTGCACGGGGTTAGCTTCTCTTTTATTGGGTAAAGCGCTACAGGTTCCGTTTAACTCTATGGATCATTTATTGTTTAATGATCGCGCATTGGCTATGCAAGTTCCTTATCCGTCACCAGACAGCCCAGTCGCCTGCCATACCATTGCTACCGCGCAAAATGCGGGGTGGATTTGGGATATTGGTTTAACCCATCGTCGGGGTGTCGGCCATGTGTATGCCAGTAAATTTTTGAGTGATGATGAAGCTGAGCATAATTTACGTCGTTATATTGGTCCGGCCGCAGACGGGCTGACTGCGCGTAAAATCAGTTATCAGTCGGGCTATCGTGAAAAATTTTGGGCCAATAATTGCGTAGCAATTGGTATGTCAGCAGGCTTTGTTGAACCGCTTGAGGCTACTGCCATTATGCTCGTTGAACTTTCTGCGCGTTTTGTGGCAGAAAATTTACCGGCCGACACAGCAGATATGCCTTTAGTTGCGAAACGTTTTAATCAACAAATGGGTTATCGTTGGCAGCGGATCATTGATTTTTTAAAGCTGCATTACATGCTAACGAAACGGCCAGAGCCTTACTGGCAAGCGCATTTAGATCCTAACACCATGCCACAAAGCTTGGTTGAAGATTTACAACTCTGGCGTAGCAGAGGGCCGACGACTCAGGATTTTCAGGGACCGTTAGAGTTGTTTCCTGCCGCCAGCTATCAATATGTGATGTATGGCATGGGCTTTAAACCCGATTTTAGCCAGCGACCTTACCTTTACAATCAATCACAGCAAGCCGCGCAAATTTTGCGTAAGAACCAGCAATTAACGCAGCAAATGCTGGGCGCACTGCCAACGCATCGCCAGTATATTGAACAATGGTTGCGGCAAGCACATGCCTAAGGATTTTTATGGCTGATTTTATCGCATTAAATGCTGAACAGCATGCGGCTGTCAGGGTGTCAGAGCAGCAAGCCCTTAGCGTTATAGCCACTCAGCATTTAATCAATTTACGTGTTACTGAGTTAGCGCAGCTAGCCTGTGATATACCGGTATTTATTAGTAAAACGCCCTATGGCGAGTGGGCATTATCGGGACTTTGTAGCGTGCAGCCTGGGCGCAATTTATGGGTGGCGCAGGGGCAGTGGCAGGCCACGTATGTGCCTGCGTATCTGCAAACCTATCCCTTATGTGCTTTGCCAGGATCTGAACGAGGGCCCGTTACCTTAGGTATTTTTACTGAAGCTTGTCAGCAACAGCAGGGAATCAGCTTGTTTGATGAGAGACGGCAGGCGACCGCTGAGTTACTGCGTCGGCAAAAGCTGGTTGAGAGCGATCTGCAAAATGAATTTTTAACCTACACTTTTTTACAACAGCTAGCGACATTAGGGTTATTGCAGCCCATCACCTTAGTACTGCAAAGCGCTGTGGATGAGCAGCAAATTGTTGGCTTGTACACCATCAATGAAGATCGATTAGCACAATTGTCAGCAGCGCAACTACAGCACCTGCAACAGCAAGGTATGTTGTTGCCAATTTATGCATTGTTGCTGTCGCTGTTACAACTAAACACCTTAATAAATAAACATAATAACGCGCTACCTCATGCTGTGCTTAAGCACATAAAGTTGGCCATCACGACGTAACTGAACGCAACGCAAACATGGCCAAAGAGCCGTGGCGTTTTAGTTTTTTTGAACAAGGTAGATAATAAAACATGACGGATAATTACATTCAGCTTTCTATTTTTGTATTGGTGTCGGCTTTAATCGGCCTGTTAACCTATTTAAAATGTCGCGGTCAAAATCGCCATTTACATAGCCAAAATAAAGAGTTTTTTTTAGCCGGTGGCGGTTTAACGTGGATTTTTGTAGCAGGCTCTATCACCTTAACTAATCTGAGTACTGATCAATTAGTGGGCATGAACGGCAATCAAATGATGTTGCTGGTTTGGTGGGAGTTAGCAGCAGTAGTTGGCCTCATTATTTTGGCAAAAGTATTTTTGCCAGTGTACTACCGTTACAAGTGTACAACGACCACGGAGTTATTAGAAAAGCGCTATAACAATATCCATATTCGGGCGGTGATCGGCGGTTTATTCTTTTTGGGTAATGCTTTTATTTACATGCCAGCAGTTATCTACTCTGGTGCGCTTTTTATGCAGAGCATGTTTAAAATTGATCTGTCTATTCAGTTTATTTCGGTTATTTTCGCAGTTGTTGGTGCGCTTTACGCTTTTTTTGGTGGATTACGCGCGGTTGCTGTTTCCGATACCTACAACGGCGTATTAGTACTAGGTATGGCCATTTTGATTGTCATTTTGGCGTTATTTGCGATCGATTTTGATTTTAGCGGTATTCCTGCGGAACGCTTAACCCTGATTGGTGGACCCGACTCGCCGATCCCATGGACAACGTTATTCACGGGTATGCTGTTTATCCAAATATACTATTGGGGAACAAACCAAACCATCACGCAACGAGCAATGGCGGCGCCTAATGTTAAAGAAGCCCAAAAAGGTGTGCTAGTCGCAGCAGCTATTCGGCTATTAATTGTGCCGGCCATTGTGGTGATCCCAGGAATTGTGTCTTATAAGCTGTATGGTCAAATTGGCGATGCGGCTTACGGTCGTATTGTTGGCGATTTAATGCCTGGTTGGTTAACGGGGATCTTTGCTGCAGCCATCGCTGCTGCGGTGTTATCGACCTATAACAGTTTACTGAATTCTGCTACCGCGCTCTATGTGTGTGATATTCACGAAGCCTACGTAAAGAAAAATCCAAATGTGATTAAACTAAGCGGTATAGTCACGGTATTACTGACCTCACTCACACTGGTGTTAGTGCCAGTGTATCAACAAGCTGAAAGCATTATTAATTTACTGCAGCAACTAAACGGCCTTCTCAGCATGCCTATTTTATCTATTTTTGTTGTGGGCTTATTGTTTAAAAACGTTGATGCGCGTGCTGCCATTACCGCGGTGATATTTGGGGTGTTCTTGTATGGCGGTATGACTTTTTCCTTCTCGCCATTTTTCGTGAGCTGGCACTATATCCATTTAATGCCTGTCACCTTGTTTAGCTGTATTGCCGTTGCCTTATTGATGAATAAGTTTGTGTTTAAACAACACACGCAATGGGCGGGGCGAATTGCACCTGAGGTGTGATAGCCACTACTGAGTTCTGTTCCTGTGGTGTTTCCGGTGTATTTTGCTAAATACACCGGTTTTTTATGGGCGGGAGTTTAGCGGTAAATCACCACATCAAACGGATTGATCTGATTAGAACCCACCACAAACTGCGTTGTGGCAGGCAAGTTCAGTGTGCTGGCTGTGGCGCCATAGTTAAAGATAAAGGTCAGATCGCCACGGCGAACCAAGCGTAAATCTTCAGCGAGCTGCACAGTGGTAATTCCATACTGCTTAGCCAGTGCCGCAAAGAAATCATACAAGAATGTATCGCACGTTAGTGTACCGATGTAATAGTTATGCTGGGCTTGCACGATGGCAGGGGTATTATCGTGATAGCGCGCCACTACCATTAAATCAGCATGCTCTGACAACTCCTCACGCCAGCGCGCACTTTCATAGGTTTTGTCGGCAAAATGTAAGGCATCGTGGCAATCTGGGCGGGTAGTTTCTACGCTTAATACTTTTACCGGTATCAGTTGCTGCAATAAGCCTGGTCCTAAATTGGGCGCAAGTGTGAGATCAGGCGTTTTTGCGCCGCTGCGGGGGCCAAATACTAACGCGGCATTGCTTTTTGCACAGCGATCAACAAAGGCTTGGCTAACAATAGGTAAACACGGTGCGATAATCAGTTTATACGCACTGAGATCAGCATCCTGTCCAATAAAGTCGACAGTAATACCCAACTTACGTAAGGCGCTATAGTAAGCAAATTCGACTTGCTGCTGATTATAGCTGTCACCCTGCCGTTCAATCTCCGTGACCCATTGCGCCACTGTCTCAGTAACGATGGCGACTTCTGCTACGACAGGCGTTTCAGGTAACGCGGGTAATTTAGCCAGTTCTTGTTTCAGCTGTTGTATTTCTGCATAGGCGGTAGCCGGCGAGTTATCTGTGCGTTTTAACCCTGCATGCATTTGTTCTTGCGCAAAGGGTACCTGACGCCAACGGAAAAAACATACCGTAGCAGCGCCATGAGCAAAAGCTTGCCATGACCATAATCTAACCATGCCTGGCTCAGGACGTGGATTGTGCCGTGCCCAATTTACTGGGCCCGGTTGTTGTTCCATGATCCAGAAAGGACCATGGCTGATACCGCGACTTTGATCAAAAGCGTAGCTGGCATAATCGGGATGGCCAGTACGCATATAACGCTTAAAATTGGGCGTTGCGGCATTGGCAAAAAAGAGATCGGTACGACCTAAAGGATAATTATCATAACTCACGAAATCTAATTGTTTAGCGAGTGCCGCGTTATCGGTTTGGGTATCACTCATCGGGATAAAGTTATGGGTGATAAAACGGTTTGGTGCATAACGGCGCAAAATCGCAATCATTTCATCGTGAAAGCGAATAACTTGATCGGAGCTAAAACGCCGATAAGCCAAATTATGCGATGGATTGGTTTCGGTAACGGCTAAATAAGGCAACTCAATTTGCTGAAAGTTTTGGTATTCCATTGACCAAAACACATTGCCCCAGGCTTGGTTTAAGTTATCTATATTGCCATAGTGTTGTTGGCACCACTGTTGAAATGCTGCTTTTGCATTGGCTGAGTAACTGTGGGTGGTATCATGACAGGCTAATTCATTATCGGTTTGCCAGCCACAAATTGCAGGATGTTCGCCATAGCGTTGACCGAGTACCTCAGTGATCCGCATGGCTTCGCGGAAAAAATTCTCGCTAGAAAAGTCATAATGCCGACGTGAACCAAAACCGCGTGTGGTGCCCGTTTTTACGTCGACGGGTAAAATATCGGGATACAAATCAATTAGCCACTTTGGCGGTGTTGCCGTTGGCGTACACATAATCACACTAAGTCCCGCATCCGCGAGCGTCGCAATGGCGCGATCGAGCCACTCAAAGTGGAAGACCCCAGGGGCAGATTCAATGCGTGACCAAGCAAATTCCCCTATCCGCACATATTTTAAGCCCAGCGCAGCCATCTCTTGCGCATCTTGCGCCCACATCGATTCTGGCCAGTGCTCTGGGTAATAACATACACCTAACATAACGCTCTCCTACCTTGGGATGAACTAAATACTGCCGACTATGCTGATACCTATCGCAAGGACGCAGCGGATTATCGACAATCACATAAATTATATGATATATACTATTATTATTTAGGGTATCTGTCTAATTGCGAATGAAGACGAACGCCCTTACGCCAGTAAAATTTTTTTGTGGAGCCGCGTATGCAACAAATGCCCCCCTATGTCCGGTTAGACAGTGCCTTACTTACTTTAATTATTGATTGTACAGCGAGGACGCCTGCGATCTTGTACTTTGGTACGGCACTGAGCTCTGAGATAACGCCTGCAAGCTTAAAAGCATTAAGCCAGCGGCAAGAAGCGAAATGCGCATCAGTAGATGAAGTCCCAATTTCATTGACACCGTTAAACGGTGAAGGCTTTACTGGTGCGCCAGGGATTGAATTGCATGATGAAGCCTTGGCATGGTCTTTTGGGCCACAATTAGTGGCGGTGAGTTATCCAACAGCACACAGCGTGCGATTAACTTGTACGGATGTCCATCGACAGTTGACCCTTGAGCATGATTTTTTGCTTGATCCACACAGCAATGTATTAGCCAGCGAAACCACCATCATAAATAACGCTGACCGAACGCTACTGGTTAATTGGTGTGCGGCACCCACCATGCTACTGCCTGATCATCTCACGCAAGTTACTGGCTTTGAGGGGCGTTGGTCTAATGAATTTCAGCAGCACTGTCGCGACTTGTTTGTCGGGGCGTACTTTCGTGAGAATCGCAAAGGTAAAACCTCGCATGACAATTTCCCGGGCGTGTTGGTGCATCATGCGGCGTGTACCGAACAAGTCGGTGAATGCTTTGGATTTCATTTAGGCTGGTCGGGTAATCATCGTACCCGCGTTGAACTATTAGCGGATGGCCGCAGTTATGTACAAATGGGGGAATTACTTTTACCCGGTGAAGTACAATTAGCGGCTCAGCAACGCTACACCAGTCCTACGTTATACAGCTCATTCTCAAGTGAAGGTTTCAGTGCCTTATCTGCCAATTTTCATCAGTATGTGCGCCAGCAGTTGCTTAGCAAAGCACAACGAAGTAAACCGCGCCCCGTGCATTACAATACTTGGGAGGGTATTTACTTTGATCATAACGTGGAGACTCTTAAGCAATTGGCGGATCATGTGGCGCCCTTAGGCGTAGAGCGTTTCGTGTTAGATGATGGCTGGTTTAAAGGTCGTCGACATGATCGGGCGGGCTTAGGGGATTGGTTCGTAGATAAAACGGTTTATCCGGAGGGATTACAGCCGATTATTGCCTATGTTAATCGCTTAGGGATGGAGTTTGGAATTTGGTTTGAACCAGAAATGGTCAATCCAGACAGTGACTTGTATCGTGCTCATCCTGATTGGGTGCTACAAACCACCAACAATACGCAGCTAAAATTTCGTAATCAATTGGTGCTGGATTTAACGCGTCCAGAGGTCGTGTCTTATTTGTTTTCTGCTATCGATGCCATCTTACAAGAGTATCCAGCAATCAAGTACATCAAATGGGACATTAACCGTGATTTAAACCACCCGGGTAATGCACTCGGGAAACCGGCAGTGCATCAGCAAACGCTGGCGCTTTATCAATTAATTGCTCGAATTAAAGCAGCACACCCCGGTTTAGAGATTGAAAGCTGCTCATCGGGTGGGGCACGGATTGATTACGGCGTATTACGTTATACCGATCGGGTGTGGACGTCAGACTCCAACGATGCACTGGATCGTTTAGCGATTCAACGTGGCTGCTCGTTTTTCTTTCCATCAGATGTGATGGGCGCGCACGTAGGGCCACGCGATTGTCATACTACTGGGCGACGCGTTAGCATGGAAATGCGTGCTGCCGTAGCGTTTTTTGGGCATATGGGTATTGAAATGGATCCCCGTGAGCTTACCGACGCTGAAAAAGAGACGTTAACAGCGGCCATCGCGTTACATAAACACTATCGCGATTTTATCCATAATGCGCAACTTCACCGTTTAGATACCGATAAACTCTGTATTAACTTTGGTTTGGTCAATCAAGAGAAAACGTTAGCGCTTTTTGCGTATAACAGTGTTGTCGAAAGCGGCCGTACCTTACCGAAGCGCTTGCGTTTTGTTGGCTTGGATGCCAATAAACACTACACACTCTCGTTGGTTTGGCCTACGGTTTTAAAAGAGCATACGCCTTCATTAATTCAGAAGATTAATAAACAGGTGTTTAGCGGTGCAGTATTAATGCAATTCGGCATGCAACTCCCGATCACGCTACCACAAAGTGCGCTGATTTTTGAGTTAGCGGCGATTACAGAGGCATAATTGTCGTAGCGAATAACCAAGTTGTCATACCGTGTGATGTCACGGTATGACAGATTGTTTAGTATATTGGCGAGTCTTATTCCAATTTCGATTCAATAAGTTCTAGCGCCTCGTCTAAAATGGCCTCAACAGCTTTTTTAGCGAGCTCAGGGTTACGAGATTTAATCGTGTTTAAGATATCCGCATGTTTTTGCACATCGGCACCCGGTACCCCTTTAATCCGATTGGTGTACCGAATACTCACGCGCAGCGCAGTACTGATAAATTCAGTAAGCTGTAAAAAGAACCGATTATTACTGGCGGCCAGTACACTGGTATGAAACGCAATATCTGCTTCTAAAGGATCATCTAACCCTTGTTCCGCTTCGATCATCCTGCCTAAGGCTTGCTCAATCGCCTCTAATTGTTTGTAACTGGCCGTTACTGACGCTAAAGCAGCAGCTTGGGGTTCAAGCGCTACTCGTACCTGCGTAAATTCTTTTAACAGTGCCAACGAGGGTTTGCTGCTTAAAATCCACCGCAGTACATCGGTATCAAACATATTCCAATTACTTTCGGGTAGCACGCGAATGCCTTGTTTCGGACGAGAAGAAATCAATCCTTTTGCTGAGAGCATTTTTACGGCTTCTCGGGTAGAGCTGCGGCTGACATCATACTCGACACATAATTCGGCCTCAGACGGCAAGCCCGTCCCAACGGGATAGGTGCCTTGTACTATCGCTAAACCAAGATCATTGGTTAATTGATGGGTTAAATTTTGTCTGGGCGCATTTTTCATTTGCATGCTCTCTATGTATATTAATGTAATATATCATATTAAAGTACAAAGCGTTATGATATAAATTTTTTGTCAAAAAAAGCAGTTTTCTCTGCTTGGTTCCGTCTGACAACCCGAGTAGTATGCTGGTTGCCAACTATCAGAGGCAGGATAATGCCTGGTTTATTAGGGAGACTAAAGGGTGTCAATGACGGTTGAATATCAATGCTTGAAGCAAAAAATGGTGTTTATTACCGGCGGTGCCACAGGCATTGGTGCCGCTATGGTTAAGGCCTTTTTACAACAAGGAGCCCAGGTAGCCTTTGTTGATATCAATGACGACGCCGCGGCCAATTTATTGCAAACGCAGCAGCACGATAGACTGTGGTTTAGGCAGGTCGATGTGACGCAGTTGGCGCAATTACAACAGGCGATCACCGATGCCACTGCGCATTTTGGTAAGCTCTCGGTGCTCATTAATAACGTCGCCAATGATAAACGGCAACCTAGCCAAGCGGTTTCAGTCGCAGAATGGCGCAGCTGTATGCAAGTTAATCTAGATGCTGCGTTTTTTGCGGCGCAGGCGGCATATGCGTTTATGGCGCAGCAGCAGACCGGCGTCATTATCAATTTTAGTTCTATTAATGCGTTAACCGGTCAACCCAATATGGCGGGGTATGTCACTGCTAAAGCGGGATTAATTGGTATGACTAAAGCCTTGGCGCGTGATTTTGGTACAGCCGGTATTCGAGTGAATGCCATTTTACCCGGTTGGGTAGCAACCGATCGGCAATTGGCCAGTTGGTTTACCGCAGAAGAGCAACAGCGTTGGTTAGATGCGGTGGCGCTCAAACAGTTTATCACGCCGACCGATGTGGCAAATTTAGCCTTATTTTTAGCGTCTGAACAAAGTGCCATGATTACTGGTCAAGCAATTAACATTGATGCTGGGAGAAGTTAATTGCATTCGGCTCTCCGGTTCATTGCACTTGATTGGGGCTCAACCCGTTTACGTGCCTATTGTTGTGAGTTGACACCCCAGCATGACATCGTGTTGCTGGCACAAGCGAGTGGCCCAGGTGTTGTAAAAATAGTAGGAACCTTCTCAGACGTATTACAGCAGGTGATTACGCCTTTAGTGAAAGCGTATGGTGAGGTTCCTATTTTTATGGCAGGGCAGATATCGTCTAGTATCGGTTGGTTTGAAACGCCTTACTTGAATTGTCCAGTAACACCACAGGCCATATTACACAGTGTGTGTGAGCGCATAAGTGGGCTGCAAAAACTCTATATTATGTCTGGCCTACGTTATCAAAGCCCCAGTGGCGAAAATGATACCCTGCGCGGAGAAGAGCTGCAGCTATTGGGGCTGTTACGCCGCTATCCGCAGTATTTGCATGGCCAGCATTTAGTTTGTTTGCCTGGCACGCATTGTAAGTGGGTTCTATTAGAAAATGGCTACGTGAGTTGGTTTAAAAGTGCTATAACCGGTGAGCTATTTGATATAGTGTTACAGCACAGTATG
>Ga0209812_10002672_pt1 | contig 10443 bp, 9 predicted proteins | sample JI71714BDNA_FD_187502 | JGI IMG/M metagenome (GOLD analysis project Ga0209812, IMG submission 187502) | Wastewater effluent complex algal communities from Wisconsin, to seasonally profile nutrient transformation and Carbon sequestration -... | ecosystem: Engineered > WWTP > Effluent > Algae...
GGCCTGGCGCTGCTCACGCAGCCGGGCCTGGCGTTCGGCACGGGCTCGCTGCTGCTCGGGCGTGAGGACCGCGGGCGCCGCCACCCGCGGCGCCGGGGCGCCGGACGCAGGCACGGCCTGCGCAGCCGATGCGGGCGGCGTCGCCGCAACCGGCACCGGAGCTGGGTTCAGGGCCTGGGCCGGCGCAGCGGCAGGCGGCACGGGCGCGTTGGCCATCAAGCCTGGCGGGTCTGCCAGGACGACGTAGTTGCGCGTGATGCGGCTGCTGCAGCCCACCGACAGCTGCACCTGGACCACCGGCTCGTCGACCACGGCCTGGGTCTGCACGCGCACGCGCACGGTGGTCGGGCTGGTCGGCTCCAGCAGGGTGCGCACCAGGGGCGACGGCAGGCGGCGGTCGCCGACGGCCACCTCGGCGGCCACGCACTCGGGGCTCAACGTCTCGCCGGCGTCGAGCCGCACGATGACGCCAAAGTTGAGCGGCTGCCCCATGGTGGCACCGGCGTCGCCGGCACCGAGGCCTGCGGCGGTGGCTGTGCCACCCCAGGCGGCAACCAGAGCAAGCAGGGCCTGGCACAGCCTCGGGACACCGTTGTCGCGCGGTGCGGTCTTGGGCCGGAGGCGTTGCATGCGGTGAGGCTTGTGTCGGTGCTTTTCTGCCGGGTCACTCTAGCAGATACCCCCCGTGGCCCGGCCCGCGCGGCGGGCGCACAACGCGCCAAGCGTGGCGTTTGTCGTGTGCCGTCGCAGTGCGTGTGGTCGGCTCAGCGGTCCCAGCCGGGGAATCGCGTCCCCAGCCGTCGCAGCAGCCCCGGCCAGGCGATCTGCGCACCGAGCCCGCGCGTGGCACCCGCCGCCTGCTGCCGCGCGCCGGCCACGATGGACGGTGGAATGGCCGTGAGCGCGCCACCCCCCGCCTGCGCCCGCACCTGGATGCTGCAGGAGGCCTCGAAGAAGTACATCGCCAGGAAGGCCTCGGCCACCGATCGGCCCACCGTGAGCAGGCCGTGGTTGCGCAGCATGAGGTGGGTGTTGGAGCCCAGGTCGGCCACGAGGCGCGGCTTCTCGGCGTCGCGCAGGGCCACGCCTTCGTAGTCGTGGTAGCCCAGCGACGAGAGCACGAAGATCGAGTGTTGCGAGATCGGCAGCAGCCCCTCCTTCTGCGCCGACACCGCCACGCCGTTGAGCGTGTGCGTGTGCAGCACGCAGACCACGTCGTGCCTGGCCGCGTGCACGGCGCTGTGGATCACGAAGCCCGCGGGGTTCACGTCGTGCGGCGAGTCCTCGAGCTTGACGCCGCGCGCATCCACCTTCACCAGGCTGGAGGCCGTGATGTCCTCGAACATGTGGCCGTAGGGGTTGATGAGGAAGGCGCCCGTGGGCTCGCCGTCGTCGCCATCCAGACGCGCGCTGATGTGGGTGAAGACGAGATCGTCCCAGCCGAACATCGCCACCAGGCGGTAGGCGGCGGCAAGTTCGCAGCGCAGTCGCCATTCGGCGGCGCCCATGCCGGGCGGGGCGGGGCTGAAGGCTACATCGGGGATCGTGTTCATGGGGGTGCTCCGGCGGCAGGACGACAATCCATGCTCCGCACCTGTCGCGCGCACGACAAGCCATGAATACCCCCGTCCTTACACTCTCCGAGAAGCAGCACATCGACAACGGCGCGTGGTTCAGCAAGCTCTCGGCTCCCCTGCGGGCAGACATCCTCTCGCGCACCACCGTGCGCCGGCTGGACGACGGCGAGCCGCTGGCCACACGCGGCGCGCCGGCCGAAGAGTGGTGCGGCGTGGCGCGGGGCGCCGTGCGCATCAGCTCGGTCTCGCTCTCGGGCAAGCAGGTCACGCTGACCTACGCCGAACCCGGCACGTGGTTCGGCGACATCGCGCTCTTCGACGGCCTGCCGCGCACGCACGATGCCGATGCGCACGGCCCGACCACCCTGCTCACCGTGCGCAAGGCCGACTTCCACGCCCTGCTGCAGCGCCACGTGGAGCTGTACGACGCGCTGCTGCGCCTGAACTGCCGCCGTCTGCGGCTGATGTTCGACAGCTTCGAAGACGTGAACACGCGCCCGCTGCAGGCGCGGCTGGCGCGGCAGCTGCTGCTGCTGGCGCGCAGCTACGGCGTGCCGCACGGGCCCGATGGCAACGAGATCCGCATCGGCCTGGCACTCGCGCAGGAAGACCTGGCGCAGCTGCTCGGGGCCTCCCGGCAACGCGTGAACCAGGAGCTCAAGGGCTTCGAGCGCGAGGGCGCGCTGCGCGTGGAGCCGACGCGGCTGGTGGTGGTCTCGCGCGAGAAGCTGCTCGCAGCCGCCGAGCGCTGAACCGGCCACTGAGCCGCTGAGGGCGCGCTCCGGCCCTTTACACAGAACAAGACCACGGAGACCCATGGACCGCTTCACCGGCACCAAGCCCATGGCCGAGAGCCACGCCTTCGACGTGGCCGCGCTCGAGCGCCACCTGGCCGCCCACCTGCCCGGCTTTGCCGGCCCGCTGACGGTGACGCAGTTCAAGGGCGGCCAGAGCAACCCCACCTACCTGCTGGCCACGCCCACGCGGCGCTGGGCGCTGCGCAGCAAGCCCGGGCCGGTGGCGAAGCTGCTGCCCTCGGCGCACGCCATCGAGCGCGAATTCCGCGTCATGGCGGCACTCGGTGGCCGCGGTTTCCCGGTGCCGCGCATGGAGCTGCTGTGCGAGGACGAGTCCGTCATCGGCCGCGCCTTCTACGTGATGGGGTTCGTCGAGGGCCGCGTGCTCTGGGAGCAGGCCCTGCCCGGCATGAGCAACGCCGAGCGCGGCGCGATCTACGACGAGATGAACCGCGTCATCGCCGCACTGCACCAGGTGGACGTGGCCGCCGCGGGCCTGGCCGACTACGGCCGGCCCGGCAACTACTTCGAGCGCCAGATCGGCCGCTGGAGCAAGCAGTACATCGCCTCGCGCACGGCAGACATCCCCGAGATGGAGCGCCTCATCGAGTGGCTGCCCGCCCACCTGCCGGCCAGCGCGCGCGACGAATCGCAGGTCTCGGTGGTGCACGGCGACTTCCGCCTCGACAACCTGGTGTTCCACCCCAGCGAGCCGCGTGTGCTGGCCGTGCTTGACTGGGAGCTGTCCACGCTGGGCCACCCGCTGGCCGACTTCAGCTACCACTGCATGTCGTGGCACATCCCGCCGGGTGTGTTCCGCGGCATCGGCGGGATCGACCACGCCGCGCTGGGCATTCCTTCCGAAGCCGAGTACGTGCGGCGTTATGCCGAACGCACCGGCCGCGGCGACCCGGCCACGCTGATGGCCGACTGGAACTTCTACCTCGCCTACAACCTGTTCCGCCTGGGCAGCATCACGCAGGGCATCGCCAAGCGCGTGGTCGACGGCATTGCGTCGAGCGCCGAGGCGCGCGCCACGGGCGAGGCCACGCGCACGCTGGGGCAGATGGCCTGGGGCTTCGCGCAGCGCGCGCGCTGACAAAACGCACACCGAAGGAGACGACACCATGGACTTCGACTACTCGCCCCGCACCAAGCAGCTCGCTGAGAAGCTGGGCGCCTTCATGGCCGAGCATGTGTACCCGGCCGAGCCGGCCTACTTTGCCGAGATCGAGGCCAACACCCGCGCCGGCAAGCGCTGGACGCCGCTGGAGACCATCGAGCGCCTCAAGCCCAAGGCACGCGCGGCCGGGCTGTGGAACCTGTTCCTGCCGCCCACGGCCGAGGGCCAGGCAGCGCTGGAGCGTGGCGAAGCGGAATACGGCTTCGGCCTGAGCAACCAGGACTACGCGCCGCTGGCCGAGATCATGGGCGGCGTGCCCTGGAGCAGCGAGGTCTTCAACTGCAGCGCGCCCGACACCGGCAACATGGAGGTGTTCGCGCGCTATGCCACGCCCGAGCTGAAGAAGCGCTGGCTGGAGCCGCTGCTGGCCGGCGAGATCCGCAGCGCCTTCGCGATGACCGAGCCCGCGGTGGCGAGTTCCGACGCCACCAACATCCAGGCCGACATCCGCAAGGACGGCGACCACTACGTCATCAACGGCCGCAAGTGGTGGACCAGCGGCGCCGGCGACCCACGCTGCGCCGTCTACATCTTCATGGGCAAGACCGACCCGCAGGCCCCGCGGCACTCGCAGCAGTCGATGATCGTCGTGCCGGCCAACACGCCCGGCATCACGGTGCTGCGGCCGCTCACCGTGTTCGGCTACGACGACGCACCACACGGCCACATGGAGGTGGACTTCGTGAACGTGCGCGTGCCTGCCGACCACATCCTGCTCGGCGAGGGCCGCGGCTTCGAGATCGCCCAGGGCCGCCTCGGCCCCGGCCGCATCCACCACTGCATGCGGCTCATCGGCATCGCCGAGCGCGCGCTCAAGCTCATGTGCGAGCGCGCCGTCTCGCGCACCGCCTTCGGCAAAACCATCGCGCAGCAGACGGTGACGCAGGAGCGCATCGCCGAGGCCCGCTGCATGATCGACCAGGCGCGCCTGCTCACGCTCAAGGCCGCGTGGATGATGGACCGCGCCGGCAACAAGAGCGCCAAGGCCGAGATCGCCATGATCAAGGTGGTGGCGCCGCAGATGGCCTGCCAGGTCATCGACTGGGCGATGCAGGTGTTTGGCGGCGCCGGCATGAGCCAGGACACACCGCTGGCCTACTTCTACACGCTGTCGCGCACCCTGCGCTTTGCCGACGGCCCGGACGAGGTGCACCGCAACGCCATCGCCAAGCTCGAGCTCGGCAAGGTGATGCCCAAGACCTGATTCAGCGCCCAGGCGCGGCGGGCGCAGCCGCTACTTGCTGCGCTCGTCGCCCGGCAGGGCGCTGCTGCTCCACAAGCTGGGCTGCGTGCTCGGAGAGATGGCGTCGCTGCTGTCGTTGGCGACGCGGCGAGCCTCGCGCATGGCGCTCTCGAACAGGCGCAGCCAGGCCTGCAGCGCCGGCAGCTCGGGCTCGGCCAGCGCGGTGCGCAGCATCAGGCGGCCGCGGCCGATCATCAGCACCATGGGCACGCTGGCGTCCACGCGCAGGGCCGAGATCGACTGCGTGAGCGAGCCCGCCAGCCACTGCAGCAGCCAGGCCTTGACGCTGGCCAGCGCGGCGTAGCGGCCGGCGAGTTCGCCGAGGTCCTTGTCGCCGAGCTTGGGGAACATCACGAGCCAGCGCATCTCGGGCGGTGTCTGGTTGTCGATGCGCGTCTGCACGCCCTCGACGTACTGCTCGAAGACGTCCTTCTCCATCTGCTCCTGCAGCGCGGTGTTCATCACCACCACCTGCAGCTCGGGGCTCAGGCCCAGCTCGGCGCGGATGCGCAGCTCCTGGCCGCCGATGTAGGGCCGCTGCGAGGGGCCCCACTCCAGGCGCCAGGGCGTGGCGCCGAGGCGGCCGTCGACCACGAAGCCCTCGTTCTGCACCACGCGGAAGGTGTACTGGCGCTGCTGCGCCCAGGGCAACAGGCCCTCCCAGTCGTGGCCGGTGCCCTCGCCTTGGCCGGAGCCGGAGAACAACCGCTTCAGTCCGTCGAGCATGGTTCAGAATCCCGCGGGACCTTCAGGAGTGCAGACGATGATCGAAGTGTATTCGTGGCCCACGCCCAACGGCCACAAGGTCCACATCATGCTCGAGGAGTGCGGCCTGCCCTACCGCGTGCACGCGGTGGACATCGGCGCGGGCGACCAGTTCAAGCCCGAGTTCCTGGCCATCAGCCCCAACAACAAGGTCCCCGCGATCACCGACCCCGACGGCCCCGAGGGCGCGCCGATCTCGCTGTTCGAAAGCGGCGCCATCCTGCTGTACCTGGCGGGCAAGACCGGGCGCTTCCTGCCGCAGGGCACGGCCGCGAAGTACGAGGTGCTGCAGTGGCTGATGTTTCAGATGGGCGGTGTGGGCCCCATGCTGGGCCAGGCGCACCACTTCCGCATCTACGCGCCCGAGAAGATCCCGTACGCGGTGGACCGCTACACCAACGAGGCCAAGCGCCTGTACGGCGTGATGGACAAGCGGCTGGCCAGGAGCAAGTACCTGGGCGGGCCCGAGTACTCCATCGCCGACATGGCCGTCTACCCCTGGCTGCGCAGCTGGAAGAACCAGGGCATCGACTGGAACGACCACCCGCACCTGCGCGGCTGGTTCGACGAGATCGGCGCCCGCCCGGCCGTGCAGCGCGGCTGCGAGGTGCTGGCGGGCGCGCGCAAGCCGCTCACCGACGACAAGGCACGCGAGCTCCTGTTCGGCAAGGGGCAGTACCAGAAGCGCTGAGCGCGGGTGGCGTGCCGCGCTCCCGCACAATCGCGCGCTGCTGCCCGTAGCTCAACTGGATAGAGCAGCGGCCTTCTAAGCCGCAGGTCGGGGGTTCGAGTCCCTCCGGGCAGGCCAGCACGGCGCACACGGGCGCTGGATACCTATACAGTTGCCGCCACCGTGACGATGGCCGCGCCCGCCCTGCAGGAACTCACCCACGCGCTCACCGACGAGCAGCGCGAAGCCGCCACGCACGGCAGCGGCCCGCTGCTGGTGGTGGCCGGCGCCGGCAGCGGCAAGACGACGATGCTGGCCACGCGCCTCGCCTGGCTCGTGGCGCAGGGAGCAGACCCCGCCCGTGTGCTGCTGTTGAGCTTCTCGCGCCGCGCCGCGGCCGAGCTGGGCGAGCGCGCCGCGGCGCAGCTGCACCGCAGCCTGGGCCTGCCCGCCAGCACCGCCCCGCCGCGCCTGCCCTGGTGCGGCACCTTCCACGGCATCGCCGCGCGCCTGCTGCGCAGCGAAGCCGCCGCCCTGGGCCTGGACCCGGGCTTCTCGGTGCTCGACCCCGCCGACGCCGAGGAGCTGATGGCCCAGCAGCGCCTGGCGCTGGGCCTGGCGCAACGCTCGGTTCAGGAGCAGCGCCTGCCCAGCGCCGCCACCTGCCTGGCCATCCACACCCGCTGCGTGGCCACGCAGCAGCCGCTGGCCGAGGTGCTGCGCCGCCACTTCCCCTGGTGCCGCCCCGTGGGCGACGAACGCGGCGAGGCCCTGGCCGCCCTGTTCGCCGCTCACGGCCACGCCAAGCTGCAGCAGCGCCTGCTCGATTGCGACGACCTGCTCGACGCCTGGCTGCTGGCCCTGCAGACAGAGCCCGTGGCCGGCCGCCTGCGCGCGCGTTTCGACCACGTGCTGGTCGACGAGGTGCAGGACCTCAACCCGCTGCAGTGGCGCATCGTCGAGGCGCTGCGCCCGGGTGGCGCGGGTGTCACGGCCGTGGGCGACGACGCGCAGGCCATCTACGGCTTCCGCGGCGCCGAGGTGACGGGCATGCTGGGCTTCCCCGCGCGCTGCACGCCGCCGGCCACGCTGCGCCTGCTCACGCGCAACCACCGCAGCACGCCGCAGATCGTGGCCGCGGGCAACGCGGTCGCGGCCCAGGTGCGCGAGCGTTTTGCCAAGGCCCTCACGAGCCCACGCCCCGACGGCCCGCGCCCCACGCTGCACCACGTGGCCGACGAGGCCGCCGAGGCCCGCGGCGTGGTGGGCGCCGTGCTCGAGGCTCGCGAGGGTGGCCTCGCACTGCGCCGCCAGGCCGTGCTGTTCCGCACCGCCACGCACAGCCAGGCGCTGGAGCTCGAGCTCATGCGCCGCCGCGTGCCCTTCGTCAAGTTCGGCGGCCTGCGTTTTCTGGAGTCGGCGCACGTCAAGGACGTGCTGGCCGTGCTGCGCTGGGCCGACAACCCGGCGGCGCTGCTGGCGGCGCAGCGCGTGGCGCGGCTGGTGCCGGGCATCGGGCCGGCGGCGCTGCAGCGACTGCAGGCCTGCGGCGGCGACCTCGCGCGCTTCGAGCCCCCGCGCGCCGCGGCCGCGGCCTGGCAGGCGCTGTGCACGCTGATGTCGCGGCTGCGCGGCCCGGCCGCCGCCTGGCCCGACGACCTGCACGCGGTGCTGGCCTGGTACGGGCCGCACCTGCAGCGCCTGCACGCCGACGCCGCCCAGCGCGCGCAGGAGCTGCAGCAGCTGGCCGTGGCCGCGGCCCGCCAGCGCGACCGCCTCGCCTTCGTCACCGAGCTCGTGCTCGAGCCACCCTCGGGCCACGGCGCCGAGGCCGGCCCGCCGCTGCTCGACGACGACTGGCTCACCCTGTCCACGCTGCACTCGGCCAAGGGCCAGGAGTGGAGTGCGGTGCACATCCTGCGCGTGGTCGACGGCGCCATCCCGTCCGACCTGGCCACGGGCGACGCGGCGCAGATCGACGAAGAGCGCCGCCTGCTCTACGTGGGCATGAGCCGCGCCTGCGACACGCTGGCGCTGTGGGCACCGCAGGCCTTCCACGTGACGCAGCAGCGCGCCTGGGGCGGGCGCCACGTCACCGCCCTGCACTCGCGCTTCATCGACGACGCGGTGCGCGCGGCGCTGGATGTGGTGGCGGGCGAGCCCGACGGCACTACCGACGCACCACCGGCCGACAGCGCCAACCCGTCCCACGAACCCGGGCCGGCCGCCGCCGCCCCCATCGAACCCGGGGGCCTGCTGGCCGAGCTGGCGCGCCGCCGCCAGCAGGGCTGGGCACAATGACCGCCCCTGCCGGAGACCGCCCCATGTCCACCGCCCCCGACACCCTGCCCGGCCTGCTGCGCCTGCTGGGCGCCCGCGCCCACCAGGTGCGCGCCGCGACGCGCGCGGCCGACCACTACCTGGCCCAGGACGCGCAGGACGAACACGACACCGGCGCCTGGCTGCTGGCCAGCGCCGTGACGCTGGCGGCCGACCTGGCGGCCGACCTGGACGGCCTGTCGCGCACACTCAAGGAGCGAAATGCCGAGCCGGCACTGCAGCAGCGCCTGGTGGCGCTGCGCGCGCAGGCCCACCAGCTGCACGCGGCGGCCAAGGCGGCCGACCGCTTTCTCGAGCAGGACGCGCGCGACGACCGCGACACCGGCGGCTGGCTCGTGCCCATGGCGCAGCAGCTGGCCACGCGCCTGGCGGCCGGGCTCGATGACACGCTGGCCGCGGCACGCCGGCCTGTGGCCGCCGACAAGTCCGCCGCAGCCGAGCGCCGCGCCGCGGCCTGAGGGCGCGGACGGGCCTTCAGTGGCGCGCCGCGCGGCGGCGCCGCAGCACCAGCGCCACCACGCCGGCGGTGAGCATCAGCGCCGTGGCGGGCTCGGGCACCGGCAGCACGGCCGGGCTGACCCAGCCGCCGTTGGTGCTGCCCAGGATGAGCGAGAAGTTGGTGGTGTTCGCCGCGCCGGCCGGGTCGATCGTGCCGATGCCGCGGCCCGCGTTGGCACCGCCGGCTTCGCTGATGAGGTAGAGGCCGTTCGACAGCTCGGCCACGCCCCGCACGCCCAGGCCCGGCGTGCCCGTCCAGCGGGTGACGATGGCGCCGGCCGGGTCGAACTCGTACAGCCCGAAGCTGGCCAGCGGCTGCGAGCCGTTGGCCGCCGACAGCACGTTGCCGTTGGCGCGCACGAACATCTGCTGCGGGATGTTGTTGAACGCGCCTGTGAACGCGCCGACGTAACTGCCGTCGGGGTTGTAGAGCTGCAGCGCCCGCGAGCTGCCGTCGGACACCAGCAGCTGGCCGCCATAGGCCACGATGTCCCAGGGCGAGCCGCCGACCGTGCCACCCAGCGCCAGCGTCGAGAACGACCCCAGGATCTGGCCGGCGGGGTCGATGCGAACGATGGACGCACCCGGCGCGCCGTTGTCGGTGCCGGCGTTGACCACATACACCGTGCCATCGATGAAGCGCATGCCGCGCACGTTGCTGAGCCCCCCGCCGGGGACGTTGCCGCCGATGCGCGAAAGGTAACTGCCGTCGAGACCGAAGCGGTAGATCGCGTTGACCCCGGGGCTCTGGTCGCTGACCCAGATCTCGTCGCCGACCTGGATCGCCGCGCGCGGCGTCTGGAAGTCGAAGGGGCTGCCTGCGCCGACGTCGAGGATGAAGTTGGCGTTGAGCACCGCGCCGTCATCGGGGCTCAGCGTGATCACGCGGTTGCGGCCGGTGTCGACGGCCAGCAGCACGTTCTGCTGCGCGTGGACGAGGGCGGCGGCAGACAGCAGCAGCGCGCCAAGAGCGGCAAACATCGGACGCATCGGGTGCCTCCTGGGGCAAGGGGCAGGCCTGGACACAACCCAGGAATCAGGGATGGCCCGGGATCCGGTGGTCGGGGTGAGACGATTCGAACGTCCGACCCATTGCTCCCAAAGCAATTGCGCTACCAGGCTGCGCTACACCCCGACGAAGCGCTGATTCTAGTCAGCCGCCCGCCCCGCGCCAGCCCGGTGGCCAGCGTGTTCAGGCGCCGTGCAGAGGCCGCTCGCTGACGACCATGCCATCGGCATCGGCGTAGAGCCAGTCGCCCGGGTTCACCACCACGCCCTGCAGCCGCACGGGCCCGCCCTCGTGCCCACCGCCGCGCTTGGCCGGCGGCATGGGGCACAGCGCCAACGCACGCACGCCCACGGCGGTGGCA
>Ga0209812_10002673_pt1 | contig 10442 bp, 6 predicted proteins | sample JI71714BDNA_FD_187502 | JGI IMG/M metagenome (GOLD analysis project Ga0209812, IMG submission 187502) | Wastewater effluent complex algal communities from Wisconsin, to seasonally profile nutrient transformation and Carbon sequestration -... | ecosystem: Engineered > WWTP > Effluent > Algae...
ACGGCGTCACAGAAAGAGCTATGAAAACATTCTCTAATATAGCAAGGTCCATGCTTCCTCAAATCTGTTCATTGGTAGGATGAAGTAGAAGCTGATCTTTGGCGCCTGGCGGTAGATAATGCAACCTATATTTACACTCATAATCAAAAGAATGGATTTTGTCCAGCCAATAAATCTTTTGGAGGTATGGTAAGATTTGCATGTTTGGGTATAACAATCTTTGTCCTTGACCCAGCTTCAGCAAGGGCAGAAACTACGAAGATGGGCACAACAATCACATTGTGGTATGTTTTTTTGTTTGAGTCTTATTCATGCAAGCGCTGTCCAAATAGTTCTGATTGGCTGATGCTATAAAATCACAATTTCATGTGGTCTTTGATGACCTTTTTACTAGAATTTCTTCAATTGGAAGGAAAGATGAGCAACCACCAGACGACTGGGAACTACTGTGTCTTGATAATTCCTCCTTTATGCTAATATATAATCCGCCAAAATTCTTACAATATGATTGGTTAAACACTGAAGAAAAGGAAATAAAGTTTTGCGCTCTTTAGCGAGAGACAAGAATTCGAAGCACATATCTTGATGAGACACAGACTGTATGATATCTGGCGAATTTTATATCTCGCATCCAAGAATACATTCAGCAAAACGGAATCACCCTGACATGCCTAGTTTCAATAAAGTAGTAAGGGTAATTTTGCAGAACACCACTTAGAGGCCATGAAGAAAGAAATTTCGTCTTCAATAAGCCAGAACACCTTGAAAATCTGTCACTCTGAGTGAGGTAAATGATGTTATTAAACAGCATGGGCATTCAAATTCAAGCGACTAACCGATGGGACTGCAAGCAAGTTCATGGCAAGATTTTGTGTCAGAGGTGATCTACAGAAAGAAGGAGTTGTTTTCTTCGAAACTTATGCACTAGTGATTTCTTGGTCAAAACTAGAACTTTCCTCACTTTAGTACTGCAAGAGGAGCGGTTTACAAGACAGATTGACTACGACAATTCATTTGCTCAAACTGAACTTATGGAAACTGTATTTGTTGGGCCTCTGAAATGTCCTTAGCAAAAATGTGGTAAAGAACTGGTCTTGAAGCTCTTGAAGAGCCTATATGGTCTTAAGTAAGCCACTAGAGCGTTCTTCGAAAAGCTCAGATCAGGTTTGCTTAGACGTGAATTTGAGAAAGCGTATTTAGATCCATGCTTGATTATGAAAGAAGGGATATTATTTGTTGTATACGTAGATGATGCGATCTTTGCAGGTACAATTGGAGAACTGCTTGAAGCAGAAATTGCAAAATTAGGCGATTGTTCTGCAATGAATGTCCACTCATTTCAACTTCGAAACGAAGGAGATGTGGGAAATATCCTGCACATCAGGATTAAAAATACCGGACCAGGTGATTTTTCTTTGACTCAACCTGGTTTGATTGAAAAAGTTATTAAATTTACAGAAATGAGTGATGCAATGGAATACATACTCCAACCACAGGATCACCAACTGGGCCCGACCCAGATCATGGTTTTTAAGAAGAGTGGGAATATGCATCAATAGTTGGAATGCTGATGTATTTGGCAGCAAAGACATGAGCTGCTTTTGCACATGTAGTACATCAAGCGACAAGGTTTACCCACATACCTAAGCACTCTCATGCTCTGGAAATCAAATGCATATTACGTTATTTGAAGAATACCAATAGTATGGGCATGATATTTTATCCCAATGGAGATTTCAAGTTATCACGCTATGTAGATATTGACTTTGGTTGGTTGTTTGGATCTGAAATTTCCAAAGATCCAATGTCTGTTAAATCAAGAATGGGATACCTTATCAAGCTTGGATATGTGCCCATTATATAGGTCTCAAAACTTCAAATACATATTGCTCTTTCAACTATGGAGGTAGAATACATATCTTTGTCTCAAGCTATGAGAGATCTAATTCCTATATGAGAAACTGTGAAATAAATATACCACAAGGCTTTCAAGAAACAACAAACTCGTTCATGCATCAATGATTTTTTCCATGAGACGAGAAGAACTTACCATTCCATTTTCTATCAAGATAATGCAGCAGTTTTTCAGTTTGCCAAGATGCCAAATATTTCTCCATGTACCAAACATATTGTATGACTGGATTGGTGCACTCATTGTTTTGGTTTTGATTACAGACTGGGTTGATGCCGCCATTTTCAGGGTCTTCATTACTTACTTGGCTTTCTTCAGCAATGTGAAGATTTGGTTCAGTGTTGCCATTGTCAGGGTTTTCATTACTTACTAGGCTTCCGTCAAAAATGTGGAGATATGGTTCAATGGTAGCCAATTGGATATGGGAAACAGTATAGGATCAACAGTAAGTACGTACTAGGATGTTTAACTAATTCTTAAAGCTGGACGAAATGACATGCAATCTCATTCAAAGAGGAAGGAAATTCTTTCCCTCCCCTCAATTCGTCGTGTTTGGCATACACGTGGTCCCAAAATTTTGAAGCAATTTATCATGCTAATATCAGGAGAGCCGCCTGTAAGACATTCAAAGGGGGGTGCACCAAGCGAGTGTCTCAGCAGCAGTCTGGTTTTGCACAAAACAGACATATTCAATACACAACAACCCACAATATGATAGGGCTACAGTCAAGCTGAGAACTCTGTTGGTTGCTTCCTTCACGCGCCAATTATGTCGTTCTGCCTTGTTTTGATGTTTTAATTTTAGTTCAGATTTCCAGTCATCAACACAGAGATCATGAAGGATATCTGCATGGGAGCGATCCAAGATGAGAATGTCCATAGCTCCTCTCTTGCAGATGTTATCCATCAGCAACTGAGCAATTCACCATCTGTATGCAAACATACATATTGCAGAAAGGAGCAGCAAGTCAATCGCAGGAACATTGGCATAGATGGTTTCTTTCGCAACAAATTCACTATGGCGGTGAAGGTTCATAGCAGGAAAAGGGATTGGGTGTCAAAGATGTTCCCTGTAAGCCATCCCAAGCGAGAAAACTTTCTGGTGGCTTTCAAAGTGTGTTGAGTAGTTATCTCACATCTTTCAGAAAGTATTCCCTAAAAGTGGAAATTTCATGGTTGCTTGGTGTAATTTGACGCCTGTTCACAGACAGAATGGGATAAATTTCACCTTGAATCTTCACGTGATGCTAATGAGTCTCTTCCAGGATTATATGCATACTAATGCATGACAACCAGTATGTCACCTATATCCAAGGTGCATATTCCACCAGCAGTCACAATCTGAAGATCTTGAAGTGGATCTGTTGTTGCAATGATACAGATTGTTGCCAGCAATGCCACTGTTGGGCCCCACGTTCGACCAGTGATGACAATTGTCTGGCTATTGACAACCATACAATGCATAGTAAACCACCTTGTGAAGTCAAATGTATGTTTAGCCTTACGTTTAACTTGTTTGGTTGCTGCAGGGTAGGAAAGAACATGACAAATATCACTGAGGTCAACATGCTGTCTTGCTTGATTAATGAGGCAAGTGACATCATCATCATTTTACTTTCAGAATTTGTTTGATGATTGATAGCTGTCACAGAGTTGCCATGAGCATTAGAATGGAGGGTAGTAGCTGATGTAGCTTTAATTGATGATTTCAATATAAGATCATAACATGTGGCCTGTAAGTATCCTATTCTTCCTCATTAATGATTTATTGATCACCTAGTTGATCTGCACTCCATGAACATTTTTCAGATGTAGGTTCCTTGCCTGTATAATCCTAAGCTAGTTCATTTGTCCTCTTTTTATGGGTAGTTTGACTACATTATCATCATACTCGAGATCAAGTATATCCTCCTCTGTCATGGTAAACAGTTCTGCCAGTGACTTCACCCCTTGTTTATCTATTGACTCGCTCTTATCAACACCAAGTGCATCCTTTTGGACACATTCTAAAACTGCTTTACTGTCGATATTAGGGGCATCATTGTTTGATTGTGTTGTCACTGGTAGCATTGGATGGTCAATCTATTGGGATGTCACCAGCAACCAATTTACAGTCTATCTTTTTGTTGACTAATTGTAGAGGTCGAGACTATTAATCTAGAGAATTTATTTTAAAATTCTTTTGTGACTAGATGCAAACCTACTTTTACACAAGCTGCTTTAATGCTTGGCATGACCTTTGTCCTAAATGTAGATAAATGAAATTTAAAATGTTTGCTAAAATGTGCTATTTCAGTCACTTTTCATTTGGTTTAATCTGCTTCACTTTTCGTTTGGTTTAATCAGCTTGAACTAGTCTTGTAAGTCTCACAATTTCCACTAATTTTTCTTATTTTCTCGTTCATGTGAAAGCACTAAAGTTCACTAGAGGTAGTCACCATTAAAATGCGTTTATAGCTCAACCAATGGTTTTTTTAAACATCACTTGCCCTAGCATTGAGTAGCGTCACTTTTTCGTGTGTTGTCTGGTGATCCTTAATACTCTTTTGTGTTTTTAGTGCGTCGAACAATCTCTAAAGATAGTTATCCCGAAGAAATATAACGCAGTTAAACAAGCTTTTCGGTTCGCTAAGATCATCGCCACCTCTTATACAATCATCTGTACACATAGTAGTGGTTTCATCTATTGTCAAACATGTCATGCCACATGTTTTTTCAAGACAGCTTGACACAGAGCAATACACATATCCCAATAGCACCAGTGCCAAGTGAAAATACAACAATGATGCCATAGAATGGTCATGATTTGCTGAATACTTCTTATTTCATTCTTAGGATAACTTGAAATGAAAGCATAGTTTCCACAGAAAATGTCCTTTGAAACACCATGAGCTCAAGTTGATGTCTAAAGAATATATTAGTGAGGTGACTTGCAATATACCAGTCTTAAAGGTGTTCTCATGAAGCCAACATGAATTTACAATAATTTAAGAAGCCTGCAGCCGTGCAAGTAACACTCTCAACTTATCAAACACAAGGCCCACAATTTTGATGTACAAATTCAACAAAATAGTGGCATATTTTGCAGGTTAATCTTTCCGAAATAATATTGTAAGTGCGAGATATGCAAATATTTGATTTGAATTACAAATGAATAAAGCATTTTCCTAATCGTCAATAAATCTGCCAGCTTGTGCCTCGAATTACTGTAGCCCTTATGATTTGAAATTTTCATGTGTACTTTTTTGCTGGTGAATAAGATCTCGCCAGTAGCGCATGACCAAATGCCGGGTCAAAATTGCATGCCTGTCTTGGGGTTTTATAATCGATGGGATAACATAGGGCACAAAGTTGCTTCCGAAGTTAAATTTTGTATCCACTACATAAAGCTTATAGCTTGGATTAGTGTTTTGCATAAAATTTTGTGCGTGAATTGAGGGAATCATATTAGACGTAGGATACTGATTGAATACCAATTTAGATATTTTGTCAAGCCGCTCCTTTCTCATAGACTCCCTTGATTTAGCAGCGAAGGCTGTTGGTAAATTTTTCATAGAATTAGAAGATAGAACACCTGCTTGTTGTTCTTCTGCCGTGCTTGATTTGCTTAAAACATTGGTGATCTTTGATTTTGATACACTCTGCTTCGTTGCAAGAGCTCTGTGAAAGTCTATTTCTTTCTTAGAGTAGTGAATTTGGAGCTTTTCTGCAAGGTGAGGCCTATCACGATGAAAGTTCTTGGCACTGTAAATTACAAGCCCCACGTCCGAATTTCTTCTCTTGAAGCTCCAGCGATAAAGCTTCCTGATGAATGATTGATAATTAGCGGACTTGAAAAACATTGGCAGGACTCGTCTTACCAAATCGTGTGGGTCATTGATGCTGAAGCCTTCTCCATCAGGAAGCCATTCAATGGGAGACTTTTCCATTAGATCCTGTTCAACCTGCTGTTGACACCAGTCTATCATAAGCATCAGTTTGCGCGGAAAAAAAGTAGGCATTTGTTTTTCATTTCCCAAGGCCGAGTTGATCGAAAGTCCATCGGTCGCATCTTTGTGTGTATCCTGCTCTTCAGCTGACATCGTTAGTGTGTTTTGAATTATAAAAGTTTATCAAGTTCACTCGACAAACCGTACTTAACGGTTTTTTTCTATTTCTTCAACTCTGAATTGCTTGATGCGAACCGATCTAAATCAAATTATACCTTTTTTGAAAGAGCGGGTCAGTAAGGTCGTATTTGATTACTTCGCATCAATCGTGTGAAGGTAAAATCAGATGTAGCTTTGTGAGGGCAATTTTATATGAAAACTCAGGAGGACTCATCAAGTTTGACGACTAAAATTTTAACATAATTCTTGCAATTTATAGATTTCGGAGTAACTTCTGTTTGATAATTAATTCTACACCATTGGCACACACTTTTTTTCTTTAAATTCTTGGATAAATTCGGTTCGAACTTCCTGAATCGGACCTACGTAGATCAAACCTACATGCGTAACAACTTAGTGACCACTCCAGACGTTCTCTCGCTTGTGAATCCATTCTTATTCATAGTATGAATTCAACGAAGCGACGTCACGGGCACTAATCATATCTGCTGTAGTACAGTATATGTTTTTCATAATACAAATTACACATGTCACAGTTCAGAACAGAAAGGATCAAGAAATTCACACAAATTCTGCTCAAATAATTATTTGTTAATTTAAGAAATTTACTACGAATTGATTGTCGGATTGTACACCCGTACTCACAATAAACTTCTATAGTTTTTTGGCTGGTCTTTTAATCTCTCCTAATAGTAAGGATTCTATGAAAAAGCCTTAAATCTCAACGAGCACGACTCATGTAAAAAAACGATTTCATTTCGAGCACTGAGTTCGCCGATCTCACTCCAAGTGGCATATACTAAAATATTTTTTGATTCAAATGAGATAACAGCCGGATATGTCACAAAAATAAAAAAATTCGCTGGATATGGCATACACACAGGAATGTCACAAAGATAAGTTTATCAAGCCTAAAATGCCCCATAAGTCACAAGCTGAGCCAAAATCCACCAAAGCTTATGTACCAAAGCTAACTAGGACGAGCCCATGTTCCCAAGGACATACTAGATGTACTTGTGTAAGAAGAAATGCAGGGCCGACAATAGAATAAAGATTTGAAAGATTGCATTGCATTCTTTGGGTGTCTAATGAAGTAAATCAATGTCATGATCAAAAATAGTCAACAAACTAAATTCAAAAGAATATTCACCTCTTCTAGCTTAAGATTACCTAATTTGATTACCATACATATCTGTTCACAAAGTATTCACATGCCACTTTGACAGCTTTCTTCTGGGATTCTTGGATTATCTACATTATTTTCATCATGGCATGAAGCAGAGTAGTGATTTTGCATTTGCCTCAGATTTGGATTTGGATGCTGTAAAGTTGTTCCAATCTGATTCACCATAAATTTCACAAGCGTTTAACTTTTTCATTTTGGCATAAATTGCTTGTAAAATATTAATTTAAACACTCTCATGAATTGTTGCACAATTAGAAAGGCCGATGAAGACTTCTCAAAATAGCTGAGGTTAAGTTTTTGGTGGGGATTAAAATCGTATGGAACTGCGCCTTTGCTTAATGGACTCCAATTGTTCAAATCTGATGGACAGTGCACTGGAGCATCCCAATTTCTGCTGATGTTAACCACATTAAAATTAGTTGTTCATAAACAAACTTGGATAGTCACCAGTACATGCACCATTAACAAAAGATTCCACACAGAACATCAGATCCTGAGGACATAGTGGCTTGCATCAATGAATTAGCAGGATTGTCTGTTCCTTTTCCTGAAATGGTTTTTCCCATCCAGTAACAGTTAGCTGGTTGTTCACAAGTGGTATTGCTGATTCTCAATTCAGTGGTACTGAAGCAAGATAAGCCGATGGTCAGTCTAGACTGTCAAAGTGCACTTCCTTGTTGGCGAAACGTGGGCTCATCCTGCCAGTCAGCTTTGACTATCTTTGGTACAAAAGCTTTGGTGGATTTTGGCTCAGCTCATGTTGTGACATATGGGGCGTTATTCGGCTTTATAAATATATATTTTGTGGCATATCTAGTGTATATACTATATCCAGAAAAAAATGTATTTTTGTGATAAATCCGGCTTATCTCTTCAAATTATAGTATAACTGACTTTAAATTTGTTTTTATCGAGTCGATCTATGAAATTGTAGCCTGCCTAAGCTAATGTTGTATGATATTAACCCCTTTTGCACATTCATCCCCAACCTCTCTCAGTAAAAGTAATTCATTTACGCATGAATTCCATTTTTTGTATTATACATGAACCAAAGTTTAATGTGCAGAAATCAGTCCAGGCCCTAAAAGCGCTAACCAATCCAAAAATCAATTCTTCATTGGTTCCGATATTATTTGTCACGATGGATTTACCAATTAATAATGCTTTTTTTAGAATTTATATTGCATAATTTTCAAGATCAAAAGTAACGCGTGATTTTTGTGAATATCATCAGCATTTCTCATCGTCTTCTGGTGCACTCTTTCTTTTCGACCTTGTTGGTAATAGACTCCTGTGTCGAGTTGAATAAAAAGAAATATCGTTTAGGAGATGGATTCACTTGTTTATGAACTACAGTATCTTTGTCATTTCTAAACTGCTTAATATTAAATATTTAGACAACATTCTAGTTCCATGTGCCACCATTCTGTCTAATAAAGGAAAACATAGTTCTAGCTTGAAAAGAAAATTAAAGTTTCTACACATACTGCGGGATTGAGACATTCTGCACAAAGCATATATCCTTTCTCCATCGCCCAAATCAATCTGTGTAATCTAAGTAGGACAATAATTCTTATCTAATTAGGTTAAAGTGGTGGGTCGCTGATTCGGAAACTCTCAATGGAAGCAAGCCATTTAATCGAGGAATTTCGTTAGACCTTCTTCTGGTGCTTTATTACTACAGTTCTTGCAGGCCTGTGTATAAATATATGTCTAAAAGACAGAAAGTTAGAAGATCGATATAATGCTATTTCCTTCTGTTTACATTCTCAATGACTAATATTCATGATACATCATCGTCTTGAGACGGTGTGTCCTTCTGTTTTTCAAACCAAGGAATAATCGATTCCGTATCGTAAAATAGATAAATGCACTTTACCTATATTTTAATAAAATAGAGCTCATCCTTGCATTTGATTTAAAATTAAGACGGTGATTCTTATTAGCTCTGCTAAAGCATTTCAAATTTTTAAAGTAGAAAGGACTTTCTTCTTGTTGTTCAAGGATTCGACAGCAATTTTCAATAAATGTTATTGTTCAGCCTAGAATTTGGCAAATGTTTTCGATTTATAATCTCGTTTAAAACTTTTCCAGAAAAACTTCCCGCTCGGAGAACTACATAGTCTCATACTCCAATTTCCAGCTAGCTGAGTTTGATGACGATGGACCATCTTGGCAAATGGGTTGTGGCATCCTGTGAAAAGTAAGTGTCGAATCACAAACCCAATTTGCCACATTTTAGATTACCAAGTGCTGCAGAATCTCACTCGCCATTATACCTCGATCATGTCTAAAAGTGATTTTAATACGATTACACCAACACATCAAAAGCATGGACGATGAATCAAACGTTCAACATTCATCTGAAAAAATTGAATATTATTTTAGAAACAAAGGGTGGAATATTTTATGGATAATTCACAAGATCAAATTGTTGATGTGGTAACTTATTTGACAAATGTTAGATTGCAATTTTTTCCTGACAACCTCATCACTGAATTGCAACCTTTCGAATCTACAACTTAAGAAGCCTAAAGAGTGTTATTGCGTTAATATCAGTAGATGTCCTATTTGTCCCATACAATACACACAGCAGAATCAGAAAAAAGGTTGACTGTTAATTGCGATGAAATATGTCAGTGAAGCCATAATCGAATTGCTTTAGCATTAAAAAATATAGTTGACATAAACGATTAAATACTACTGTGGTCGTAAGTATTTAAATGGATACTGGAAAAGTTATTGAAAAACACGTCTTAAGAGTCAACCTGTGGATCAACACTTGTTCAATGATGTTGAGATAATTCAAGACGAATATGTTAAGAGGTATCATGAATCAGTTGCATTCTAATGGTAAGTCACAGTCTAATAGTGACAGGAATACGATTAAGGAGATGAGCAATGGTACATCATATGATAAGGCAATATGGAATACGAAAGATAACATGTTAAGGGATACGAATCGTTATGAGGTATTGGAAAATTATGATGATGTAGAACATGCGGAGACAGGTACAAAAAAATACGACTTGAGTAAATTGGGAGGGTAAAAACCTAGAAATTAATCTTATAAAAACAGTGTAACAACCATCGTGTGAACTTTCCAACAGTCACCAATAACAAACTCTCTAATAGGCAAATTTTGAACCATCTGACTGAATTGTGTTTTCTATATTCAGCAATATCATTTGCTCCTCCAGGCGCAGCAAGGGAAGCATACACACATCTGCATTGA
>Ga0209812_10002676_pt1 | contig 10436 bp, 3 predicted proteins | sample JI71714BDNA_FD_187502 | JGI IMG/M metagenome (GOLD analysis project Ga0209812, IMG submission 187502) | Wastewater effluent complex algal communities from Wisconsin, to seasonally profile nutrient transformation and Carbon sequestration -... | ecosystem: Engineered > WWTP > Effluent > Algae...
GACTGGACTGACTCCACTATACACCTATGGGTTAATGAAGCCGATAGTGGTAAATGGAGAAAATAAGTTAATAGCTAGTGGAGGCGAAAATAACGGGTATATCATAGAAATAAGTGGGATTTATAATCCTATTCTTACTTCAATTAAAAATGAGGTTAGTTTAATTGATAAGGTTGTATTGTTTCCAAACCCTACTAACGGAATTATCAATTTTAGCAGTGAAGATTTTGAAGGTGTGACTCTATATGATGCAGTAGGAGTTAAAAGGTTACACACAAATGAAAAGTTTATAGATATGACAAATTATACGAATGGTATTTATTTTCTGTTATTTGATAATGGTTATAAAGCTAAAGTTATTAAAATGTAGCTTTTGAAGTTTAAAAGCAAATCGGTTTAGTTTTGGTGATTTTCTGTGGGATACCATTTAAACTTTATGATTTCCATGGATTCGAACGGTCAGGTACTACTAATATAATATTTGAATGATTATTTTCAGGCAAGATGCCTAAAGATACTGTATCGTAGCGGGGAAGCTAGGACGAACATTTTGGCACAAGTTGCAAACTCGCGCCTACATCAAGCTTATAAGGAATAAGGATGAAATATTCAAAAAATGGAATAAATTAGGGTGTAAAATCTCACAATAATATGTTAAAAGTGAGACAATTACATAAAAAACAAAAAAGCCCAAAAAAAATGATTCTTAAGAAAAAGTAAATTGTAATAAATTATATTTCGTAAGATTACTTATAAAATTATGAATAGTTCGACTTTTTTATTCTTACAAATTTATATTAATACCCAAAAAAGAAATCCACATTACCTATTGTGGAAAAGTTTATATTACAACTATATATATGTAATTATTATTTAGTATCTTTGCTTTAAGATTTGTCTGTGCGAGGGCGATGTATAAAGATATATCACTAATCGTAGATGTTCCGGCGGTTTTTGACTTATGAGTATCGGAACGTTATTTTTTTTATTTCTTTAAATTTTCAAGTAATGAAAACCAGAAGAAGGAGTGCAGCTATTATCGCAGCACAAGACAGACTTTCAGGATTGATGAATATCGATCCAATTATTGATTTGGGTAACGGGCTGAGTGCTCAGTCGTACCAAGACAAAATCGAGATGACCGAAGCGAAGCTTAACGCTTACGTTAATGCGGTGGCGAAAGCCGATGCAGCGCGGGCCATGTTGATCGATGCAGAAAAAGAGCTGAAGGATTTTAGTGATCACATCATGCGTGGCGTTTCTGTTAAGTTTGGTATGAATAGTGCTGAGTATGTAAGTGTAGGCGGTACCCGAAAGAAAGACAGGAAAAGACCCATTCGTAAGAACATGTCCTCTCCTATCTCTAACGAAAATGAAGGTTAATTTTGACCGATTGACTTCATTTGTCGTCTGAAAGCAGGGCCTCTCGATTTTTCGAGGGGCCTTTTTTTTTATGTTCGCTTAAAGCATAAATATTCCTTTAAGTATACTCCAAATATAGTGCCACATACCATACAAGTTATCACTTGATGATGGACGTTATAAGTTCTAAATCAAAAATATTATTGTTTTGCTGAGACTGTTACAGCAATGGCGAGTTTTGATATTATTGAGATCACGTTCAGGTTTTGTTACAGGCAATTTTGCATGGATTGCATTGTAATCTGATACAAAAGTAAGACAAATATATTAAATAAAGTGTTAATAGATAAAAAAAATGAATGATAAAAATAAATGACTTAATATCTATCCTCCATAAAGCTTACCAGCGTGCATGCTGATATGGAATAAGATACTACATTTTCTTACATCTAAACAATACCCATGAGTCAAAAAGAACAAAGGCTGATGAGCAAAATATCACCAACACTTATCCACAAAGTCACTAACCTTTAAAGCGTTTATTTGCTCAAAAGCCCATTAAATGACAGTTACAAATGAATCTAAATAAAATTATTTTGTAGCTAGGTGTACTATTTTATGCCATGCAACTGCGCCATTTCTTGAAGCTCTAGTAGGTTCTTAACACCAAGTTTTTTAAATATTCGACATTTGTAAGTTCCGATGGTTGATGAATGTAGATGCATTATATTACATATCTCTTTACTGCCTTTACCCTGTAAAAAACAACTCATAATTTCGAACTCTCTTGACGTAAGTTTGTCAAATCCGTTTACACTATTATTTCCTCTAATAATATCTTGGGTGAATATTTTTGACAAATTGGTCGAAACATAAGTTTCTCCATTTAAAACTGTAAAAACTGCATTTTTAAATTCTTCATTGGTGGCTTGCTTACTAACAAACCCTAAAGCTCCAAGTTTCAAGAAACGTTTTGCATAAAGTTCTTCAGAACTCATACTAAACATTAATATTTTTTGTTTGGGATTATTAATAAGGATTAATCCTATTAACTGGTAAGTGTCTATGTTATATAAATTTACTTCCATGATAATTAAATCGAAATTTTGTTTTTTTAGCAATTTAAAACACTCGTCTTCACCTTTACAGTTCATAAAATCAAATTTAGTATCTGAAGACTGCAAAATGAGTTGAATTCCACTGTACACTATTTCATGATTATCAAACACCAGAATTTTTTGTAAATCACTCATATTAATATTTGTTCTTTTAATTATTTTTTTATCATTTTATTAATTTCATATACTCCACATCATTATGTCAATATGGGCTTAAATTATGATAAGCAAGGGATTATTTTCCAAATTAAAGAACCCTCACTTTATCGTGAGGGCCCCTCTTTATGAAAGCGTTATTCTTTATTAAGGTAGAGATTAAGAATTAGGCTGAGATGAAAACCCTAACTTTTATCTTTGTCTTAACCTTGATCTTAATCTCAATTTCCATTCACCTGTATTGTTGCTGTACCACATTTTGGTGTTGGGCATTCAGGAACCATTGGTAAACAATTCTTGGGATCTGTTATATTTACTGTTCTACTACAAGTAACTCCTGTCACTGCATCTGTCAAGACCAAAGTGAAAGTAGCCCCGCCACCTGCAGATCCAGCGCCTAATGTAAATAAAGTTGGAGTGCCATATGTACCACTGTTTGGCGTGACTGTTGTGGTATTGTCTTGGACTGAGACATTATATGTAGTCAGACTTGTACTCACATTGGTGACTGTTATGCCTACTTGTAATCGATCATCTGTTATTTTTGCAGGCGTTGCATTATCCAAGCAATCATAACTAAGTATTGTCGCAGCGTTGATATCACAACAGTTCATCGGTGTGTTTAGAGTAGCTTGACATACGCCTGTACAACTGGTTGTGGTATTTGTAACTGTCACGGTGTATGTACCTCCTGCTAGTCCTGTAACTGTAGCCGTGACGGCTGCATTACTCCACAGATAAGTATAAGTTCCTACTGGTGATGGTGTCACGGTTAAAGATCCACCAATTAAATTCGCACAAGTTGGTTGTGAATTTACTGTAATATTGCATGTAGGACTTATGGTACTATTTGCGACTATAGCCTGACATGTATTGGTACATCCCGTAGTCGTATTCGTGACAGTAACTGTATATGTACCTGCTGATAAACCAGTTATATTAGATGTCGTGGCGCCTGTACTCCATGATATCTGATTGCCAGTGGTTGTTACGCTTGCTGTTCCGTTTGGTGTGGCACAATTAGTGTTATCCGTTTTGCTACATGTGGCTGTTGGAAGTGTTGTTGTACTGCCTACTACCGCTTGACATGTATTCGTACATCCCGTAGTCGTATTTGTTACCGTAACTATATAAGTACCTGCGTTAAGTCCCGTGATAGAACTTGTTGTGGCATTATTGCTCCATACATAGGTTGCGCTTGGTGCATTGGTACTTACCGATGCACTTCCATTTGGCGTAGCGCAATTGGTATTCGCTACAGGTGTACATACCGCGGTAGGTAAAGTCGCTGTACTCGTGATCACTGCTTGACAGGTTCTACTACATCCTGCCACTCCACCATCAGTCACTGTGACTATATAGGTGCCTGCCCCTTTACTACTTATACTACTTGTGGTCTCTCCGCTACTCCATATATAGGTTAGTGTACCTACAGCACCTGTCGCACTAACACTTGCTGATCCATTGACTGGTGTACAGCTGGTTTGTGATACTGGTGTACATGTGACTGCTAGAGCACAACATGTAACCGTAGGTGTAGTGATTGTATAATCTACAAAACAATCATTACTGCCATTAAATATTCTTACCGTATATTGCGTATTGTGCATTCTACCGGTAAACGCTGCTATTCCGCCGGTGATTGCCACGGTCCCTGCTCCATTGTATATAGGGCCTGTATACGTTGCTCCTGTACTGATACCTGCTTGGTTGGCATTCGTTGCAGCGGTGATATTGATGACGGCATCATTGTTTGGAGTAGAGCCGGTACAGGTACCTGCTGGTCCCGCCGCAACTGTTGCACTTGGTACTGTATTACATATCGTAAAAGTAGATGTTTGCGCTCCACAGCCTGTGCTGATGACTGCTCCGATATTTAATGTAAATGTTCCGCAGCCCGGGCCCGTTACTATCACACTATTGTCACACGCATCAAATGTCATATTGGTCAATGTACCCACTGGTATCCAACTACTACCACATACGATACCATCACACTCATCAAAGGCCTCTTGATTTAAGTAAAATTTTGTCCCTACTGCGCCACATACTTCCTTTTGAAAAGTTGCTGGCAAATTGGAAGGGCAGCACTCTTTGATAATCGCGATGGCTTTAGCTGTATTGTTTGTCGGAAGATTGGGGTTAGGTGCTGCTGTCCCTAAATAAGCTAAGGTAGTGGCATCAAATGCAGAAATACAATCTACATTAGGATCATCGGTCAAATTGGAAACATAAATACGATTTGTGGTCTCAGACCAAATTATACCGCAGGTCAGTTGATAACTAGAACTAGTAGTTGTTGCAGCCTGAAATTGTCCCGCAGCATTATATTTTAAAATAAAGCCAACATTTCCAGCATACCATCCAGTTACATAAATATTACCAGCATTGTCACTTACAACTCCTCTTAAATCTTCGATATTATTGGGTAAAAAATTATCGCCTATGTTAATAACGCTAGTAGTACCGAGTGGTATTAATGGACTAATACAAGCACCTCCAGCAATACCAGCATCCAATTGATTTTCGGTAAAGACCCATACGGATTGCCGCGGTGAAGTAACACCAGTGGCATATACCTTTTGAGTTACAGCATTGTAGGATAAACCCCAATTCCATTGGGAACGCACGATCCCATTTATATTAGGCAAAGGATTACCGTTTTGATCATTCAGACACATGGTTCCAATCAATGCCCCTGTACAAGAATTATAAGCAGCGGGACCTCCACTCCTTGTCGTATATATGGTATTTCCAATACTAAACATATTGGTCAGAGTAAACTGATTATTAATCGTGGTAGGACTTAAAGGCGCTATCTGACCATCACAATTAAACTTGCGAATAGGTGTATTTACATCATACGATGAGCCTATGTAAAGATTACCGTTTAGATCGGTTCCTAAACCATGCGGAGACGGAAGTTCAGAAACACCATTTCCCGGATACCAGTGCCCTGGACCGTTGGTTCCTGTGACTTCTGTAAGCGGAACGCCAGCGCCTATCTCAAATTTAACCACTGCACCTATCACTGGCTCATTGAGGTAAATATATTCTTTGCAGTTGCAAGACCCACAAGTAGCAGCCGTAATGCTTACTGTTCGATCTATAAAACACACATCATCTGTAGCGTCATAAATTCTAACGGTATATTGTTGTGTTGTATTGGCGAGATTATTGACGATCACGCCTCCTACTGGTATGGCTGTGATGCTGGCTGGTGTAGCTGTACCACTGAAAGTCGCACCGCTTGTATATTGATATCTTTGTCCTACGGTAAATCCACTGATGGTGATCATACCATTGCTTTGTGCTGTACTACCTGCACAAGATGGGTTGGTAGATGCTGCTGTGGCAGTAGGGTTAGAGCAGGATGCAATGTCACCAAAGCCAAAATCATATGAGTGATTGTTTTGCCCTTCAGTACCCATTACAAACGATACTTCTGCATTCGATCCCACTGTACTACCGTCACTGTCATTGACATCAGTACCTTGATCCTTAAGTGTGAGAAATAATCCTGTAAGGGAGCTTTGTTGGCTACCACCAGAGATATTAGGTATTCTTACGGTATAGTTTGCACCTGGTGTAAAATTGAGTTGATATTTGTACGCTCCTGTTGAAACCCTATTGGGATCACTCGAAAACACATAATAACCATTAGCATCTGTCACCGCTGTAGCGATTACGGTTCCTGTGCTATTGAGCAATTGAACAGTGACATTTGCCAATGCAACTTCATTTCCATCTTGGATACCATTATTATTACTATCACTCCATACATAATTATCTATTTCTACGGGATCGTTTACTTGACAAACAGCATCCACACCTACTAAAGCAAAAAGTTTTCCACCTCCCAATCCAATACCACCTACAATTCCACCATCAGCTTGCTGGTCATATCTTACCCCAAATGATTGAACCATTAGTGGGTCTGTGACACCCATTGCCATGACATTTTTTCCTGTCACATTTAGTAATCCACCGCTAAAAATGTACGGATGTCCTATTGATTGATCATAAAACAAATCTCCACCGGGTCCAGTATTAAAAAGACCATGCATGGTAGTACCATCATTGACTTGCGTCAAAGGCCCTCTTATTCCATTATTTTCTAAAGAAAAAGTTCCATCAGCATTTCGCCAAGTACTAATTACATATCCAGTCTCATTAGCTGTGTTAAGATTATACACTGCTCGATTAGTAATACCTAGGGTTATCGCTCCATAATTATCAAAATCAAAACCACTCACAACGGGTTGCAAATCTTTATATCCAGGGGCTCCACCATTCACATCAGGACCTCCAGTCCATTTCGTCTGAATTAGACCTACGGTCTGTAAGTTTCCGACATTAAATAGAGTCGGATTATAGCTAAATATTTCTGTCAATGCATTTGTAGTCGTATTAAGTTTAAATACTACTATTCTCACAGCAGAATTGTCACTTCTTAATGAACCATCAAATGTACCTGCTATATAAACATCTCCTGAATAAGTTTTCATGGACGTAGCACGAAAATAACCATCAGTACCTTGTACGAATCCAGCAATATTAGATGGGAAGGAAATTTCAGAAATATCTCCCGCAGTAGGTGCTGTAACTGGTAGTGAAGCGTAGTTTACATTACTAATATTTATTTTAATTATATTTCCTTTCCCTAAATTAGCTACAAATAAACTGTTTCCATCAGGTGATATAGCTATTCCACCCAAACCATATTCCCCAAATCTGGGCTGAACGGCTCCAATAGGGTTTTGTGCACTAGTAGTAAACCCCAAAGATGATAACTGTACTAAAGTTTTGTGACTAGAGATCCCAGCGTTGGGTCCAGAATAGTCGGCCACATATATAGCTGTAAGGCCGGATGCCCCACCTGTGCCAAAAACAGATGTCTCTGGAGATGAAATAGGGACCATCATTACTAAATCCGTACTCGGTTTTCTTGCCATGGCCCAAGGTACACCAACTTGCGTATGATGTAAATCATCCTGATGGGGCTGGACTGTAGGATAATTAAAAGCACCCCATTTTGTTTGGGGATAAAAATCTGTCTGATATCTCCAGGATGCGACAGATACTGTAGGTGGTGTAGTAGGTGGGTTTAATGGGTCTGGAAACAATCCACATGAACCAATAAGTCTTGGGTCGGGGTCTGTGCCACACCTGCCTGGGATAAAAATACCAAAATTAACGTTTGAACTTCCAGCATTTATAAACTGAACTGAAGACAAATTTGCAGAGCCCAAAGCACCATCTGTAAACCCAGTATAGGGAATAAACTCTAACCTATATTTGGTTCCTGCTGTCAATCCTGTCAGTGTATAGGTGCCAAGATTTGATGTTGTGGTTGTACTGACTATTGTTGTACCTGTCAAGTACGCATTCACAATGGCATTTGGGAAACCAGGCTCTCCGGTGTCCTTAACTCCATTGTTATTACTGTCGTTAAAAACTGTACCGGTTATATTTTGGCCATAGGTACAAATAGCCAAATACATAAATAGAAATATAATACAAAATTTAGATGCCTTCATGAATAAAAATTTTAAAATGAATTAATTTGTTCTCTAAAATTTCTACTACCTTTAAAATAGATTGGTGCCGCAAAAGTAGCGTAGTAATATAACTAGAATCTTTAATATGGCAACATAATGATGTCTTTATATAGACATAAAGATGTTTCGGCTTCTTTCATCAATCCTAAACACTATTTTTGCATGATAATTTTCTGAATAATTAATTATCAAATGGTTATACATGTAATTTATGCTAAACATAATTTATATTAAGGTTTGGGCTAATATCTTAGTTTGGTCAATCATGGTTACACCATGCTTTACTGCTTCATACCACATTGGACCTGGACAAACTTATACAGATATAGACCATTTTGAAAGTGTAGTTGGATTTGATCAATTATTACCACATGATGAAATTTTTATTCATTATAGATTAGAGCCATATAAATCATTTATATTTATTAGTACAAATCATTTGTCCATTATAGGTGTACCAAATATTTATGGAGACCTTCCAATAATTGATGGGGATCAAGCAGTCCAAAACCCTTACTTATGGCAAGATAAAAATAACTTTTTTACCGATACAGACGGGGTCAATGATCCTGATCCGTTAGATGCTAATATTTATACATATTATAATGGTGGGCTATACAATTTAGGACTAATTACTATTGGTCGCAAATCAGGATCATCATATACAGATGTACCTTCACATATTCGTATTGAAAATTTGGAAATTAGAAACGCACATCAAGATCAGATATTCACACCTTGGTACTCAGGTACAGTAGATACTAACCATCCGTATGCATCAACATATAATGCACCGTTTAAAAATTATGCATCTTTTGTATCAGGAATTAGAGTTCAAAGGGGAGAAAACATTACCATAAAAAACTGTCATATCCATCAATGTGGCAATGGTATATTTATAAACTCTGTAGTCGATGATAATAATGGTAATGGCAATTTTGACTCTGGCGATGTTTCTTTGATTTCTAGAAACATACTTATTGAGCATTGCTACATTCATAATAATGGTTGCTATAATGGGAATAGTTGTCACAATATATATTGTGAAGCCTCCGGCAGCATATTCCAATATAATTATTTGGGTAGTAAAAAAGCTGGTTCCAACGAAAGTAATTGTTTAAAAGATAGAAGCGCAGGTACCATCATAAGATACAACTATGTAGAAGGGATAGACCAAGGTCACTTATTGGATTTGGTAGAAGCAGAAGCTAGTGCTCCACTAATGAAGGAAGAACCTGATTATCACAATACATATGTTTATGGAAATATTTTTATTAATCCTCCATCAGGGCCTGTAACCCCAATACACTATGGTGGTGATCATTGCGATTATAACCTATATAGGCGTGGCTTTCTCTACTTTTTTAATAATACTTTTGTAAATATAGCCAATCAGTCTCAAAAATATAGAACGTCTCTTTTTTTCTTTCCAGTTTCCGATTATTTTTCAGGTCCGCCATGGTGCACAGAAAGCCCTGCCGCTTTTGACGAAGCATTAATTGCAAGTAATAATATCATTTATAACACGCCATCCTCTAATGGTGAAGTACCATCAGATTTGTATTTACTCCAAACAGATTTGTTTTCGACACATAGTTTTCAACATAACTTTATTTCAGATGGATTCCAAAATGGATTTTCAGGAGTATGGGACTTTTCTACAAATCAGTACAAACCATTCATAGCATCAGTGGCACATACACAAACATTTTCACCAGGAGAAAATGAACCAGGTTTTGTAGATTTAAGTGTTTATGATCTTCATTTAACTGACAATGCATTTTGTAGAGACATTGGCAATTTAAGCATCAATCCTTTCGTAGTAGACAATGAATATATAAATCATCAGAACTTTATGACCAGATACGAAAATGGACTCCTTGATTTAGGTGCCTTTGAATATCAAAATCCCCTTTCTATTCCCGATTATAAATTTGTAACTAAAAAAGTGCAGAATACAGTTCAAATGGAATGGAAGGATTTAAATCATTACTTTAATACAGAATCTTTCAATTTATACAAACTAAATACCAAAAACGAAATCCCCACGATTATATTGGAAAATATTGCGGATGAAGGTAACTACATAGATTTAAATCCAACTCAAGGATGGAATTATTACAATATTTGCGAATTCAATCAAAGTAAGAAGTGTACAGATATCAAAGCAATTTATTTTGACAAACTTTATACAACTTACCCAAATCCCGCTCATGATTCTATCACGGTACCAGAGTAT
>Ga0209812_10002677_pt1 | contig 10430 bp, 9 predicted proteins | sample JI71714BDNA_FD_187502 | JGI IMG/M metagenome (GOLD analysis project Ga0209812, IMG submission 187502) | Wastewater effluent complex algal communities from Wisconsin, to seasonally profile nutrient transformation and Carbon sequestration -... | ecosystem: Engineered > WWTP > Effluent > Algae...
CGTGGAGCCCGACGGCCGCTGGGCCCTGGGCCTGCGCGACCACGGCCCCGGCGTGGCCGCCGACCAGCTCGCCCGCCTGGGCGAGCCCTTCCACCGGCCCGACGCCGCACGCACGCGCAGCGCCGGCGGCGTGGGCCTGGGGCTGCACCTGTGCCGCCAGGTGGCGCAGGCGCACGGCGGCGAGCTGCGCATCCGCCTCGCGCATCCGGGGCTGGAGGTGGCGATGGTGTGGGCGCCGCGGCGCAGCCCCTGAACAGCCGAAGCGGAGCCTGGGCCGCCAGCGAAGCTCAGCGACGCAGGGCCTTCAGCGCCCACGCAGCCGCAGTGCCTGGCGCACACGCGCCAGCAGCGCCTCGTCGTCCAGCGCCTGCGAGGGCGCGCGCGCGGCGTCGATCAGCCGCGTGATCAGCGCATCCACCACGCGGTCACTTTCCCAGCGCGTGCCCACCAGGTAGCGGGCCTGCGGCGTGGGCGCTTGCAGCGCTTCCAGCACCACGCGGGCCACGGCCTCGGGGGGTGCGTGCACGCGGTTGGCGGCCGACTCGGGCTGCCCGAGATCGTGCGGCACGGCGGGCGCCCGCAGCGACGCCGCGGCGGCCCGCGCGAGGCCGTCAAAGGGCGGCGGCGTGGCCTCCAGCCGCGCAAGGTTGCCGGCCTGGCCGTTGGCACCGATGTCGGTCGCCACGGCGCCGGGCTGCACGATGGCCACGGCCACACCATGGGGTGCCAGCTCCTGGCGCAGGCACTCGGCGTAGGCCTCGAGCGCGTGTTTGCTCATCGTGTACGGGCCCATCAGGGGGCTGGTGATGCTGCCGCCCATGGAGCCGATGCAGACGATGCGTCCGCGCCGGGCCAGCAGCGCGGGCAGCAGCGCGTTGCTCAGGCGGTGCGGGCCGAAGACGTTGGTGTCGAACAGGGCGCGCAGGTCCCCATCGCCCCAGCCGGCCAGCGGCCCGATTCATGTGCGGCGCCGCACGCGCAGGGCCCCGATCAGCGCCAGCGCACCCAGCGCCAGCGCGGCCGTGCCCGGTGCGGGCACCGCAAAGCCCAGCTCCAGCGCCGCGATGCGCTGCAGCGCCACCGCGTCGCGCGCGCTGATGCCCAGCTCCCGCGCGGCGATCTCGCCCGCGCCCAGCGAGAACGGGTTGACGCCCGTGACACGGCCGAACAGCGTGAGCGCGCTCAGGTACGAACCGTGCACGCTGGCGTGCGTGCCGTCGTTGAACCACAGGTCCAGCAGGCCATCGCTGGCGGCGTCGGGCGCGTACATGTCGGCCGTGGCCACGCCGTCGGCAATGGCACGCATGAAGGCCTGGCCCACGGGCGCCAGGCCCGCGAAGCCGCCGGTGCCGTCGCTGGCCGCAAATTCCAGGGCCCGCCGGTACTGCGTGGTGTTGTCCTCGGTCATGGCCGCCAGGGTGGCGTAGAACGAGGGTGCCGCGCTGTTCGTGTCGTAGATGGCGTCGCCGGTGCGTGGGTCGATCGTGTTCGTGCCCGGCGGGTTCACGAGGTCGGGCCGGGCCCAGGGCTGCATCAGGAAGATCTGCGCCGCGGCGTTGGCATTGGTGTTGGCCTCGATCGTGCGCAGCGTGTTGTTGTTGCACGAGCTCGCCGTGCCGCCCGCGGCCACGCAGTTGGCCTGGCTGCCGTGGATGGCGTTGTACAGCGCGCGCTCGCGGTAGCTCAGCGCCGTGCCCTGGTGGATCCAGTCCTCGATCAGGTCGGCGTAGGCCTGGAACGAGGGGAAGTTGGAGCTCAGCGCCACCGGGTTGCCGGTGGCGGGGTCGATCACGGTGCGCGGGGCCAGGGCCTCGTCGCTCTGCTCCTGCAGCACCACCTGGTCCCAGCGCTGGCTGCCGATGTTGCCGCGCAGGTCCCAGTTGCTGTTGGCGGTGTTCAGGAAATGGCCGCGCAGCGAGGCCGCGTTGCGCGTGGAGAGCGAGACCTCGTAGTCCAGCCCCGCCTGCACCGTGAACTGCTTGAAGATGCCCGGCACGCCGCCCCAGGCCACGGCCTGGCTGTGCGGCGAGTACGAGGTGAACTCGGCGCCCGTGGCCGGGTTGATGATGCCCACGGGGTAGGAGTTCGTGCCCGTGAGGTTGGTGAACGGCGCGCCACTCACGAAGGGCAGGGCCGGGTCGGTGCCGCCGTGCAGCGCGCCCTGCGGCTGCGTGAGGTCGCGCACGTTGGCGGCGTTGTAGGTGAGCACCGGGTCGACACGGCCGAAGGTGTAGCTGTTGCCCACGAACAGGATGGTCGTCGGCGCGGCCTGCGCCGCCGCCAGCGGGCCCAGCGCCAGCAGCGTGGCCAGCGTTCGGGTGATGGACTTCATGTCTTGTCTCCTTCCGGGCGATGCGCCGGTTGCCGGGCACGCTAAGGCGGTGCCGACATCGAATCAAATAGGCGTACACCCGCTTTGCCATAGGTTCTGCATATGGACATGGACCGCCTGCGCTGCTTTCTCACCGTCGCCGACTGCGGCCATGTCACGCGTGCGGCGGCGCTGCTGGGCCTGAAGCAGCCGCCGCTGAGCCAGAAGCTGCAGTCGCTGGAGCGCGAGCTCGGCGTGCGCCTGTTCGACCGCCACCCGCGCGGCGTGACACCCACCGCCGCCGGCCGCGAGCTGATGGCCGCCGCCCGGCCGCTGCTGGCGCAGTGTGATCGCCTCGAGGAGCACATGCGCCGTGTGGCCGCGGGCCGTGCGGGCACGCTGGCCGTGGCCTTCACCACCTCGGCCGCGGCGCATGCCTTCACGCCGCGCGTGCTGCGCGAGTGCCGGGCCAGCGAGCCGCAGCTGGAGCTGCGCATCACCGAGGCCAACGCCGCCGAGCTGATCGAAGCCATCGCCGCGCGGCGGGTGCAGGTGGGCCTGCTGCGTGTGCCGGTGGCGCAGCCCGCGGGCCTGGTGTTCGAGACGCTGCTCAGCGAACCCGCGGTGCTGGCCCTGCCGGTGGACCACCCGATCGCGCGGCGGTACAAACCCGCTCAGACGGTGCCGCTGCAGGCCCTGCAGGGCGAACGCCTGATCCTCGTGCGCCGGCCCGGTGCGCCGGGGCTCTACGCCAGCCTGCTGGCGCGGCTGGGGCAGCTGGGTGTGGCAGTCACCGTGGCGGCCGAGGTCGAGCGCATGTTGTCCAACCTCAACCTCGTGGCCTCGGGCAGCGGTGTGTCCGTCGTGCCGGCTTCGATGGCCGGCGCGCACCCGCAGTCGGTGGTCTACCGCGGGCTGCCGGCCGATCCGGCCCTGGCCGTGCCGCTCACGCTGGCCTGGCACCGCGACGACCACGACGCCATCACGCAGCGCTTCGTGGCGCTGGTGCGGCGCACGGCGGCGGCGCTGGAGCCCGCCGCCCATGGGCTCAACCGTGGCCGGCGCCGCGCCAGCGCGACAGCCACAGCGCGTTGCTGACCACGAGCACGCTGCTCATGGCCATCGCGCCGCCGGCGATCACCGGGCTCAGGTGGCCCAGTGCCGCGGCCGGGATGCCGATGGCGTTGAAGGCAAAGGCCCAGAACAGGTTCTGGCGGATCTTGGCGTGTGTGCGGCGGCTCACGTCCAGCGCGTCGGCCACGGCCCGCGGGTCACCGCGCAGCAGCGTGATGCCCGCCGCGTGCAGGGCGACGTCGCTGCCGCCGCCCTCGGCCGGCGCCAAGGCGATGCCGACATCGGCCGCGGCCAGGGCCGGCGCGTCGTTGACGCCGTCGCCCACCATGGCCACGGCGGCGCCCGGCGGGATGCCGTCGCGCAGCGCCGCCACCTGGCGCGCCTTGTCGGCGGGCAGCACCTCGGCATGCACCTCGGTGATGCCGAGCTCGGCCGCGAGGTGGCGCGCCGCGCCGGCGTTGTCGCCGCTGATGAGCACCGAGCGCACGCCCTGCCGCGCCAGCGTGGCGATGGCCTCGGCAGCGCCGGGCTTGGCGCGGTCGCCGAAGGCCAGCCAGCCGGCCAGCCGCGGGCCGGCCTCGCCCTGCACGGCCAGCAGCGAGACGCTGTGCCCCAGCGCCTGCTGCGCCTGCAGCGCGCCGGCCAAGGCGTCCAGCGGCAGGCCCAGCTCGCGCAGCCAGCGTTCGCTGCCCAGCCAGGCGCGGCGGCCGTCCACCAGGCCCTCGACGCCGCGGCCCGGCACCACCTTCACGCCCTCGGCCTTGGGCACCGCATGGCCGGCAGCGGCGTCGAGCACGGCGCGCGCCAGCGGGTGCGTGCTGGCAGCCTGCAGCGCGGCGGCGGTGGCCAGCACGCCATGCTCCTCGCCGTCCAGCGCACCCTGCGCCACCACGCGCGGCCGGCCCTCGGTGAGCGTGCCGGTCTTGTCCCAGGCCACCACGCGCACGGCGTGCGCGCGCTCCAGCGCCTCGGCGTCCTTGACGAGCACGCCGCGCCGCGCCGCCACGCCCGTGCCGGCCATGATGGCCGCCGGCGTGGCCAGCCCCAGCGCACACGGGCAGGCGATGACGAGCACGCTCACGGCGTTGAGCACACCCGCCGTCCAGTTGCCGGCGCCGAAGCCCCAGCCCAGCAGCGCCAGCAGCGCCACGGCCACCACCACGGGTACGAAGACGGCGCTCACGCGGTCCACCAGGCGCTGGATGGGCGCCTTGCGGCCCTGCGCGGTCTCGACCAGCCGCACGATGCGCGCCAGCAGGCTCTCGGCACCCAGCGCGGTGGCGCGCACCAGGAGCAGGCCTTCGCCGTTGAGGCTGCCGCCGGCCACACGATCACCCACGCCGCGCGGCACGGGCAGGCTCTCGCCGGTGAGCAGGCTCTCGTCGACGGCGCTCGTGCCTTCGATCACCACGCCATCGGCCGGCACGCGCTCGCCAGCGCGCACCACCAGCACGTCGCCGCGCACCAGCTCGGCCACGGGCAGCTCGCGCTCGGCGCCGTCGCGCTGCACCCTCGCGGTGTCGGGCCGCAACGCGCGCAGGGCCTGCAGCGCGGCGGTGGTGCGGCGGCGCGCGCGCGCCTCCAGCCACTTGCCCAGCAGCACCAGCGTCACCACCACGGCCGAACTCTCGAAGTACAGCGCGTGTTCGTCGCCCACCACCAGCCACTGCCACAGGCTCAGGCCGTAGGCGGCGCTGGTGCCCAGGCTCACCAGCAGGTCCATGTTGCCGGTGCCGGCGCGCAGCGCGGCCCAGCCGGCGCGGTAGAAGCGCGCGCCGAGCACGAACTGCACGGGCGTCGCCAGCAGCCACTGCACCCAGGCCGGCGCCATGGCCGCGTGCATGGCGCCTGCGCCCGCCAGCGGCCACAACAGCATGGGCGCCACCAGCGGCGCGCTCAGCAGGGCCGCGATCAGCACGCGCCAGCCCTCGCCCAGGCGGCGCGGCGCGGGGGCTGGCGCGCCGCCGGTGTCGAGCTCGGCGCCGTACCCTGCGGCGCGCGCGGCGGCCAGCAGCGCGGCGGCGGTCTCGGCGCCCGTGCCCTCGGCGCCGGTCACGCGCACCAGGGCGGTCTCGGTGGCCAGGTTGACGTCGGCCTCAAGCACACCCGGCACGCGCTTCAGTGCCTGCTCGACACGGCCCACGCAGCTGGCGCAGCTCATGTCGTGCACGGCCAGCGTCAGCGTGTGCGAGGCGATGGCGTAACCGGCCTGCTCCACGGCGCGCTCCAGCGCGCGCGGCTCGAAGCCGGGGCCGGCGCGCAGGTGCAGCGTCTCGGTGGCCAGGTTGACGCTGGCCTCGGCCACGCCGGGCACGGCACGCGCGGCCTTCTCGACGCGCGCGGTGCACGAGGCACAGCTCATGCCGGCCACGGGCCAGGCCTGCTGGCCGGGTTCGGCGGCGGGGGCGGGGCGCGCTTGCGCCAGGTCAGCGGCGGCGGGGGCGGTTGGTGGCACAGTGTCGCCATTGTCGTTGCCGCGCCCTGCCTGCCATGGACCACGCCTTCACCGTCCCCAATCTCTCGTGCGGCCACTGCGTGCGCGCCGTGACCGAGGCCGTCAAGGCCGCCGACCCCGCCGGCCAGGTGCAGGCCGATCCCGCCACCAAGCAGGTGGCGGTGCACACCAGCCTGCCGCGCGAGGCCGTGGCCGCCGCGCTGGCCCAGGCGGGCTACGCGCCGGCCTGACGCCGGATCGGCCGGCACGCCGGGCGCGCCGTGGCTACACTGCGCGCCCCCATGAGCAACGCACCCGCCGCCGAAGGCCCCGAGCGGGCCATCCACATCACCGACATCGAGGCCGCCATCAATTGGTGGCGCGAGCGCTCGCCCTCGCCCGACGGCGTGAGCCTCAGCCCCGAGGTGCGCGCGCTGGCCGAGATCTACGGCCTGCTGGTCTGGCACCGCGAGGTGCTGGCCGACGAACGCAGCATGCCGAAGAAGGCCCTGGCCGCCTGGCTGGCCTGGTACAGCACCACGCCCGATGCGCCCTGCATCGCCATCTGCTCCACCAGCCAGGGCGACGAAACCTGCAAAGGCTGCGGCCGCTTCTTCAGCGAGGTGCAGCACTGGCCGGCCTTCACGCCAGGCCAGAAACGCGCCGTGTGGCGCCGCATCACCCAGGAAGGCACGGCCTGGCGCTTCAACCGCTACGCCGAGCGTGCGCGCCACGCCAGCGGCGAGGACCACCCCGACCCGCGGCGCTTTGCCGCGCCGCCCGCGGGCGCCTGAGCCCGGCTTGAGCGCGGCAGCAGCAAGCGGCCCAGGCTGGCGCGACAGCGCCCGCCGCATCGGCCCCCTGGCCTGGCCGGTGCTCGTCGGCCAGGTGTCGGTGCTGGCCTTCGGCACCATCGACACCTTGTTCGTGGCGCGTTTTGCGGCCCACGACCTGGCCGCGCTGGCCGTGGGCGCGGCGGCCTACATCACGGTGTTCATCGGCTTCATGGGCGTGCTGATGGCGCTGTCGCCCATCGTCGGCCAGCTGCAGGGCGCGGGCCGCCACGCCGAGGCCGGCGCGCAGCTGCACCAGGCGCTGTGGGTGGGCGTTGCGCTGGCGCTGCTGGGCAGCACGCTGCTGGCCTTCCCCGCGCCCTTCCTGGCGCTGGCGCAGACCTCGCCCGAGGTCGAGCCACGCGTGCGCGGCTACCTGCTGGCGCTGGCCTTCTCGCTGCCGGCCTCGCTGCTGTTCACGCTGTTCCGCGCCTTCAACACCGCGGTGTCGCGGCCCAAGGTGGTGATGGCCATCCAGCTGGGCGGCCTGGCGGCCAAGGTGCCGCTGTCGGCGGCGCTGGTGTTCGGCATCCCGGCGCTGGGCGTGCCGGCCATGGGCGTGGTGGGCTGCGGCATCGCCACGGCCATCGCCATGTGGGCCCAGGTGCTGCTGGCCTGGCGCGTGCTGCGGCGCGACCGCTTCTACGACCGCTACGCCATCTGGGGCCGCGGCCTCGACCGCCCGGCGCGCGCGCCGCTGGTGGCGCAGCTGAGGCTGGGCGTGCCGCTGGGCCTGTCCATCCTGGTGGAGGTGACTGGGTTTGCCTTCATGGCCTTGTTCATCGCGCGGCTGGGCACCACGGCGGTGGCCGGGCACCAGCTGGCCGTCAACCTCGTGAGCCTGATGTTCATGGTGCCGCTGGCCATCGGCAACGCCGCCAGCACGCTGGTGGCACAGGCCGTGGGCGCCGGCCGCCACGACGAGGCCGCGCGCCTGGGCTGGCACGCGCTGGCCGGCGGCACGGGCCTGGCGCTGGTGCTGGGCTTGTTCATCTTCGTGCTGCGCGAGCCCGTGCTGGGCCTGTACACGGCCGACCCCGCCGTGCGCAGCGCCGCGCTGGCGCTGGTGGCCTGGCTGGCGGTGTTCCACGCCGCCGACGCCGCGCAGACCATCGCCGCCTTCGTGCTGCGGGCCTACAAGATCACGGTGGTCTCGGTGCTCATCTACGTGGCCGCGCTGTGGGGCGTGGGCCTCACGGGCGGCTACTGGCTGGCCTTCGATGTGGGTGGCAGCACGCCGGTCGCGCTGCGGGGTGCGCCGGGCTACTGGTTCGCGTCGACCGCGGGCCTGGTGGTGGCCGCGGTGGCGCTGAGCGCGGTGATGGGCTGGGTGCTCAGGCGCTCGCAGCGGGCACCGGCGCCGCAGCCGGCAGGCTGAGCACGAAGCGGCTGCCGCCGCCCTCGCGCGGCTCGCAGCGCGCGCCGCCGCCGTGGCGCTCGGCGATCTGGCGCACGAGGCTGAGGCCGAGCCCGACGCCGCCCTCGCGCTCGGCGTGGCCGGGCAGGCGGAAGAAGGGCTCGAAGATGCGCTCTCGCCAGGCCTCGGGCACGCCGGGACCGCGGTCGGCCACCACGAGCTCCGCGCCGCCGCCGGCCTGGTGGCGCACCAGCACCTCCACGCCCTCGCCGGCGTAGCGGCGCGCGTTCTCGAGCAGGTTGCGCACGGCGCGGCGCAGCAGCCGTTCGTCGCCGCGCAGCGTGATGTCGTCGCCTGCGGCCTGCGCGCCCACGCGCGCGGCCTCTTCCGCGGCCAGCGCCAGCAGGGCGACGGGCTGCGGCGGGCCCAGCGTGGCCTGGGCGTCCAGGCGGCTGGCCAGGAGCACCTCTTCCACCAGGGCGTCGAGTTCGGCGATGTTGGTGTCGATCTCGCGCTTGAGGCGCGCGCGCTCGGCGGCCGGGGCCTCGTCGATCATGGCCATGGCCATCTTCAGGCGCGCCAGCGGGCTGCGCAGCTCGTGGCTGGCGTTGGCCAGCAGCGTCTGGTTGGCGCGCAGCAGCGCCTCGATGCGGCCGGCGGCGCGGTTGAAGCTGGCGGCCACGGCGGCGACCTCGTCGCGCCCACCGTCATCGACGCGGCGGTGCAGCTGGCCGGCGCCGAAGTCCTCGACACCCGACTTCAGCGCTTCCAGCCGCCGCGTGAGGCGGCGCACCACGGGCCAGGCACCGGCGGCCACGGCGGCAAACAGCACGGCCAGCAGCGCCAGCAGGCCCACGCCGTCGGGCCAGGGGCCACGCGGCAGCGGCAGCCAGCCGGCCCCGGGTGGCGGGCCCTCGCGGGGGCCCGGGCCCATGCCGCCGCCCATCGGCCCGCCCATCGGCCCGCCACCGGGCGCGGCCTCGCGCAACAGCCGCGCGCGCAGCCGCGGCGCCCACAGCGTGCGGCCGTCGTCCAGGCGGATGGGGCGCAGCCGCTCGCGCACCTCGGCCCACTCGAGCCCGCGGCGCGTGATCTGCTCGGTGGCGGCGATCAGGCGCCCGTCGGCGCTCTCGAGCGCCAGCGGCAGGCGCAGCCGGCGCGACCACTCCTCCAGCGCCTGTGCCTGCTCGGCCGCCGGCGCATCGGGCGGTGGCAGCGACGCCTGCAGCGCGTCGGCCCAGATGGCCATGCGCTCCTGCAGCTGCCGCTCGGCCATCTGGCGCTGCTCCTCGAGGTGGCGCTGCACCAGCCAGCCCGAGACCAGCGCAAACAGCGCCAGCGCCGCCACCACGGTGAGCCAGATGCGGACGTACAGCGAGCGCATGGCGCGGCCCCCCCTACTCGGTGTCCTGCTTCTTGGCGAAGAGGTAGCCGGCGCCGCGCACGGTGAGCACGCGCCGCGGGTTCTTGGGGTCGTCCTCGATGACGGCGCGGATGCGCGAGATGTGCACGTCGATGCTGCGGTCGAAGGCCTCGAGCGGGTGGCCCTTGAGCGCGTCCATGATCTGGTCGCGCGAGAGCACGCGCCCGGGCGCGCGCGCCAGCACGGTGAGCAGCTCGAACTGGTGGCTGGTCAGGTCGCAGGGGTTGCCGTCCAGGCGCGCCAGGCGCGCGCCCAGGTCCACCTCGAGGCGGCCGAAGCGCAGCACCTCGTCCTCGCCGGGCTCGGGCGCAGCGCGGCGCAGCAGCGCCTTCACACGCGCCAGCAGCTCGCGCGGCTCGAAGGGCTTGCCCAGGTAGTCGTCGGCACCGAGCTCCAGGCCGACGATGCGGTCGGTGGGTTCACCACGCGCGGTCAGCATCAGCAGCGGCAGCCGCCGCGTGCGGCGCTCGGCGCGCAGCTCGCGCGTGAAGTCGAGGCCGTCGCCATCGGGCAGCATGAGGTCGAGCACCAGCGCGTCGTAGCTGCCCTGCTTCAGGCGCTCGCGCCCCGCAGCCAGCGAGCCGGCGGTGTCGACCTCCAGGCCGTTGCTGCGCAGGTAGCCGCCCACCATGTCGGCCAGGCGGGTGTCGTCGTCGATCAGCAGCAGGCGGGGCGTCATCGCAGGGCGGGGGAGGAACCGGCAAAAAGCCCCGGGGCTTGCGCACCGGGGCAAAAGGGTCGAACACGACCCGTCCGAGGGAACAGGATAGCGGCTGCCAGGCTCAGCTCTGCGGCCGGGCCTGGCCTTGCTCGCGAAGCTGGCGGTGTTCGCGCTGGTGGCGCTGCATCATCTCGTGGCGCTTGGCGCTGCGCTCGGCCAGCTGCTGGCGCTGCTCGGGGGTGAGCACGCGGCTCACGTCGAGCATCAGCTGCGTCATGCGTTTGCTGCCGGCGTCGTGCTGGGCCAGCATCTGCTGGCGCAGCGTCTCGGCGGCGCG
>Ga0209812_10002679_pt1 | contig 10422 bp, 8 predicted proteins | sample JI71714BDNA_FD_187502 | JGI IMG/M metagenome (GOLD analysis project Ga0209812, IMG submission 187502) | Wastewater effluent complex algal communities from Wisconsin, to seasonally profile nutrient transformation and Carbon sequestration -... | ecosystem: Engineered > WWTP > Effluent > Algae...
ACCTTTATGAATATATCCAATTTATTAAGACATACTTTTGTTTTTGGAATGCTGTTGATTTTTTCATGCAAACCAGAGCCTAAAAAACTGAATCTTCAAGAATTTATGTGGCTTCAAGGGACTTGGATTACACAAGATAGCTCGAGTATTGAGAGTTGGGCCTTTCAAAACAACGAATGGATAGGAAACGTCTATGCTCCGAAAGTAGGAAAGATCACCGAAAACTTAAGAATCTATCAAGAAGGTTCAGACCTTATTTATGAAGCAAAAGTGGTAGATCAAAATGATGGCAAAGGTGTCCAATTTAAAATGGAAAGCACATCTGCGGATAGCTTGCATTTTGTAAATATGGCACATGACTTCCCCAATCAAATTGATTATTTCAAAACATCAGATAGTACTTTGTTTTGCAATGTGTATGGCAAACAAAATGAAGGCAAAGGTTTTGAAATGAAAAAATTAAAAGAATAGTAACTGATTTTCAATATATTACAAACAAATGAACGCTCAAAAAGCAAATCTAATAAACGTAGTCACTATGATGGTGGTAAGTACATGGGGCTACATAAATACGCTCACACCATCCATGATAGACCTGCTTCCATTATTAGTAGCTGTGGTTCTACTTTCTCTCAATAATGGAATCAAATTTGGTCTAAAGGGACAGATAAATGCAGCGGCAGTTATCACAGCTTTGGTGTTTTTAGGTTTGGCCAAAGCTACATATACAGCCTATGAAAATGTGGATCACGATGATGTAGTCAGATATGGCTTGATGGCGCTGACATGTCTTTTTTCATTGATCTTATTTATTGCTAGTTTTTTTCAAAATAAAACTAAAAGCTTAAAATCATAAAATTTTATACATGGGAACTTCAAAATTTATCCTTGCATTTACAATAATATCGTTAAGTTTAGTTACTTGCAAGGCACAGAAATCTGAAGTACCTATTTCTATCAGCGATATCAAAACTAAAACAATCTCGCAGAGCACTGGAGATACAGAATTTACAACAGCTTACTTGATGGGAAAATTTGATCCATCTACCCACCCCGATTTTACGAGCATTCCAGCTAAATACAGAGATGAAGAAATAAGGTATATCCGAAAAGATGTATTGGAAGCCTTTATAAAAATGTATGAAGCTGCCGCCAAAGATGGCGTCTACATAAAAATAAGGTCAGCCACTAGAAATTTTGAAAACCAAAAACGAATTTGGGAAAATAAATGGACAGGCAAAACTATTCTCGAAGATAATGTGAATGCTGCCCAAGATATAAAAAATGATATAGAACGGGCTAAAAAAATCTTACAGTATAGCTCGATGCCCGGAACATCAAGACATCATTGGGGTACTGATATGGACTTCAATTCATTTGACAATAAATGGTTTGAATCCGGTGAAGGTCTTAAAATCTACCTATGGCTCTCGGCAAATGCAAGTCAATATGGATTTTGTCAACCATATACCAAACATGGTACCGATAGGAATACAGGATATTACGAAGAAAAATGGCATTGGACGTATTTGCCTATTTCGGAACAGTTGACTGAATTGGCAGCTTCTTCATTGACAAATGATATGATCTCTGGGTTTTTGGGATCAGATACAGCCATAGAAATCGACGTGGTCAAAAATTATATTTTAGGCATCAGTCCTACTTGCAAAATACAACATTAACACTATGGCAGGCGGCACATCTTTAAAAGTAGATACTTCCGTTTGGGGTATCATCCTGCTGACCTTACCTATCAGTATGGCCAAGTTGATACCTGAGATCAACTACCTAATTAATGCCACTTTTCTTGGTCATCTAGGCAGCGTAGAACTTGCAATGGCCGGGATTACGGGGGTCTATTATTTGATATTTTCAGCATTGGGTTACGGACTTAACAATGCGTTACTTGCCATCATGTCTAGGCGAGCAGGCGAGGAAAACCGCAACGAAATATTTTCTACCCTGTGGCATGGCTTGCTGCTTTCTACAGGCTTAGCTACCTTATTTATGATAGGCACGTGGCTATTTGTACATCCACTGATGGTCATGGTAGGTATCGACCCTGAAGCTGCCAAAATGGCTTCAGACTTCCTAGACATCAGAGTATGTGGGCTATTCTTTCTGTACAGTCTTCAGATGCAAAATGCTTACTTAATCAGTCTTCAACAAACCAAATATCTGATCGTCATTGCTTTGATTCAGTCAAGTCTGAATTTAGCGCTAGATTACGGTCTCATATTCGGGAAATTGGGTTTGCCAGAAATGGGTTTTAATGGAGCGGCTTATGCTTCCGTTATCTCAGAGTTCATCGGTATGCTTACCATCATTGTCTTGATCAGAGGATTGCGGATATCAAGCAAATTTAACATTAAACCTGTTTACACTTTCAGTATCAAAACTATCAAATTGGTATTTACACAAGGACTGCCTTTGATGAGTCAATATGCGATTAGTACTGGATCTTGGTGGGTGTTTTTTATACTTATCAGCAGAAATTACACCTATTCCGAACAAGCTGTGACCCAAGCTATGCGTAATCTGTTTGGGTTGAGCGGTGTATTTTCTTGGGCTTTTGGTTCGTCTGCCAATACCATCATCAGCAATCTGATAGGTCAAGGAAGAGCTGAAGAAATTTTTGACATCATCAGGAAAATGAGTATCATTAGTTTTACAGGTATGTTTGTTTTTGTATCTATTCTCAATATTTACCCATCGCTATTCTTGGATCTTTATGGACAAGGAGATGATTTTGTATCTTCTGGTTTAGGTCCATTACGTGTGGTAAGCCTAGCTATGCTGATATTATGTATCGGTGTAATTTGGCTGAATGCCGTAGTCGCCACCGGAAAAACAAAGATGGTCTTCTACATAGAGTTGGTAGGGATTATATCATATTTGGTATATGTATGGTTGGTGACAGAAAAACTAGGTTTGGGATTGGAAGTGGCGTGGATGAGTGAATGGGTGTATTGGGGCATTATGTTTTTGCTTAGTTACATCTATCTGAAACGTGGAAAATGGCAAGAAGGGCTGACATATTATTAATAAATTTAAAAAGTTGTGCATTATTTTAGGAAATTCTTTGATTGAAACTTGTTAGAATGGTAAAACTTCTTAATTTTGCACCCGCTAAGAAGATTTGCCGAATAGGCAAGTCGCACAAGCAGGGCCTATAGCTCAGCTGGTTAGAGCACCTGACTCATAATCAGGTGGTCCCAGGTTCAAGTCCTGGTGGGCCCACCCATATAAAGAATCCTTAATCTTAATTGATTAGGGATTTTTTGTTTTATGGGTGGTTATCGATGGATTAAGTCTTTTCCCTTTTCTTCATATATTATTTATGGTAGCGTTAAGAAAAATATTCAGATTGTGGCGGATCCTACACTTTTGTATGATGAAATCATTCTGATTCAAATACTGCAAACCAATATATTAAATCCTTGGGATTCCACACTTTATGTTAGGAAGAAAGCTGATATTTCAGAAAGTTTGTAAAAAATAGCTGAACTCCGTTCTTACCTACCACAAAAATATCTAGCTAACATAATACTTATACGCACTACAAATAATTTACGATTGCAAATCACCATGCTATCCTAATACTTTATTACATTTGCTTTTGAAAGTATTTATACTATCTTTTACTAGAAGTGCACATCTCTTTATTAAGGATCGACTTTATCATAAATCAAAATAAATGAAAACATTATTTACAATCATCTCCTTACTTACACTATGTACTACCTGCGTTTATTCTCAATGTACATCGAATGAAGTAAAAGTAAAAGTCGATATATTTACAGATGCTTATGGAGATGAAACGTATTGGACGCTCACTGACTTGGCGGGAATAGTTATACTACAAGGTGGGCAAGGGAGAGTTTACCTAGGCAATACAAATTACGCTGATAGTATTTGCATTCCATCAAACACTTGTTTGGTTTTCAAGATTTATGATACATATGGAGATGGTATATTTGCCCCTGGTGGATGCAAGCTGTATGTGGATGGCACGCTTGTCTATGAAGGTGCTGATGATATAAAATCGAATGCCACGGCCATTGTAAATTGTTCAGACGCATGCGATCGAGTACTCAATTCTCTCAATGATCTTGAGTCCCACATTAATGCAAACATCACCCTTAGCGCTACAGAACTGACACTGATAAGAAATATTTTCACTATATTTCCAGAATGCCTTGCCAGCAATGAGTCCACTATATTACTAGCTAAAAGTGTCGTTAAGGATTATGACGATATATTTGGAGCACTATTCGTGAATACCAAAACTAAAAATGGCTTTTCTAAGGAACCTAATGCCGCTCCTGGTTTGGAGCTAGAACGTGCTGTTTTTGCACTGCAGCAAGGAATGTTCGATCACATATTTACGCCCGATGTTTATAAAAATTATCCACAACACTTGAATGGGTGGAAGTATGATGCTTGCATTTCTTTCCCTGGATATGTGGCTCAACCTGCGGATTCGTCTATACGCAAAACAGTCCACATTCGTGCTAATTTTGAAGACCCTGATGGCCTGAATCCGTACTATGACATTAATCAAGATAGAATGGAGCACGCGCTTCGCCCTACAGGAATGTACTTATCTCCAGGTAGTGTTGCCATGATTACAGTCCCCGATAGCTTAGTAGGCAAAAAATATTGGGTCAGAGTAGGATCGCATGATTGGGACTTAACGGATCGTCCCGAGTTCCGAAGGTTTGATCGAATATCAAAATTATTTCCTATCGATTCTACCACCATTGAAGTGTTCAATCCCTTTGGTGGGGCAATTTCTATCCTTGTGCCATATAGTGCGGATGAGGGTATTGTCGAAGTCGGTGTGTACAACGGTGTGGAAGCGCCTTTCTTTTCGATGAAATCGTTTTATACCACACCAGACTTTGATGCAGAACTTAATAAACCTGGACCTTGGGCAGTTTTTGAAACAGAAAATGTGATGTTTACCATTCCTAAACATTCTATTGTGCCAGGACAATATGACCTCATAAAAACCATGGTGGACTGGGAGACAGCCTTAAGGGGTATGAATTCTATTTTGGCAAGACAGATCATTCCTGACAAACACAATATGTACATGATAACAGATGTAGATATTCGTACGGGCGTTTATTCAATCGGTTACCCAATGTCCAATACGCCACTCAACTATAGCGATGTACCTGGCCCAGCCTATTTTCTCAACGGACCTGGACCTGATGATGAGACTAACTTTCACGAGATGGGACATGCACTTGCTTTTTCCAAATTTGCGGGTGAAGAAGAAGCTTTGGTCAATTTCCCGTATATCATGGCATTGAATTATGGCTTGGGTGTAGCATTGAATGAAGCCGTAAATTATAGCTTCGTTCCTAATACATTCAATATCGACAAGACTGCTACGCATAGAATGGTATCTAGAACTTTTGGTACAAAGAGAGATATATCAAACACAACAACAGATGAAGTACGATACCAGCACAGAGGATACGGACACTATTTTGAAATAGTCAATATACTCGGATGGTGCCCTCTTAGAAATTTTTGGAAACAAGAATCCATAGACTTTGAAAATGGCATTAATCATGGCATCAATGATCAGGATAATGACAAGAGAATAGTCAGAATGTCCGTGGCAGCACAAACAGATCTACGTCCGCTATTTCATGTTTTTGGAATTCTTCCGCAAGATTCAATTAAGATGCAGGATACACTAACTCAATTGGGCATTCTACCTTCTTTTACAGTCTACAATAGAATCCAAGAGTATAAAAAGCTGATTCCTAAGGATAAAACGGAATTTATAAATTATGCACAGTCAGTATATCCAGACCTCTTCTCGGAAGGCCCCACGGCTGATCCTGATTATGGCGTAGGTTGGCATTACCTAAAATCATTGACTTATGATGAAGCTGAAGCCACACAACGTACCAATATCCTCCAATCCATCATTGATCTTTATTATCCAAATGGTGCCCCATCTAACAATGGGAATGTAGAAGTTTGCTGCCAACTTGACACCATGCAGATCAGCATCGCAAATCAATCGGTTATCGTGACCGGAGGTGTCAAACCTTATGACGTGACTATAGACACAATAGAAAACAATATGGTCGTGACCGTTGTAGATTTTGATGGTTGTACGTCTACTACTTCATTTGTTTTGAGTGGTTTGACTGAAGAAGTTATAGATGGGATAAAAATATATCCTAACCCTACTTCGGCAGAAATTTACATAACTTCGACAGGAAATGATAATCAAATAGAGAACTTAAGAATAATTTCGGTAAATGGTCAAGTCCTTATTCAATCTCCGAAAGCTGATTTTATAGATCTAGGCTCATTAAATGCCGGTGTCTATATATTGCATATCGAATTGGCAGGAGGAAAACAAATTAATAAAAGAGTTTTAATGGTGAGATAGATAAAACCTATCAAATACTATATCAGAATTATTGAAGCCCTATGATCATAGTGGTAAATATCTCAGATACAAATCAGGGGATGAAGATAGAATTTGGCTATTTGACTTGATCGAATATCAGATGTAAGATGTTCGGTACTAAAAAGTTCTTTTATCACAACTTTATCTACTTAGATCTATTAGGTGATAGATATTTTAGGCATTGACATGTGTAAGATTATTGAGGTAAGTATTGGATATAATTTAACTGTATTCTTGTTTCTGATAACCATTTTAAAAGAATCCTTAATCTTAATTGATTAGGGATTTTTTGTTTTAGGGCTGTTTATCAATGGATTAAATTAGTTATTATAACCAAACTTCTCACTTCCCGCTCATGATCTCATTCCCTATCTTACAGGACAGACATCGCTGCTGATCACAGTACGCTGTTTTGAGTTGGATGAGTGCTTGCGAGTCAAAGGCGCTTTTTGCTTTTATGTTTAGCTCATTCCATAGGGTGATGATATTATTTTTTTCAGCAGGCAGATATTCCATGATGGAGATGGCCTTATCTATGTAGGTCTCGTCATCATTGACCTTACCATACAAAAATAGAACGGGCGCAATGGCATTGATCATCAGAAGGTCTATAAAATTACTTCCTGTATTTTTGGTCTTATCTGAAGAGACTAATCCAAATCTGTAATGCGTTTTCCAATATTCACTGATGTCGGATGTGAGTATTTTTTTGATTTCCGCAGCATTATCAGCTTCTTTTATCTGACTGAACAGAAAACTCACCCGATACATAAGACCTGCAAATTGGGCAATCCGTACGGTAGGGAAATTCATAGGCCGCAGCTTACTAAACTTCCAAGCCACAGGATCGATGGGTTGTAAATTGTATTTTTTTTGTTGGTATTGATACTCAGATTTTAAAATTTCAAAATATTCATCCGTGTAATTAGCCATCAGCATACCCGCTTGACCGAAGTATAATGCATCTAGTGTTTGTCTTTTATCTTTATTTTTCTGAACTATCTGTAGTGGCAGACTCCTAGCTAGTCTTTCAAATGGCTCTGTATTGACCTTACTCCCAAAATATCTAGCGATCATAACGTACAATGTCTCTTCCCAATCATGGCCTGTAGAAGTCAGAATGTCATTTACAAAACTAGATTTATTGCTTAGACGTTCTACAGCTAGGGTAAATTTCCAGAAGTTTATCTTTTCTTCACTTACTTTATGGATGATGGATTCACACGGGATTTTTTGTTGCGATTGGACTAGATTGAGGTAGTTGTCTAGGTATATTTTTGGTATTTTCCCTTTTAGCGCTAAAGTCGGTATTGGTATATTTTCGGTATTTAACACAGGTTTGTCATCTTCATAAACAACGTGCAGAACTACATTGTCGTAAGCACTGTCATGCTGATGTTTGTGCTTTTGCCAGTCTGAGCTGAAGACATGCATCTCTATATTTCCAGCCCAAATGGTACCATCTATTTTTATTTTTCCATTAAAAAAATCTGGTCCCGCATCCACATTATAAATACCAAAGTCCAAGATTTCTAGCACTTTCCCGTCTGTAGTTACATATCCATCTATTGGGAGTTTTTTAGTTCTCCACAAAAAATGAATAAATTCTTCCTTAAGTGGTGAATTAGTCATATCGTATTCTTTTTAAAACTTTAAAAGTATAATCAAAATCAATTTTGTCGTCTTTACTGTGTTTTTCTTCAGATATCAGTTCCCATTGATTCATATCTAATGCCGGAAAAAAAATATCTCCATCTACTGTAAGATCTACTTCTGTCAGATATAGTTTGTCCCACAGATCAATGGATTGTGCATATATCTGTCCGCCACCTATGATAAAAGCTTCAGTTTCACCATTTTCGTGAGCCATGTGAATCGCTTCAGGTATGGACCTTGCTACGAGACAATTGCTCGATATGAAATAAGGGTCTCTAGTTACGATCACATTTGTCCTTTTAGGCAGTGGTTTGCCTATCGATGCATAACAGTTTCTACCCATAATGATGTGGTGATTGATCGTCGTTTTTTTGAAATACTGAAGATCTGCTGGCAGGTACCAAGGTATATCATTGTCTTTACCTATCACGTTATTATTGGCTGTGGCTACTATACAGGAAATGGTCATATCAAAGTTGTGTGTATTCTGAATGGTAAAGATAAATGGTTTTATTTATATGGCTGTCAAGAATTTTTAGAATTGTAAATTTATTAGAACACTTAAACGTTATGCATTTTTAGATAACCATACGCTTTTCTCATCATTAAAAACTACTTTTGTACTTTGTTCATCCAAATCAAATCATTGGCTCAGCTACTGCGAATACTAAAATTTGTTGTGATTCTGATTATCTGTGGCTTGCTGTATTATCAAGTAGCGCATGGTAAAGGCTATGAAGCATTAATCAGTTCATGGGAGAGTCAATCTATGTATTGGGATTTTCGTTTTTTGATTTTAAGCATCATGCTCATGCCTGTCAATTGGTTTCTAGAATCTAAAAAATGGCAAATCTTAATGTCTCCTCATGTAGCATTGAGTTTGAATGACGCACTTAAGACTGTTTTATCTGGCATCGCTTTAGGTATTGCCACGCCAGCTAGAATAGGAGAATATGGTGGAAGGTTATTAACTTCAGACCCAAATCACAAACCACAAGTCATCTCTGCCACCTTGCTAGGCAGCATTGCACAGAACCTTTGCAATGTCGTGATGGGGCTAGTATTTAGTTATTATTTTCTTAAATCTATTTTTAATGTTACTTACTCGGACCATATTACGTTTAGTATTGCAGTAGGATTACAAATCGGAATTCTGATTTTCATCTACTACAAGTTGCCAAAAGTGGCAAAATTTGTTGAACGCTTTTTGAAATGGAAGTATTTCTTGAAAATTAGTTCGAAGTTGAAATCCCTTGATTTATATACGGTGCCTTTATTAAATAAGATCATATTGATATCTCTATTAAGGTACAGTATCTATTTCATACAGTATCTCCTCATCTTAAAATTCTTAGGAGTTCAGAATGACTTTTTGGAATTGAGTGGTGGCATTGCGTCTATATACTTAATACAAACAGGCATACCTTTACCTGCTTTTTTAAGTATTCTGGCGCGTGGAGAGTTGGCGATTTTGGTATGGTCATCCTTGGGTATCGTCGAACTGACCGCTTTGGTTGCGACATTTATTCTTTGGTTTGTCAATCTTATTTTCCCATCATTGGTCGGGCTTATGATCTTAACCAGATTTGATGTGAAAGCTTATTTCAAGAAATGATTTTCTCCTTTCCTTTAGCGCAACAACGAGATTTCTTCTTTTTAGATTTTATTCAAAATAGAAATACACCATGACATTATCATCAAAATTAACCACTTTACTTTCAGGATTAACGATTGCAGTTTTGCTGACAGCATTTTCTACTCCTGTGGTAAATCATAATACTGTATCGCCCAATGACCAATGTGGATTGACCAACCAAACATTTCAACATGGCGAAAAGCTAGTTTATAAGCTTTATTACCAATTGGGTTTTATTTGGGTTCCGGCGGGAGAAGTCGTTTTTTCTGTGAAAGACGTAGGAAATGCCTACGAAATGAGAGCTTTGGGCAAAACCTATTCGAGTTACGAAAGTATATTTAAGGTAAATGATTATTTTTACTCAAAAGTAGACAAATCAACTATGTTGCCACGCAATTTTGTAAGAATCATCGAAGAAGGCAATTATCGTCTTTATGATAGTATCTCTTTCGACCAAAAAAGAAATGTGGCCATGACCTACCATGGCAAAACCAAAGATAGTGCAAAACCACAAATGCATAGGTTGAACAATTGTATGCACGATATTGTATCAAATATGTATAATATAAGAAATCTAGAAACTTCTACCCTTAATAAAGGTGACAAAATAGGACTAGATATGTTTTTTGACAAAGAAGTTTTTCCTGTCAATATCAGATATGGTGGTAAAGAAACAAAAGATATC